>JACDJC010003993.1_pt1 | contig 10308 bp, 8 predicted proteins | sample 7454191 | NCBI WGS metagenome assembly JACDJC01 (sample SAMN14253291, study PRJNA609438) | sludge metagenome | isolation source: sludge after 25d culture with pyrite and EDTA | collected 2018-12-20
AGTACAGGAGGGATGAGAGGATCATCCGTTTCCTTACCTTCCGTATGGACAAGTATGCTGTAGAGTATGCCGAGAAGAAGAGAAAGATGAAAGAAACCGAAAAAGTCAGGGAGGAGTAATCATGGCACAGAACAATTCAGAGATCAGGTACCTGACACCGCCTACAGTTGAGATCAAGAAGAAGAAATACTGCAGGTTCAAGAAGAACAAGATCAAGTACATAGACTACAAGGATCCCGAGTTCCTCAAGAAGTTTCTCAATGAGCAGGGCAAGATTCTGCCCCGTCGCATCACCGGAACATCGCTCAAGTATCAGAGGAGGGTTTCAAAAGCTATCAAGCGTGCCCGTCACCTTGCACTGCTTCCTTATGTTGCTGACCTTTTAAAGTAGAGGAGGAAGAGAGATGAAGATTATACTTAAGCAGGACATTGATAAGCTTGGTCAGAAGAATGACATTCTGACCGTGAAGACCGGGTATGCAAGGAATTTCCTTATCCCGAGAGGTATGGCCGTTCAGGCAACTGACTCCGCCGTCAAGGTTCACAATGAGAACCTGAAGCAGAGGGCTCACAAGGAAGAGCAGATCAGGAAAGAGGCTGAAAAGCTGGCTGCAAAGCTCGCTGACGTGAAGCTTGTGATTGGTGCCAAGGTAAGCTCTGCCGGCAAGATATTCGGATCAGTCAACACCATTCAGCTTGCTGAAGCGCTCAACGCGAAGGGTTTTGAGATTGACCGCAAGAATATTATGCTCGGTGATGACGCTATCAAGGAGACCGGAAGTCACAAGGCAGTTGTCAAACTGCACCGCGATGTAAAGGTCGAGATCGATTTTGAGGTTGTGGCAGAATAACAACCACCACCAATATTGATAATCAGGTTGCAGGGGGTCTCAGACCCCCTGTTTCTGTATTATGTATACACATCTATCTGGTTATCAGGTAACGGCGGGTCTGAGACCCGCCGTTACAATATCATTTAACCGCCACAGTCTCAATCTCTATTAGCGCCCCCAGCGGCAGCCCCTTGACGGCAAAGGCAGCCCTTGCCGGCTGATCCGAGGTATAAAACTGCGCATAGACCTCGTTCATCGCCTTGAAATCAGACATATCCGAGAGGAGGCAGGTGGACTTGACGACATTGTCCATCGTGTAACCTGCGGCAAGAAGTATCGCCCTGATGTTTTTAAGGGCCTGGGTGGTCTGCTCCGTGATGCCTCCTTCAACCAGCTTGCCGGTGGCAGGGTCAATGGGCACCTGACCGGAGATGTAAAGAGTTCCGTTTGCCTCCACGGCCTGGCTGTAGGGACCGATTGCTCCGGGGGCAGCAGTTGTGCTGATAATCCTTTTCATTCCTGATTTTTTTATTTCGTTAGTAATTCTCATGGTAGTCCTTTCTCCGTTCATACTTGAGATCCTGCAGCATGCTGGCCCTGGCCCTGATTGTAAAGTTCCAGCTCTTCATGTAACCCACCGGAATCCAGTTGAAACTCATTTCCCAGCAATGGAGGTCGCGACTGATACCGACACGCGTCATTGTAATCTCCTTCTGCTTGAAGTCAAAGCCTGTGTTGTAGTTGATTGCCATCTTGGACGTTAGCCTCACATCACCCGACAGTGTCATCGTCTGAGTCACGTTGGTCTTCAGGCCGGGTTTGCTGTAGCTGAAGTTGTAAGCCATCCTGAGAGACCACGGCACATCAAACCTCACATACCCGTACTCGTCATAGCTGTTAGCTGCAAGCGGCAGGTTACTTGGTGCAGCGCCACCCTGAGCCCCCGGTTCGTCAGGCTCCCCTCCCATGGGCCGCTGAGGTCTCTGCCCCGATGTCTGTTGCTGCTGCTGAGTGTTCTTGTTCTGGTTGCCAAACAACCGTCCCAGGTCAAGGTCCAGGCTCGCATTCAGACTGGTCATCCTTGCCAGTCCCAGCCCCTGGCTGACGGCAAGCTCGCTCACTGTTCCTCCGGTGCTGCTCATCCCGTAGATATTGAAGGTACTCCCTGCCTGGATGTTTATATTCTGTGCAAGCGTTGTGCGGAAGGAAAGATTCACGGGCGACCAGTTGAGTGAGTCTGCAAAAATGTTATAGGATGTGTTGAGCGACAGGCTCTCGATAATCTTGACCTTCTTTGGCTTGCCGGTTGTGTCGTTGCGTGCAAAAACCTTTGCTTCCACCAGGTTGGTGAGGCTGAGCGAGACCGAACCCGAACGTCTTCCGGTGGAAGGTGTTCCGTAGATGCTCCCCTCATATATCGAATACTCCCTCATTTTACCATCCAGGTTGTACTGAACGGAGTCGAACATATCACTTGTCAGCCAGTCTGCCTCGGGCGAATAGGAGAAACCTATTGATGGTTTCATCACGTGCCTGATTGATTCTACCCGCGAGCCCTTCTTTGTGAAAGTGAAGGTACCGTATACCGAAGGGTTGAATGCAGCGCTCAGCGCCGGCACCAGCGCCTGGCCGTAGGTCAGGCCGCGGATCGTGTCGTTGACCACGGAAGGAACAACCATGTTCCTGCTCTCATCATAGAAATCAGGATCCCACCGCTTGTGTATCTGCTGGGTATACAGCACACCGGTGTACCGGAGCGAGGGTGAGATTGAAAAGTTGTTGAACGGCCTTATCTGGAAACTGAGCGGCACCTCATGCTTAAACCCGTTCTTCATGCTTTTCCAGACGGCGCTTGTAAACAGCAGACTGTCGTAAGTGTCTATCTTGTTCTCGAAGGTGGCTGAGTACTGCGTTGTCAGATCATGATACCACCTGGCCTTTGCAACCGGTTTCCTGGGCTTGAACGGATAGATGCGGGAGACGTTAAAGCTTCCCTTTGGCAGGTTCAGCACCATTGTCTTGTTCTGCACATTCTGCGACTGGTTAAGGCTTGTGGAGAAGCTGATTGGTGTTCCTGCCCAGGATTTGGAGTAGTTGATGCTCGACTGCCTGGTGGTTGTCACGTGGTCTGCCACCTCGTAGCTGTTATTCCTGTCATAGCCGTTTGAGCTCATGTTCACGCTGGCAGAGAAGCGTGAGCCGGGATTGGCCTTGCCATCCTGGGCATGTGACCAGCTGATGCGGTAGTTGGTAGTCTGCCCGTAATCAGGCATCCCCTTGTAGCTGTTGATGTTATTGGCGTAGCTGAAGGCAAATGATCCGGAGTAGCGGTACCGCAGGCGGTATGATGTCGCGGCATCGGCAAGCCATGTTCCGTTCGTGTAAATCGTACCGGTCAGCTTAAGGTCGAAGTAGTCGCTCAGCGCGAAGTAATATCCTCCGTTGGAGAGGAAGTATCCCCGTCGGGCTTCCTGACCGTACTTCGGCATGACGATGCCGGAAGCTCTCTTTTGCTGTACCGGGAAGAAACCAAAGGGAAGTATCAGCGGCAGAGGTATGTCAGCCACAACCATATATGCCGGGCCTGATACTATCTTTTCACCGGGATAGACCTTGGCCTTCGGCAGGGCGAGGTAGAAATGAGGCTCTTCTGCATCGCAGGTGGTGAACTTGCTTCGGTTTACGTGAAGTGTGCCGTCCTCATGACGCTTTGTGGTAAGGCTCTGGAGGTAGCCTCCCTCCTGCTCGGTTGTGACGTTGCGGATGACTCCCTTTTTCGACTTGAAATTATATGTAAGCTCCTTCGATTCAAACTCTTCTGAGCCATCCTTGTATTTTGGCAACCCGACTGGATTTCCGGCCGAATCAGGCCTGAAGGTTGCATAAACCGACCCGGTCTCCATATCAAGCACAATGGAGTCAGCTGTAAGTTCAATAGTGCCGTATGTGACCTTTGCATTCTGCACAAGGCTGACCTTGCGGGTTCGCAGGTCTGTCTTCATATAGCCTTCGGCGTTGTAGATGATCGGTTCATCCACGGCATCGGGAGAGACTATCAGCGGTCCCTTCGCCCCTGCGGTATCCTGCCCTGCGACAGACGGATCAAAAAAAAGTGTGTCATTGATGAAGAGGATTTTTGGGACGGAATCAGACACAGGGATGCCGGTAGTGTCCGCGCGCATGCTCCGGAGGGTGTCCGGCTTCACCTGCTCCTGGGCAGCTAATGACACGGTGAAGATAACCGGCATGAAAATTGTCACAAACAATCTTTGTGCGAGAAAATGCAAGTTAAATGCTATTTTTGCGTAGTCGTTGCGCATCGTTGGCATGCAAGCGACAAAACTAATTAAATTTCGCATAGCAGTAATGCGGCAGAGTACCAAAATAAGAGGGTTGAAAGTAATTCTGGCAGGTGCCATTCTGCTGGCAGCAATAACCGTGCCGGCAGGGCTGCAGGCGCAGGCAGTGCCGGCAGAAAATGAGTGGGTTGTGGTGATTGATCCCGGACACGGTGGAAAGGATCCGGGTGCGGTGGGATCAAAGGCCAGGGAGAAGAACATAAACCTGGCCGTTGCCCTGAAGACAGGTAAGTATATCAGGGACAACCTGAAGGATGTAAAGGTGATATACACCAGGGAAGACGATACCTATCCGGGACTTGCAGAAAGAGCTGAAGTAGCAAACAGGAACAAGGCCGACCTGTTTATCTCGATACATTCCAACGCCCTGACCGACAAGCGTCTGTACGGCGCCGAAACATATGTCCTTGGTCAGACAATGGATGACGCTAACCTTCAGGTTGCAATGAAGGAGAACTCAGTCATCACCTTTGAAAAGGACTACGAAACGAAATATGAGGGTTTCGATCCGAACTCGGTAGAATCCTATATTATATTTTCCCTGATGCAGAACACATACCTCAGGCAGAGCACCGAGTTTGCAACGCTGGTCCAGGACCAGTTCAGGGAACGCGTGGGAAGGAAGGACCGCGGCGTAAGACAGGCAGGGTTTGTTGTGCTATGGCGGACGACGATGCCTTCAGTTCTGGTTGAACTCGGTTATATTACAAATCCCGAGGAAGAGAAGTTTCTCATGTCGGAACAGGGACAGGATTACCTTGCATCTGCCATCTTCAGGGCATTCAGGGATTACAAGCAGACAATAGATAACAGATCAGGTATCAGGAACGGAAACGGAGTGATACACACGGAGGCTTCAGCGCCGGTCATATCTGACAGCGCTGTTGCGAACAGGAATGAACAGCCGGCAGGCATAAATGACAGCACCTCTGGATCCTCTGGCGGAGGGAACAGACCGGCCGCAGCCGGCAGGGAAGTTGTCTCAGCACAGGCAGAACAGCCAGCTGTACCTACTGCAGGGAAGACCACCGGTCTGCCTGAAGATCTCCCGGGATCAGGAACCGTTGTGAGTGCCACTGCGAAACCCGCAGCAGCAGAAGAGATTATGTTCATGGTCCAGGTGGCCGCGATGCCAAAAAACAGAGAGCTCAGTCAGAACCTGTTAAAGGGCCTGGAACCGTTAAGCAAAATAGAAGACGGCGAACGGATTAAATATGCGTCCGGAAAATTCGTTCTGTATGATGACGCCCTGAGGCACAGGCGAACACTGACGGGAAGATTTCCCGACGCGTTCGTAATTGCCGTCAGGAACGGTAAGATAATGCCTCTCAGGGAGGCAATTGAAGCAAAGAAAAGATAACATAGCCCTATGAAGATATCCCACGAGGTCAGGATCGGAGCCGTTGCACTGATCACAATTATCGCGTTCATCCTGATGTTTCAGTTTCTGAAGGGCACAGCCCTCTTCACAAGCACTGACACCTATCATATTGTATATGAAAACATTGCAGGACTGACTGAATCAAATCCGGTGGAAATAAACGGCTACCAGGCTGGTGTTGTACAGGATGTCAGGCTGATCAATGACGGATCAGGCCTGATTCTGGTCTCCCTTTCCGTGGACAAGAATTTCGCCATTCCGAAAGACACCAGGGCAGAGATCACGACTGCCACCCTCATCGCGGGCATGAAGATCATCCTGCGGATGGGTGAAAGCAGCGAGATGTGTCACAGCCATGATACACTTCAGGGATATGTAGCCACTTCAATAATCGACAGGCTTGGACAGACTATCCAGCCACTCGAGGGAAACATCACGAGCATAATTGTCAGGCTTGATTCCGTGGTCACGGCACTGAACTCCGTTTTCACGCCCGAAATGACAGGTAATATCAGATCGACAATGTCAGATGTGAGCTCCGTCACCTCCGATCTGAAGGAAGTCTCAAACAGCAGCAAGGATGAGCTTACGGCTGCCATCAGCGATCTGCAGGCCTTCACGGCCATGCTCTCGGCAAACAGTTCAACCCTCGATTCAACCCTGAAGAATATCGGAAGTATCTCTGAGGAACTGGCCTCGGCTGATATGGGGACCACTCTCGCCTCCCTCCGTTCCTCACTGACCGGTCTGGAGAGCATAGTAAAGGGTATCAGCCAGGGTGAAGGGTCTGCCGGAAAGCTTATGACAAACGACAGTCTGTACAATAATCTCAGCAACACGCTCGGCAGTCTTGACCTTTTACTGCGTGACATGAGGGAAAATCCGAAGAAATATGTCCACTTCTCCCTTTTTGGCAAAAAGGCCGAATGAATTGTTAAAATAATACTAAACAATAATGGATCACCCGGTTGCAGGGCTCCTCAGAGAGGTTCACAAAACTTGGCAGATCAGGACCGGAATATCTTCAATTTCATAAAGGGCTGTGATACATTACCTTCATATTATATCACTGATTATGTGCATGTTATAAATTTTGACCAATGTTTTTCACTTTAAGGACCTGAAGCTCATCACAGTAAAGAATAAATGGAAAAGTCAAGAGTAAAATAATTTTTTTTTAACCTTTTTTTTTACAAATATTGTCACGGCTTTCAGCACCGACGAAAAAAGCGAGTTTTTTAATTTCAATCTGAATGAACAAGTCACACGATGAGGTTTGGAGTAATTGTCTTGAGATAATCCGGGACATTATTCCATCGGCCAGTTTTAAAACATGGTTCGAGCCTATTGTTCCTCTCAGGCTCGAAAAAAATATCCTGACAATACAGGTGCCCAGCCCTTTCTTTTATGAATACCTGGAAGAGCAGTACATAGATATTCTCCGCAAGACACTCAGGCGGGAGATTGGCAATGATGCCAAGCTTGAGTACAACATAATCATGGAGAACTCAGGCTACACAAATGGCAAGCCATACACCGTAAGGTACCCGTCAAGAAACAAGGCTGATCTTCAGAACAAACCGATGCAGGTACCTTTTGAGGTAACCCAGCCAGCGATAAGAAATCCTTTTATTATACCGGGCATCAAGAAGCTTCATTTTGATCCGAGGCTCAATCCCGACTATTCCTTTTCCAACTTCGTGGAAGGCGAATGCAACCGTCTTGCCCGTTCTGCAGGTATTGCCGTGGGAAACAATCCCGGCGGCACCGCTTTCAATCCCCTGATGATCTACGGTGATTCAGGGCTTGGGAAGACACACCTGGTGCAGGCAATTGGCATCCTGGTGAAGGAGAAGTTCCCTGACAAGACAGTTCTTTATGTAAACGCGAATAAGTTCCAGACGCAGTTCGTGGAGTCTATCCGCAACAACAACAAAAACGATTTTCTCCATTTCTACCAGATGATTGACGTGCTGATCATTGACGACGTCCATGAGTTTGCCGGAAAAGAGAAAACCCAGGATACATTCTTTCACATTTTCAATCACCTGCACCAGTCGGGCAAACAGCTTATACTCACCTGTGACAAGCCTCCGGTGGAGCTTCAGGGGATGGAGCAGAGGCTTCTTTCGAGGTTCAAGTGGGGACTGCTGGCTGACCTCCAGAAGCCAGATTTCGAGACCAGGCTGGCAATTCTCAGGAAGAAGGCCTACAATGACGGCATTGAACTGCCTGACGAAATCTTCGAGTTCCTTGCTGAGAATATCTCCTCCAATATCAGGGAGCTTGAATCGGGCCTCATTTCGCTTTATGCGCAATCGACTCTCAATCGCAAGGAGGTGACCCTCGAGCTTGCCCGTCAGATGGTTGACAGGCTTGTCAACACCCAGCGCAGGGAGATCACAATAGACTATATCCAGAAGGTTGTCTGCGAGTACTACAAGATACCTGTGGATCAGATGCAGGGTAAGACCCGCAAGCGTGAGATAGTTCAGGCTCGTCAGGTCTCGATGTATTTCTCGAAGAGCCTGACAAAGGCATCGCTTGCAAGCATCGGCTCCTCAATCGGGGGCAAGGATCACGCCACTGTGCTTCATGCCTGCAAGACCGTAAACAACCTCATTGACACTGACCGTCATTTCAGAAGCCAGATTTTGGAAATAGAGAAAAAGCTCAAAGTATGAAAGCTGACACAAACTATCTGAAGGAAGAATTTTTCAGGTTATACGGGGACAGGGACAGAGAGCCTGTCCTTTTTTATTCACCCGGAAGGGTCAACCTGATTGGTGAGCATACCGACTACAACGGCGGGTATGTTTTTCCCTGTGCGCTGGATTTCGGGACCACCCTGCTGGTGCGGAAGACAGGCAGTCAGGAGATGCGCATGAACAGCCTCAACTTTCCCGGTGAGGTTTTAATTCCCGTTGCACTCAACTATCTTCCCGTCCCGAAAAGCTGGACAAACTACCCGGTGGGTGTTGTTAACGAGTTCGCCCGCAAGGGAATCAGAGCACCAGGCATGGAGATGCTCTTCATGGGTGACATACCGAACGGTGCCGGGCTATCGTCATCTGCTTCAATAGAGATGGTCACGGCCGTGGCGCTGAATGAGATGACGGGATCGGGGCTGGAGATGATGGAGATGGTCAGGATGGCGCAGAAAGCCGAGAACGGGTTTGTGGGGATGAACTGCGGCATCATGGATCAGTTTGCCGTAGGGTTCGGCAGGAAGGACCATGCTATCAACCTTAACTGCGACACGCTTGAATACAGGTACGCACCGCTCAACCTGGGCGACAGGCGGCTGGTGATCACAAATACCAACAAGCGCAGGGGTCTGACTGACAGCAAGTACAATGAACGGCGTTCGGAGTGCGAGAAGGCTGTGGAGCTCATCTCTGAACACCGTCCTGTAAAGAATCTCAGTGAGCTGACTGTTGCTGATCTGTGGATGCTTGACAGTTACATACCGGATCCCGTGGTGCGTAAGAGGGCGAAGCATGTAATCACCGAGAACGGCCGGACCCTGGATGCAATAAAGGCACTTGAAAACAATGATATAGAACTGCTTGGCAGGCTGATGAACGAGTCTCATGATTCGCTGTGCACCGATTACGAGGTGACCGGTACGGAGCTTGACACCCTGGTTTACGAAGGGAGGAAGCTTCCGGGTGTTGTGGGGACCAGGATGACCGGGGCAGGTTTCGGGGGATGCACTGTCTCCATCGTTGAGAGCCGCCATACAGATGAGTTCATCCGGAAACTGGGTGAGACATACACCGCAAAGACAGGCCTCACTGCCGAATTCTACCTGCCCGGTATCGGAGACGGAGCCAGGAGGGTTTAGTAACAGTCGGCAGTCCGCAGTCGGCAGTCGGCAGTCGGAATGAGTCAACAGTCGGCAGTCGGCAATCATCAACATATTGATTGACTGAAGACTGGAGACTGGAGACTGAAGACTGCTCACAGGTCTGCCACGCAACGGAAACCGACAGTGGCACTCCTGTCATAGCCCGGAGAAACGAGAAGCTGCATCTGGGTCATGGAAAGCGGCTGCGGACCGCCACGCACATACCACCAGCTTGATTCCGGGCGGAACCAGCTGCCTCCCCTGATGATATTGAAATAGTAAGCGCCGTTGCTGTAGACATCGTCTGTCATCTGCCAGACATTGCCTACCAGATCAGCAACCCCATAGGGGCTCTCCCCTTTCGGGAAGGCATCAACAGGCGTCGGCCTGCCAAATCCGTTGTTGCATTTCGTCGCATGAAACTCATCACCCCATGGCCATTCCCTGCCATCGGTTCCCTGTGCCGCCAGCTGCCACTCTGACTCAGTCGGAAGACGCTTTCCTGCCCATCTGGCATATGCCCTGGCATCCCCGAGGCTGATCCATACTACGGGATAGCGTTCCTGTCCGCTGACAGGCAGTCCCTGTTCCCAGTGTCTGAGATAGTTGGAAGTATCTGACGGGATATACCCGGAAGCCCTTATAAACTGAAGGAATTCCTCATTTGTTACAGGATATTTGTCTACCAGGAAACTGTCCGGGGATGCAGTTATCACTTTATCCGCAAAGGGATACGGCACGAACTCATCGGCTGATTTAAGACTGAAACTGATTTCAGCAGAAGGTACAAGAATCATACCCGCAGGTATCTCTCCGGCCGGAGCTGTGCGCTGCGTCTCCGACACCAGCCATGGACGACCCGGTTCGGGCCTGATAATGCTTTCA
>JACDJC010003996.1_pt1 | contig 10305 bp, 10 predicted proteins | sample 7454191 | NCBI WGS metagenome assembly JACDJC01 (sample SAMN14253291, study PRJNA609438) | sludge metagenome | isolation source: sludge after 25d culture with pyrite and EDTA | collected 2018-12-20
AGAGTAGCCAAGTGCCAAAAAGAGTAGCCCAACAAAACCCATAGATATGGTAGGTAACCCTGGAACTAATGCAAAAAGTACCATTATGAAACCAACTATCAAGAGTGTTTTAGCGGTGCTAAATATCTGTCTTATGGTACCCTCTGCAAAGTTATCACCCTCACTAGAAGAACGGGTTATCATAATCCCCGTTGCAGTTGAGATGATGAGTGCTGGTATTTGTCCAACGAGCCCATCGCCAATGGTTAGGAGTGTAAAGGTTTTTGCACTATCGCCAAACTCCATACCGTGTTGAAAAACACCGATCAAAAAACCGCCGATGATATTTATGATGGTTATGATAATCCCAGCAACTGCATCACCTTTTATGAACTTACTACTACCATCCATCGCTCCATAAAAGTTCGCCTCTTGCAAAATGGCAGCTCTTCTCTCTTTGGCCTCTTTTTCATCTATGAGTCCAGTGTTAAGATCCGCATCAACCGCCATCTGTTTTCCAGGCATAGAGTCAAGCACAAATCTAGCAGCAACCTCAGCAACCCTTGTTGAACCCTTTGTTACGACCATAAAATTTATAAGTACAAGTATGCTAAACATAACTATACCTATGACATAGTTTCCACCCACAACGAACTCACCAAAACTGTTGATGATGTCACTAACAGCGTTGGCTCCTAAGTGTCCATTGCTAAGAATCATCCTCGTTGTTGCTATGTTTAGTGCTAGTCTAAAAAGAGTGATTATGAGTATAAGTGTTGGAAATGTTGTTAAATCTGTTGGCTTTGGAACATAGAGCGATATTAAAATAATCAAAACCGCAATCGCCATTGATATAGTTAGCATAAGATCTAGTATGGAGGGTGGAAGTGGAACTATTATGATGGCTAAAATCGCCATGATAAAAAGTACGACACTTATATCTTTGTTGCCAAGCAAAAAGTTTAATGCTGTGCCAACTTGCTCTTTTGTACCGAAGTTTCTAGCCAAGATGTTACTCTAATATATCAGCTAGTGTTAGCTCTTTTAAAAAAGAGTCTATTTTGCCTTGAAGTTTGTTAAAAAATGGCCAAATAGTACAACATGCGATGCCATCCATCGGACAGCTCTCTATAGATGTAGAAGCGGTGCACTCAAACACAGCAGGACCTTTGCTCTCAACTGTGCTCATAATATCTAGCATATTTATCTCATTTGGTTTTAGTGCGAGTGCAAAACCGCCATTTACACCTTTAAAAGATTTTAGTATCCCTTTTTTAGCTAGGGCTTGGAGAATTTTTGCTAAAAAACTCTTCGGGATAGACAACTGAGTAGATAGCTTTTCGCTATCCATAGCCTCGTCACTTTTGGCTAGAACTATTAGTGATAAGATAGCGTATTCACTCGCTCTTGTTATTAACATATGAAATCTTTATTTTTTGATAAATTATATCAAAATAAGTTGAAAAAAAAGAAAAAAATAGGTATCATTCCACCCATACTTTTGACACAAAGAGTGTTGAAGTTAATTTTATACCATTTGGAGGCTACTATGGCTTTAGATTCGGCGAAAAAACAAGAGATTATCGCAAATTTCGGTAGAGGCGAAAAAGACACTGGTTCAAGTGAAGTTCAAATCGCTCTTTTAACACAAAGAATAAATGACTTAACATCTCATTTGCAAACTTTCAAAAAAGATCACTCTTCAAGATTAGGACTACTAAAACTAGTAGGACAAAGAAGAAGACTTATGAGATACTTTAAGTCTAAAAACAGAGATGCTTATAATGAACTAGTTGCAAAACTAGGCATAAGAGATAATATCTAAATAACTCTAGGGAAACCTAGAGTTAAGCCTTTGTGGCAAAAACCTGCAATGCCCTTTGTAAATCTTGTGGCGTATCTATCCCAAAACTTTTAGTTTCTACCTCTACCATTGAGATTTTTTTACCATTATAGATGGCTCTTAATTGTTCAAGTTTTTCTACATTTTCAAGTTCGGCACTACTAAATGCACAAAACTCACTTAAGCTTTTTTTGTTAAATCCATATATGCCAATATGCCCAAAATATTTAGCCTCACCGCTTCTATTAAAAGGTATTGCAGATCTTGAAAAGTAGATGGCATTATCATAAACATCTGTTATGACTTTTACTAAGTTTGCATCTTGAGCCATAGTGTCATCTATTTGTGAGTAGGCACTAGCCATCACAAAGTCATCTTTTGGAAGCGATTTTAGCCTTTCTTGTATGGAGCTAACAACACTATCTTCTATAAAAGGCTCATCTGCTTGAACATTTATAACAAGCTCATCATCATCTAAGCCAAGCTTTGTGGCACACTCATTTATGCGATCAGTCCCACTGTTATGCTCTTTTGATGTAAGAATTGCTTCAACTTCCCACTCTTTGCAAATTTCTATGATTTTCTCATCATCAGCCGCAACAACAACTCTATCTAAATGCTCAACTCTTTTTGCAGTTCTAACAACCATAGGCATACCTGCCACATCAACCAAAACTTTTTGCTCAAACCTAGTAGAAGCGAGTCTAGCTGGGATAATTATCATAAATAAAACCTCATTTTTGGTATAATTATAACTAAAAAGGCTCTTAATGCTTCTATACCAGCCACAAGATGGCTACTGCTACAATAGTGATTCCATTTTTCTATATGATTTTATAAATCAGCTCAAACCAAAAGGAAGGGTTTTAGATGTTGGAGCAGGGTGTGGTGTGGTTGGGCTTTTGGTTGCTAGAGATAATGAAAAAATTACTCTAGAGTCCATAGAAAAGCAAGATATTTTTGCCACTTTAGCAACTCAAAATGCTAGAGTAAATGGCATAGATTATAAACTCCATAAGAGCGATTTTTTAGATTTTAAAAGTAGTGATAAGTATGATTTTATCATCTCAAATCCACCATTTTACAATGATGGTGCAACAAAGAGCCAAAATGAGATGATAAGTATGGCAAGGTATAACTCAAATCTTCCATTAGATGCTTTTTTTAAAAAAGTTTCGCAACTTTTAAAGCCAAATTCACACTTTGTCTTTTGCTATGAAGCATCAGCTCTTAGCACTGTTTTATATGAGCTTGAAAAAAATAGATTAAGATGTGTAGATATTAGATTTGTTTACCCAAAAAAAGATAGAGTTGCATCATTAGTTATGATTCATGCTAGAAATGGTTCAAGATCCAAAAGCAGAGTTCATCCGCCACTTATTCACTTTGAGGGTGATGAGTTTAGCGATGAGGTGCAAAAGATCTATAAAAGAGCAAAGACGCAGAGTATAAAATGTCAGATTTGATTACAAAAGATGGTTTTAGCTATAAGTTTGACCCAAAAGCTTGTAGTTTATGTGAAGCAAAATGTTGTACAGGCGAGAGTGGCTATATATTTGTTTCCCCAAGTGAGATAAAAAACATAGCCTCATTTGTTGGTATGAGCGAGAGCGATTTTATAGATACATTTTTATATAAAGTTGGTTTTAAATACTCCATAAAAGAGCGAAAAAATGGTACAAATTATGAGTGTGCATTTTACTCAAAGGCTAAAAACCAGTGCACCATATATGAAGTTCGCCCAAACCAGTGCATAACTTTTCCATTTTGGGACCATTTTAAAGATAATATTGATGAGTTAAAAAAAGAGTGTATAGGAGTTGTGAATGAGTAGAGTTTTTTTTGTTACACTTTTTTTAGCACTGTTTTTTACAGGATGCACTAATATGTCGCCAAAGCCACAAGCTAGTAGTTTTAGTGATGAAGATCTATATATACTTATGGCTTTAAATGCTCAAAAAGAGCAAAAATTTGATGAAGCTTCTAGACTTTTTGAAGAGCTCTATAAAAAAACAAAAACAAAAGAGTATCTATACAAATCACTCTCAAGTGACATCGCTTATGGAGCAAACCAAAATGTTTTAAATAAAGTTGAGCTATATAGCAGCGGTGATTTTGATGCAAAACTTGCAAGATTTAAGCTCCTAGCTTTGGTTAATTTAGTTGAGCTAAATAGTGCAAAAGAGGTGGCGATTGAGCTATCTTCTAAAACAGATGAGAGAGATGACTACCTATATCTAGCCGATATTTTACTAAGACAGGGTGATTATGTGGCAACTCTTGATGTTTTAGAAAAACTCTATGCAAAAAACCACGAAGCAGACATACTAGATAAGATCTCTTTACTTATGTACATAAACCTAGATCAAAAAAAAGAGGCTATAGCAAAAGTTGAGTCGCACACTAGGATCTATGGTTGTGGCGAGATGCTTTGTGAGAGGTTGCTTAGTTTTTATAGCGATCAAAACAACCCAGATGGAATGCTTCAAACAAACCTTAGGATCTACAAAGAGACTCCAACTAAAGATGTTGCTCAAAAAGTGGTGCAACTTTACATATATAAAAGAGATTTTAAAGGTTTAGAGGAGTTTTTGCTTCAAAGTAAAAGTGATGATGAGTTGCTACTTAGTCTTTATGCAAAAAATGAGGAGTTTTTAAAAGCAAAAAACCTAGCAGATGAGCTTTATGCTAAAACAAACAGAGTTGAGTTTTTGGCTCAAAGTGCTATGTATGAGTATGAAAATGCAAAAGATAAAAAAGACAAAGCTCTACTAGAGCGAGTCTCAAGTGCCCTTGAGTTTGTTATAAAAAGTGATAGAAATCCGATGCATCTAAACTATTTAGGCTATCTGCTCATAGATCATAACATCGATATAGCAAGAGGCATGGAGCTAGTAAAAGAGGCTCTAAAGGAAAATGAAGACTCCATCTATTACCTTGACTCTTTAGCTTGGGGTTATTTTAAAATGCACAAATGTAAAGATGCAAAAAAGATTATGGACAAAGTAGTTGAACTAGGCGGCGATGATAACGATGAGGTTAAGCTTCATATAAAAGAGATAGAAAAATGTTTAAAGGGTAAAAAATGATACTAGATGAGATTATAAAAAAGACAAAAGAGGATGTAAAAAAAAGAGAGAGCAGTTTTTCGCTAGATTGGCTAGGACGCTCACTAGCTTTTAATGCAAGGCAACCGCGAGATGTGTTTCCTTACTTGCAATCAAGTGAAGAAAATCCTTATAGAATCATAGCCGAAGTGAAAAAAGCTTCGCCATCAAAAGGAGTCATAAGAGAAAATTTTGACCCACTTATGATCGCTCAAAACTATGAAAAAGCAGGAGCTAGTGCCATCTCTGTTTTAACAGAACCACACTATTTTCAAGGTGATTTGGAGTATTTGGCTGGGATTAGACGCTATGTTGGCATACCACTTCTTAGAAAAGATTTTATAGTGACAAAGTACCAAGTGTTAGAAGCTCTAGTTTATGGAGCTGATTTTATCCTTTTAATAGCAGCAGCACTTAGCAAGAGTGAGCTAAAAGAGCTCTTAGGTTATGCAAGGCATTTAGGACTTGAAGTTTTGGTTGAGATTCATGACAAAAGTGACCTTGTAAAAGCGATTTTTGCAGGTGCGGACATCATAGGCATAAACCATAGAAATCTACAAACTTTTAAGATGGATATGAGTCTATCTCATCAGCTAATACCTATGATCCCAAATGGTAAAATCATAGTCGCTGAGAGTGGCATAAGTGAGCATGAACAGCTAGTTGAGCTCTCAAAAATCGGAGTTGATGCTTTTTTAGTTGGTGAGCATTTTATGAGGCAAGATGATGAGGGTGAGGCACTTAGAGAGTTAAAATTTGGTTGATGGAACCATAATTGCTTTATCTTTGGTATAAAACATAAAGAGAAGCGATGAGATTTTATACTTTTTTAGTAGTTTTTATAGCTATTTTTTTTAGCGGATGTACCGCAAAACTAACAGATCCAGATATAGACTTTGCACCACCAAAATATGTTGAGCAGCTTCCATCGAAAGAGGATCAACAAGATTATGCTCTAGTTGGTAGCATATTTGGACAAGGTGATAACCCGCTTTTTACTGACCACAAAGCGATGCATGTCAATGACATAGTTACCATTGTTATACAGGAGAGTGCAAAAAGTTCTCAAACAGGCTCAAAATCTCTCCAAGAGAGCGATAACTTAAATCTAGGCGGCGGTATAACCACATATGGCGGAGATAACTCACTAGTAAATACAGCGGTGAAAAAGCTAAATTCAGTTGGAAACATAGGCTTTGGTGCAGGAAGTGAAAACAGTTACAAGGGGCAAGGAAGTGCCTCTAAAAATGCCTCTTTTACAACAACTGTTTCAGCTAGAATTATAAAAGTTCTTGAAAACGGTAACTACTATGTGCATGGCTCAAGAGAGATTTTAGTTGATGATCAAAAACAAGTTGTGCAGATAGCTGGGGTTATAAGACCATATGATATAGACCAAAATAACCGTATATCTTCAGCACAAGTGAGTGATGCTAAGATACTTTATAAAACCGAAGGTGACATAGACCAATCAAATCAAAGAGGGTGGGGAAGTAAGATATTTAATGCAGTTTGGCCATTTTAAGTTAATTTTAGTTCTATATTTAGCTACGCTTTCACTTCAAGCAAAAGAGAGTTTTAAAAATTTTCATAGCTATAAAGCGGAGTTAAATGAGAATTTTAAAGAGTATAAAGATGAAAATGATAGAGTCTTTAGAGCACTTCTAAGTGGCGAATGGAGCTCATACAAAGCAACTCAAGATGAGCTTTATGAACAAAAAAAACCACAAACCACACCAACAAAGAGCTTTGAAAAAGTTGTTGGAGTTGGACCAAAAGTCTATATTGATGTAAAAGAGGCAAAAGAGTTACCCACTCAAACTCTAAGTGGAAACATAGATTTTTTTGGTACAAAACTCTCCATCAATATACCAGTTTATGAAAATGCCCCAAATTTAAGCTCATATAGCAAAAACTCTATACTATCATTTTTTGATTATCTAGCCAAAGAAAACATAGATAGCACCATAGCAGACATAAAAAGTACAAGGGGCGAGTTTGCTTTAAATGATTGGGCAATATATCTGCTAGTGGAGCATATATCATCAAAAGTTTTTAGCGACGAGAGAGCAAAACTGCTATCTTGGGTGATTTTTAACAAGTTAGGTTATAGCGTAAAAGCTGGAGTTGCTAAAGATAAAATAGCACTTTTGTTCTACTCAAAAAAGAGCATATATGCCACACCTGCTTATGTTTTTGGTGCTAAAAAATACTACTTCGTAGGTGCCACATCTGCTCCTGCTGTATATACTTACAAAGATGAGTTATCTACAAGTGGTGATGATTTTGACCTCTCGCTTAAGATTTTGCCAAGATTTACACAAGATGTTAAAGAAAAAACTATCGGTTTTGATTATGATGGAAAAAGGTACGATTTTCACCTAGTCTATAACAAAAACTTAGTCGATTTTATGGCAACTTACCCACAAGCATCTTATGATATCTACTTCAACTCACCACTAGAAGATGTTACATATGCAACTCTCTCTAAAGATTTTGCAACATATTTAGATGGTAAAAAATCATCTTGGGCACTCGATTTTGTCTTAAAATTTGTTCAAAATGGTTTCATTTATGAAGTTGATGATAAACAATTTGGCAAAGAAAAGAGTATGTTTAGTCTAGAAACACTCTACTACGATAAGTCAGATTGCGAAGATAGGGCAGTGCTTTTTTCAACTTTAGTGAAAAAACTTTTTGGTTTTGAAGTGGTGGCACTTCGCTATGATGATCACATCACAACAGCCCTAAATATCCCGCTAGAGGGAGATAATATAAAGATAGAAAAAAAAGATTTTGTGATAGCTGATCCTACTTACATCAATGCAAAAATCGGACAAAGTATGCCAAAATATAATCAAATCAAGCCAAAAAGTTATATAATAGTTCAATAACTTAGTAGGGGTGTCATTTGAGAGATGTCAAAAGCCGTGATGAACTATTGGCACGATTAAAAGGTGCTATGTATCTAAACCTTTTTTTGATAAATGTTGATAATTTTTCAAATATAAATAAACTTTATGGCTTTGAACAAGCTGATAAGATCTTAGAGCAGATCGCAAAGCTCATAAAGATCTCAAAGCCGCGTGGAGCCGAACTATATAGAGTTGGTTCAGATGAGTTTGCAGTGGTTTGTAAAAAAGATCTAGATACTTTAGTTTTATCTGAGTTTGCTAGTTCTATGATCTCATTTTTTGATCAAATAGAGATTCAGCTTCAAGGTGTAACAATTAGAGTCTCCATAAGTATAGGCATAGCTTCAGGTTATGGCGAGTCCATACTAAACCAAGCAAAAGAGGCTCTAGCGGAGCTGCGAGAACATAGCAGAAGCTCTTTTAAGATCTATGACATAAACTCACTTTTTGTAAAACAGCAGATCCAAAACAACTACTGGATCGATAAGATAAAATCATCATTTGAAAATGAGATGCTATATGCCTACTTTCAGCCAATACTAAACAACCAAACAGGTAAAATAGAGAAGTATGAGTGTTTGGCTAGGATCTATGATGAGGGTATTATAGTTCCGCCGATTAGGTTTTTGGAAGCTTCAAAACTAACAGGCACACTCTCACTCATCACAAAAACTATGATAGAGAAAAGTTTTAGTGTTTTTAGTAAAACAAACTACAGTTTCTCCATCAACATCACACAAGTGGATCTTTATCTAAACTACCTTGAGGAGCTTTTGCTCAAAAATGCCAAAAAGTACAACATAGACCCATCAAGAGTGATCTTAGAGATACTAGAAGATGTTAGCTCCATAGGCTCAGAAGAGATACTAAAACAGCTCCACTCATTAAGACGAGCAGGGTTTAAAATAGCCATAGATGACTTTGGTTCTATGAGCTCAAATCTATCAAGACTATTAGATTTTTCACCCGATTTTTTAAAGATTGATGGAGGTTTTATAAAAAACATCTTAAATGATGAGAGAAGCCTCATAGTTGTTGAAGCCATCATACACCTTTGCAAACGAAGTGGCATAAAAATAGTAGCCGAGTTTGTCCACTCAAAAGAGATTCAAGATAAAATAGTTGAACTTGGCATTGAGTATTCACAAGGTTACTACATAGGAGAGCCTGAGCCAACGGTTTAGGTTTTTTCTGCAAAATAGTGCTAAATTTTCATAAAATTCTACAAAAATTAACCATATAAAACTATAACTAACAATTTTAATCAATATTAGTATCATTTATCATATAACAGCCAATAACATTTAATATTTTAAGTTGTTTTTGATGTATAATTTCTAAACTTCGATTGGGAGATTGGTTCTATGCGAAAAATGTCTATTAAGTTACAGGTTATGTTGCTAGTGATTTTTTCACTAGTTGTTTTAGCTGTAGTTTCACTCTACATATCTACCTCAAAAAGTCATGAGGCTTTAGAAAAAACTTTCGATGTAAGGCTTCAAACCGCAAGAGATTTAAAGTTCACTCAAGTAGATACTTATTTTAAAGAGAAAAACAAAGATATAGAGGCTCTAAAAAAGTCTATAGATCTAAAAGAGTTGGCACTAAGCCTTATAGATGTTCATAACAAGTTAGAAGTTGGAGCAGGGGAGCCATTTCCATTTAGCAATGAAGAAGCTAAAGCCATAGCTACAAAGTATGATACTTTTTTTAAAGCATATGCCGCTAGTTATGACTATAAAGATATTTTGGTGGTTTGTGCTAAACATGGGCATGTTATGTATAGCACTCAAAAAGGTAGCGATCTTGGGCAAAATCTAAGCTCAGGTGAGTTAAAAGAGAGCGGCTTAGCAAAAGCTTGGGCAAATGCACTAAAAAACAACCGCACAACTTTTACCGATATGTCGCCATATGAGCCAGATGGTGGAAAACCATATATGTTTATATCGACTCCTATTGAGGTAGATGGTGCTATAAAAGCTGTACTGGTTTTTAAACTAGCACACGATGGTATAAACAATATTATGAACTACAGAGATGGTTATGAGGCTACTCAGGAGGATTACCTAGTTGGTGGTGATTATCTTATGAGAAGCGATAGTTACTTACAAAAAAGTACCAAAAGTGTTGAGGCTAGTTTTGCTAACCCAGCTACAGGAAAGAGCGATCATGTGGCAGCTAAAAAAGCCATGTCTGGTGAGAGTGGTACTATAATCACTGCTGGATGGGATGGCTCAAATGTCGTATTTGCTTATATGCCTATGGATATTGGTAAAGATTTAAGATGGGCGGTAATATCTAGAGTTGGTGAAGCTGATATGCTAAACTCCATAGATAAGATAAGAAATGCTATAATCTTTGGGACACTAGCTGTTATGGTTGTTGTACTTGTTATAGCCATATTTATGGTAAATATATCTGTTGCAAAACCAATAGATAGCTTTGAAAAAGTTTTACTAAA
>JACDJC010003998.1_pt1 | contig 10302 bp, 6 predicted proteins | sample 7454191 | NCBI WGS metagenome assembly JACDJC01 (sample SAMN14253291, study PRJNA609438) | sludge metagenome | isolation source: sludge after 25d culture with pyrite and EDTA | collected 2018-12-20
AAAAGTAATATTTGTCAAGGTATCAGAATTAGTTCGAAATAATCAAAAAGATCAAATGAGAAAAATCTTGTTGTTTTTGACAATTATAATTGTTCTGTTTTTTCCAATCCAGGCAGAGTCTCAGGAAAATAAAATAGTTGAAAGGGAGGGTAAAACCTTTCTTCAGCATCAGGTAAGCAGGGGAGAGACCTTGTATGGAATTGGTGCCAGGTATGGTGTTGAGGTTATTGCAATTTTGAACAGTAATCCTCAGCTGACAAGTGGTCTTAAAGCAGGAGATTTCCTTCTGATTCCGTGGTCTGGGGATGCTGCGATTGGTAATTCTTCCCAAGCCTTGAAAGAACCCCATGGGTTTGTCAATCATGAAGTTAAGAGACGGGAAACGCTGTATTCAATATCCCGGCAATATGGTGTTACTATTGACGAAATACTTCATTATAACAAAGGGTTGGGCCAGTTAAAAAGAGGTTTTATCCTTCGCATTCCACAGTGGGATAATAAAGTTAAGAATATTGATGGACGAACGCCAGAAACGCTAAAGGAAGAGGCTTCCCAAAATGGACTATATGTGGTTTTGCCAGGTGAAACATGGTACTCCATTTCCAGAAGACTAGGTACGACTGTAGAGGAATTGAATAAGCTGAATCCCGAAATTACCGTATTGAAACCCGGGCAATCCATCAAAGTACCTGAAGGAACCAACATGCCAAAAGCTGAAAGTAAGGCATTGCCAGGAAACTCATATGATTTTCATACCATTGTTTCAGGAGAAACTCTATATTCGCTTACCCGTAAGTACAACATATCTGCTGAGACCCTTATTGAGTTGAATCCTGAACTCACCGAATCTTTCAGAACCGGATCAATAATCAGAATCCCTCGCCAGTCAACAAGTCAGAATGCAACCAAAAATTATCTTGTTCATATTGTAAAGCCTGGAGAAACATTGTTTAGTCTCACGAGGGCTTACAATGTAAATCAGGATGATTTGAAGAAATGGAACAACTTTCTTGAATATCGTAGTGTCTTGGTCGGAGATACACTCCGACTCATCCCTGGCGACATGGAAATTGTCAGGAATGAAGGACATGATAATTTTACCAATATTTTGCCTGGCGATTGTGATAAAAGCAATAGCCGGATATTCTCAGGTGAACTGGTCAACATTGTGATGTTCCTTCCATTAATGATCGATATGAATAGAAGGCTAAATCCCGGACTTTCATCAAATGGAAATGAAGGAGTGACTGCCGATAATGAATTCTTAAATGATACTATTCAGATAATACAGGAGAGTTTGAGAAATCCAGCTCGTTTTCAGGGATCTTCAGAAAATTTCATACATTTCTATGAAGGTTCGCTTCTTGCCATCAAAAGGCTTCAGAAACAAGGAATAAAGGTGCGGCTTACCGTGATTGACACCGAAAAAAGATCACAGCAACTTTCAAGTCTTGTCAGCTCAGGAAGATTCAATGATGCAGATTTGTTCATCGGTCCCATTTTTCCTGAACATCAAAAAGTAGTTGCTGATTTTTCGAATAAAATGAATATTCCATTGGTCAGTCCACTTTCTTCTTCTGATGATCAACTGAAAAATAACTCCTGGACTTTTCAGGTGAATCCTCCCCGACGCATGATTGACCAACTGACAGCAGAATATGTATTTAAGGAGTACGCCCGGGATAATATTATTCTGATCAAAAATGGCGCTCAGAATGATCCTGTTGAGACTGAACTCAGACGTTTGTTTGCCATTGGGCAAAACGGAAATGGTGAAACCCGGACCTCCCTGAAAACACTTGATATGAAACGATCGGGTATTTCAGGATTGACTGGAGCGCTAAAACCAGATGTCCGGAATGTGGTTGTTCTTGCATCAGGAAATGAAGCCGAAGTGAGTGTTGCTGTCTCTAATATCCATACCATTGTTGGGAAATACAATATTGTTCTGGTCGGAAGTAATCGTTTTACTCAGTATGAAAGTATCAATCAGGAATACTTTCATGATGGGCAACTTGAATTCCTTGCTCCCTATTGGCCTGATTATTCCAATGAAAAAACGCATGAATTTGTATTGGATTTCAGGGCATATTTCAATACCGAACCGAACCAGTATAGTATGCAGGGTTATGATGTAACTTATTTCTTTGCCAGGGCAATCTCGCAATTTGGTGATGATTTCAAGAAATGTCTAAATCTCAACAGGGGAGACCTTGTGCAAGGAAACTATTATTTTGTGCCTCAGCCGGGAGGTGAATTTGTTAATGAGGGTCTCAATGTCATTTCTTATACAAGAGATTATCGTGTAGTGAAAAAGAAGGATATTAAAGAATAACAAAAAAAGCCTGCTATGAACAAAGCAGGCTTTTCTATAAAATATTGAAAAATTAAATACCCATTTCCTTAAAGGATTTTTTAATCCGCTCCATCGCTTCTCCCAGCTGGGACTCATTTATCACCAATGGTGGAGTGAAACGGATGATATGTTCGTGTGTTGGCTTGGCAATGATGCCATTTTCTTTCATCTGCAAGCACACCTGCCAGGCTGATTTAGGGGCATCGGGACGAATGGCAATCGCATTTAACAAACCTTTACCCCGCACAGTGGCAATCATTTCTGATTTTACCGATTGCATTTCTTCCCTAAAGATTTTTCCCATCCTTTCGGCATTTCCCGCCAGATCTTCATCTTTAATGACATCAAGCGCTGTCATTGATACCGCTGCCGCAATTGGATTGCCACCATAGGTGCTGCCATGTTCCCCTGGTTTGATTGTAAGCATAATTTCATCATCGGCAAGGACACACGAAACAGGGTAAATCCCTCCGGAAAGTGCTTTGCCGAGTACAAGAATGTCGGGTCGAACCCCCTCATGGTCGCAAGCAAGCATTTTCCCTGTACGGGCGAGTCCGGTCTGTACTTCGTCAGCGATGAACAGGACATTATATTTTTTGCAAAGCTCAGCTGCCTTTTTTAGATATCCATCTTCAGGTACATAAACTCCTGCTTCTGCCTGAATCGGTTCGACCAGGAATCCTGCAACGTTCCTGTCTTTTAACGCCATTTCAAGCGCTTCGATATCGTTGTAGGGGATATTAATGAATCCCGGAGTGAAAGGTCCGTAATCATTGTACGAGTCAGGGTCTGATGACATGGAAACTATGGTGATGGTACGCCCATGAAAATTGCCGTTACAAACCACAATTTTCGCCTCATTCCGAGGAATTCCTTTCACCTTGTATGCCCATTGTCTGCAAAGTTTTAATGCGGTTTCATCGGCTTCCGCTCCTGAATTCATGGGAAGCATACGGTCATATCCGAAAAGACGCGTCATATATTCTTCCCATTCTCCAAGAATATTGTTGTAAAATGCCCTGGAGGTTAAAGCCAGTCGTGAGGCTTGGTCAGAGAGGGCCTTCACGATCCTGGGGTGACAATGTCCCTGGTTTACTGCTGAGTATGCTGCAAGGAAATCAAAGTATTTCTTTCCTTCTACATCCCATACATAAATTCCTTCTCCACGTTCGAGTACAACAGGCAAGGGATGATAATTGTGAGCTCCATATTTCTCTTCCCTCGCTATGTAATCCTGGGTCGTCATCTTAGTCATATTATCTGAATTTTAGTTTCCACAGAAATACAAATTATTCAATGAAATTCAAAACCATCAGGACTGTTTCATAAAATATAAATGCCTGATTTTAATCATTTCCAAAGGCGAGCTATCATTGTTTCCATGAGAATAAATATCAAGGCAAGGACCAGGAATAACTTCCATAATTTTTTCCCTGTATTGATCTCTTCAAATATATCCGAGAATCTTTGTTCCGCATTTTCCAGCACTCTGAACTGTCCGTTAGGGAACTCATCTGAAATTCTTTTAAGATCATTCATCGTGAGATAGTCTGCTGATGATTCTGAGCGATCAAAATTCATGGCAATGGATGTCACCATTGAATCTGAAGAACTTACCAGATAATGCCCTGCATTTGAGAAAAGATCATTCAGGCTGATCCTGAGTTGGTTTGATCCTGTGGAAATAAATTCCGGAATAAAATGAAGGGGGTTATCTTTCATGGCAACGGTAAATTCTGACAAATCATGCCCGGAAATATTTTTAACCATGGCGAAGGGCTCCTTGCCAATCGTATATGACAGCTTTTGGCTTGGCAAACTATTGATGACTAAGCTGTAGAGTGTTGGCGCAAACAGTACATGACGGGCGAATTCCTCATTGTCTTTCGATAGAGGGAAACTAAAAATGAAAAGGCTGCCTTTTCCTGCTGGTTGGACCGAAAGCGCTTTTTGGCCGCTTCTGAACCAAAGGAGGGGAATTTCGGTGACTTCTGTTGACGAAGAAAACCTGAAGCTACCATTGAGCTTTGGGAATGCCATATTCTCATTCTTTTCCCTGAAAATTTGTTGAAATACAGGGTGTTCCCATTCCAACCCACCGAGTTCGGTTCTTGTTGTATCAAATTCGATAATAGAACTGGAATTGAAACGCGATAGAAATTGATTGTAATTGTCAATATTACCTGAAACTTCAGGAAATAGTATAACCGATGTCCCATTTTCGATTATTCTATGAAGCTCGTTCATCAGACCGGAACTGAATTCCCTTATATTGATCAGGAAAACGGAATTGAACTTGTCCAACTTGCTGATCGTCAGGTTATCGATATTCATTTCCTCGAACATCACATATGGGTCGTCATTAAACAAAGCCCTGAGGTATCGCATACCTCCCGTTTCCGACTGAATATTCCCATAAATGGCTAGCGCATTTAATTGCCCTTCGACATTGTAGGATAAATAATATGTATTGTCATGCGTAATGGGGAAGTCTGAGATTTCAATCATGCCATTTTGTAATCCTGGATTCAGATTCAAATATTTCAGAACAACCTCTTGCTCTCCATTTGCTTCAATATTGAAATTCGACAAGGCCTTGACTGTATCGTTAATGTATAGCTTAATTGGTAAATTCTGGTATGATTCATCTGATTGGTTGCGGATCTTTACATGCAGCAGTTCTTCCTGCCCTGGCCTGTGTGCAGGTATTTCCATCCAGCAGGAATCAATAAAGAGATTGGTGACTTTTTCCGGTCTGATCGGCATCAGGAAGGTGGCTGACGAATTGCTTTGATTGATATTTTCAAAATCACTAGTGACTGACTGGTAATCACTTATTAAAAATGTATTAGCCAATGTCAGGGTATCCTGATTTCTTTGATATGAATGGAATCTGTTGTATATAAAGGATAGCGGCACTGTTCGGGGGCTTGTCTTAACTTCGCTGATCTGTTGAATCAATTGTTCCTTGTTGAAATAATACTCGTGTATGGGAAGAAGGTCATTTGTCAATAAACGAAACCTCGTTTCAGCGGGGTAGGCATCCGCGATCTCAAGAGCTTTATTCCGCGCTACTTCAAGTAATTGTCCTCCTGATGAAACCGCATTCATGCTAAAAGAGTTATCGATATAGATATTGACGATGCCTGTGGAAGGATTTGTATTTTGATTTTCTGACGGTAGGTAGGGTTGGGCAAACAGGAATACAAGACTGATAATCGCCATAACTCTGGCAAGTAACATCAATAAATGTTTTAGCTGTGTCTTTCGCTTTGACTCCCTCTTGATATTTTTCAAATAGTTTACGTTACTGAAGTAAACTGATGTAAATTTCCTGAAACTGAAAAGATGTATCAAAATGGGGATTACAACTGTAATTAATGCGAACAAAAATGCCGGATATAGAAATCGCATAGGTATATTAAATTTTTCTCGTCAATCATTTAATCTATCATGACTCTTTAATAATTTCGGATAAATTCCTGAAAAACAAAGGGAATATCTTTTAAAACAGCCTTTTGGGATAAAGTATTGTCTATGATTTTTACCAATAAGAGTCATTGTGGGCGAAAAATAGCAATTTCTTTTTCACCATCCGATTTTATAAATCCCCGAAACATACCGGATGTGTTGAATGGCATAATTACGTTCCCTGAGCGGTCGAGCGCGATGAATCCTCCTGTGCCCCCAGCTTTAGTTAGTTTTTCGATTACAGAATTGCCCGCTTCCTCGAGTGAAAGGTTCTTGTATTCCATATGGGCGGCTACGTCACGGGCTACGGTAAGTCTTATGAAATACTCTCCATGCCCTGTGCAGGAAACAGCACAAGTATTATTGTCAGCCCATGTGCCTGCTCCAATTATGGGGGAATCACCGATACGGCCAAATCGTTTGTTCATCATTCCACCGGTCGAAGTGCCTGCGCAGATGTTGCCATTTTTATCGAGTGCGACACAGCCTACAGTCCCATGTTTGTCAACCCGCAATTGCTCTTTTTCCCTTTTTTTCAGGCTACGGAATGAATCCGATCTTTCCTTGGTTTTAAAGTAACTGTTTTTAACCAAGGTCATCCCTTTACTGCGTGCAAATTCGGATGCTCCTTTTCCCGATAGCATAACATGTTCTGATTCCTCCATAACCTTTTGGGCAGTTTGTATTGGATTTTTAATATTGGTAACTCCTGCAATGGCTCCGGCATTTAAGGTTTCTCCGTCCATGATGGATGCATCCAGTTCATTTTTCCCTTCACTTGTAAAAACGGCACCTTTCCCTGCATTGAAGAGCGGGCAGTCCTCAAGATACGTGATAACACTTACAACTGCCTCACGACTGGTGCCTCCGGTTTTCAGGACTGAATCGCCAATTTGCAAAGCCTGGTCAAGCTCCTTGTTGTATCTTTTCTGCAAATCTTCTGACATCCTGTCCTTTGACATAACGCCTGCCCCTCCATGTATAGCAAGTGCATATTTTCCAGGAAGCTTTTGGCCGAATCCATAATTTGAGAACAAAAGCAGAAGGATAATCAGTATAGTAATTCTGGGCATATGAGAATAGATTGTTTTTGCTAAGGTATAAAAAAAATGTCCGGCGGGGTCTTATACCAGCCGGACATTTTTATGATTCGAGGAACTATAACAGACCTCTGTTTTTCAATAATGCATCTATTCCAGGTTCTTTTCCCCTGAATTGCAAGTACAGTTTCATGGGTTCCTCAGTGCCTCCGCGTTCCAGAATATTATTACGGAACGATAAGGCAATTTCGGGATTGAATATGTCTCCAGTTTCCTTGAATGCTTCAAATGCATCAGCATCCAAAACTTCGGCCCACAGGTAACTGTAATAACCGCTGGAATAACCACCTGGGAATGCATGTGAAAAATAAGTTGATTTATAACGAGGAATAATTTCATTGATAAGTCCTGCTTTCTTCATGGATTCTTCCTCAAAGGCCTGTACATCGATTTCAGTTTCTTCCTGGAGGGTATGGTAATCCATATCAAGAATTGCTGCTGCGATGAATTCAGTGGTTATAAAACCCTGGTTAAACTTGCTTGCTTTCTGAATTTTATCGACAAGCTCCTGAGGTATGGATTCCCCGGTTTCATAATGGCGTGCATACATGGCAAGTACTTCAGGTTCGGCCGCCCAGTGTTCCATAATTTGGGATGGGAGTTCCACGAAGTCGCGGGCCACATTGGTGCCTGCCAGAGATTGGTATGTACATTTTGACAAGAGACCGTGAAGGCCGTGTCCAAACTCATGATAAAGTGTTTCAACCTCATCATACGAGAGAAGAGCAGGTTTTCCACCAGTCGGCTTAGAAAAATTGCAGGTGATAGAAACAACAGGCCTTATTTCTGTGCCATTTTTAACGCTTTGTTCGCGGTAGTTCGTCATCCAGGCCCCACCACTCTTGCTAGCCCTCGGATAATAATCCATATATAGGACACCAATATGCGATCCGTCACTATCCTTTACTTCGAAGACTTCACACTCGGGATGGAACACAGGCATGTTATTTAAAAGTGTGAAATTTAATCCGAATAGCTTATTTGCCACGGCAAACATGCCATCCCTTACATTGTTCAATTCGAAATAGGGCCTGAGCTGTTCTTCATCCAGATCATATTTTTCTTTTCTCACTTTTTCGGCATAGTACCACCAATCCCAGCTTTCGAGCTTGAAGTTACCTCCTTCGCGATCAATCATTGACTGCATGTCTTTGGCTTCTTCTTTTGCCCGTATTAATCCGGGCTCCCATACCTTCCAAAGAAGGTCATATACATTGGCTGGAGTCTTGGCCATGTTGTCATCCAAAACAAATTCGGCCCAACTTTTATATCCCATCAGTTGTGCCTTGCTGATTCTCAGGTTGACAAATTGGCCGATGAGCGCTTTATTATCAAATTCGTTGTTATTATTCGAACGGTTATACATAGCTTTATATAGCTTTTCCCGTAAGTCTCTTTTTTCTGAGTAGGTCAAGAATGGAATCCATGACGGTTTGTGCAAGGTGAATAGCCATTTGCCTTCTTGTCCGGCATTTTTGGCTTCCTCAGCTGCCGAATTGATCACTGATTCCGGAAGTCCTGCAAGATCTTCTTCTTTTTCGAGAACGAGTTGAAAATTATTGGTTTCAGCCAGCATATTCTGGCTGAATTTAAGCTCAAGAAGTGAAAGTTGCTCATTGATCTTTTTCAACTCTTCTTTTTTGTCGGCTGCCAGATTTGCACCACCGCGTACAAAACTTTTATAGGTTTCACTCAGTAAGCGTGCCTGCTCTGAAGTTAGGTCAAGTGCTTCACGACTGTCATACACAGCTTTTACCCGGTTGAACAATACTTCATTCAAATAAATGGCATCATTGTGCTGCGACAATTTGGGAGCAACCTCTTCTGCAATTTTGTCCATTTCCGGATTTGTATTGGCTTCCTTGACGTTGAAAAACACCAATGATACGCGTGAGAGTAAATCACCGCTGGCATCAAGGGCCTCAATTGTATTGTTGAATGTGGGAGCCTCCTGGTTTGTTGTAATGGATTCAATCTCAGCGCTGTGCTGCTTCATTCCTTCTTCGAAGGCTGGCAGATAATGTTCATTCTGGATCTGGTCAAACGGAGGAACCTCAAAAGGAGTGTTGTAAACTTCGAAAAATGGATTCATATTCTGTTTGTTTTCTTTCTGGCTGCAGGAAATGATAAATCCTGCAAATGCCACTAATAATAATGTTCTTTTCACGGATCTTGATTTTTTTATTAAGTGCAAACTTAGCAATTTGTATTATTTATTGTTCTGGAAACTTGACCATAAGCTGCTTTAAGAATTTCGTTGTTTAAAAAATATTACCAAAAGCTTAAACAAAATACTTTTAGGTGTGTTTTAAATACAAAAAATTGAATAGTCATGAATGAAAAACCAATTATGAACGGTGTGAACGGTAATGGACGACTGAATGGAAAGCTTAATGGGAACCATCATTCGCACAATTCTTTCACCGAACAGATCGTCGAGATGGGCGATATGCATACTGCAACTTCACTTGAGACACCCTTACGCAATGATGCTTTTGACCTGAGTGATTCTGATAAAATTGCAATTATAGAGGAGAAATTCCGGGAAATCCTCACAACATTGGGTATGGATTTGACTGATGATAGTTTAAGGGGCACTCCACACAGGGTAGCCAAAATGTATGTCAGGGAAATTTTTTACGGACTGAATCCTGCCAATAAACCAAAGATTTCTGTTTTTGACAACAAGTTCAAATACGACGAAATGCTGGTGGAAAAGGAGATTCAGGTACAATCTTTCTGTGAACATCATTTTCTGCCCATTGTTGGGAGGGCTCATGTTGGGTACGTTTCAAACGGGGTTGTGATCGGATTGTCAAAAATTAACAGGATTGTCGATTACTTTGCCAGAAGGCCACAAGTTCAGGAGAGATTGACAGTTCAGATTGCAAATGAGCTTAAGAGAGCATTAAATACCGATGATATTGCAGTGGTAATTGATGCAAAACATATGTGTGTGTCTTGCAGGGGGATTCAGGATGATCATAGCAGTACCGTAACTGCAGAATATTCCGGAAAATTTAATGATCGTGCCACCAGGGAGGAATTTTTAAAGTACATACGGCTGTAGCGATTGTTAATCACAGTAATTGATAATTTGAATCAAAAAATTCAATTTTATCAATCGAATGTGTCAAGTAACCTGATCGCATCCCTTATATTGAATACCGGCATTTTACAAGTTCCGTTGCTACAAAGGTAAATGGCAGTTTTGCCTGGGATTATTCTTCCTTTCAGTATGGGGATTTCAGAATTTGTTTCAGATATGGCCCATATAATATTTTCATATCCGAACGATTGTAACTCCAAGGCCATTATTGAAGCATCAGGACCTGCGATTACAACCTCCCTCAGGATGTTTCCATCTATTGAAAG
>JACDJC010003999.1_pt1 | contig 10299 bp, 8 predicted proteins | sample 7454191 | NCBI WGS metagenome assembly JACDJC01 (sample SAMN14253291, study PRJNA609438) | sludge metagenome | isolation source: sludge after 25d culture with pyrite and EDTA | collected 2018-12-20
CTTCCGACAGTTCGCCCGCCGAAAGATCCGCCAGCGCGGTCTTGCCGAACAGGGCCGGCGCCAGCCATTCGTCACGGCGCGCCGCCAGCGCGGCGTCCGACAGGTCGGGCCAGTCCTCGGGCGCAGCGGCGCGCAGGAACATCACGCGGTCGCGCCATTGCCTGAGCGGCTTCGACCACGGCAACCGCTCAAGGCCGGCGGCCGCGAGGCCGTCCGCCAGCACCCGCGCGGCCGTCTCCGACGGCGCGATCGGCAGCGGCTGCTCCGACAGCACGATGGCGTGGAGCTTCTTGCGCCGCCGCGCCCGCAGCGCCATGGCCGCCTTGTCGAAAGCGACTTCGTCATCGGCCTCGATGTGACCGGCGAATTCCGCCTCGATCTCGGCCAGCGTCAGCGGCGCGGCGAGCAGGATGCGCCCGCTCGCCGCCGTGCCGGTCAGTTCCGCCACCGCGATGTAAGGCGCACGGGCGAGCGCAGACGCCGCATCGATCGCCGCGCCGCAGCCGTTGGCGAGCACGAACGAACCGTTGCCGCGGTTCTTCGCCACGCGGTCGGGATAGGCGAGCGCGAGGATCGCGCCGGTTGATGGCCCCTCACCCCGCTCGCCGCTTTGCGCCTCACGACCCCCTCCCCGCCCTGGGGGGAGAGGGTGGCGAGCGTGTTGCGCAGCAAGGTGCTCGCCGGGTGAGGGGCTTTCATTGGCCTGCTGCGCCCAGCGCTGCGCGAGCTGGCGTGCGGCGGACGCGCGCGGCGTGCGGTCGCGGCGGAAATTGTCGAGCCGCGCGTCGAGATCGACGCTGTCGCCGCCGAGGCCGCGCTCGGTGAGAATGGCGGCGATCTCCGCTGCGGTCGCGCCGGACCCGAGCCGTGCGGCATCGACGATCATGCGCGCCAGCCGCGGCGGCAGCGGCAATGCCCGCAGCCGCCGGCCTTCGTCGGTGATGCGGCCGTCGGCATCGAGCGCGTCGAGCTCGCGCAGCAGTGCGCGTGCCTCCGTCAGCGCCGGCGCGGGCGGCGGATCGAGAAAGGCCAGCGTCGCCGGATCGGAAGCGCCCCAATGCGCGAGATCGAGCACCAGCGACGACAGGTCGGCGGCGAGAATCTCCGGCCGCGTATAGGGTTCAAACGACGCGGTCTGCGGCTCGTCCCACAGCCGGTAGCAGACGCCCGCCTCGGTGCGGCCGGCGCGACCGCGGCGCTGGTCCACCGCCGCGCGCGAGGCGCGCACGGTCTCGAGCCGCGTCAGGCCGATGTCCGGCTCGTAGCGCGGCACCCGCGCCAGCCCCGAATCGACCACGATGCGCACGCCCTCGATGGTGAGCGAGGTCTCGGCAATGGAGGTCGCGAGCACCACCTTGCGCCGGCCGCGCGGTGCCGGCGCGATGGCGCGGTCCTGCACGGCGGCGTCGAGCGCGCCGAACAGCGGCACGATCTCGACAGTTGGATCGTTGACGCGCTCGGCGAGAAATGTCTGCGTGCGGCGGATCTCGGCCGCGCCTGGCAGGAACGCCAGCGCCGAGCCGGCATCGGCGCGAAGCGCCTGCGCGACGGTGTCGGCCATCTGCCGTTCGATCGGCGCGTCCGGCTTGCGGCCAAGATAGCGCGTCTCCACCGGATAGGCGCGGCCTTCGCTGGCGATCACCGGCGCGCCGCCGAGCAGCTTCGCCACCCGCGCGCCGTCGAGCGTCGCCGACATCACCAGAAGGCGCAGATCCTCGCGCAGGCCCTGCTGCGCGTCGCGCGCCAGCGCAAGGCCGAGATCGGCGTCGAGCGAGCGCTCGTGGAATTCGTCGAACAGCACCGCGGCGACGCCGGACAATTCCGGATCGTCGAGAATGCGCCGCGTGAAGATGCCCTCGGTGACCACCTCGATGCGCGTTCTGCGCGACACTTTCGAGCCGAACCGCACGCGGTAGCCGACGCTCTCGCCGACCTTCTCGCCCAGCGTCTGCGCCATGCGCTCGGCGGCGGCGCGCGCCGCGATGCGCCGCGGCTCCAGCACGATGATGGTGCCGCCCTTCACCCACGGCGCCTCCAGCAGCGCCAGCGGCACGCGGGTGGTCTTGCCCGCGCCCGGCGGCGCCACCAGCACGGCGGTGGAGCCCTGCGCGAGCGCCGCGGCAAGCTCGCCGAGCACCGCGTCGATAGGCAGAGGCGTGGCGAAGTTCATGGGACCGTCCCGCCTCGGGGAATGGCCGTCAATCCTGGATCTTCGAGAAGTCGGCGACCGCGCGCGTGGCAGCGCGGATCTCGTTGAGCAGCTTCAGGCGGTTCTCGCGCACAGCCTTGTCGTCGTCGTTGACCTTGACCTTGTCGAAGAAGGCATCGACCGCCGGCCGCAGCTTCGCCATGGCGCTCATGGCCGTGGCGAAGTCCTCCTTCGCAACCGCCGCGCCCGCCCCGGCCTTCGCCTGATCGATGGCCTTCGCCAGCGCCTTCTCCTCGTCGAGGCGGTAGAGCGCGGCGTCCGGCGCGCCGTCGAAGGCGCGGCCGTCCTTCTTCTCCTCGATGCGCAGGATGTTGGCGGCGCGCTTGGCGCCGGCGAGCAGGTTCTTGCCGTCATCGGTATCGAGAAACTTGCCCAGCGCCTCGACCCGGCGCGCGATAATGAGAAAGTCGTCCAGAATTTCACCCTCCCCTTGAGGGGGAGGGTCGTCGCGAAGCGACGGGGTGGGGTGGGATCGGCCTGCCGTATCACCCCCTCCCGCGCCGCTGTGCGGCGCGACCTCCCCCCTCGAGGGGGAGGTGGAAGAAAGCGAAAGCGCAAACACGGCGTCCACGAGATCGTGCCGCGCGCCCTGCTCGCGGAGCTGGACCTTCAGGCGATCGGCGAAGAACGACAGCAGATCGTGCGCCGACGACACCGGAATCTGCGCGACCTGCTCGGGCGTGTAGCGATGGACGCGCGGCACCAGCGCCTCGATCCACAACCGCAGCTCGCGCTCGATCACGGCGAGCAGCCGCAGCCGCAGGCCGCGGTCCAGCACCAGGCGGATCACGCCGAGCGCGGCGCGGCGCAGCGCGAACGGATCCTTGGAGCCGGTCGGCGTCTCGTGGATGGCCCAGAAGCCGGCCAGCGACACGATCTTGTCGGCAAGCGCCACCGCGATCGCTACCGGATCGGCCGGCACGCGGTCGCCCGGGCCCTGCGGCTTGTAGTGATCCTCGATCGCCTGTGCGACCGTGGCGTCCTCGCCCTGCGCCAGCGCGTAGGTCTTGCCCATCAGGCCCTGCACCTCGGGAAACTCGCCGACCACTTCCGTAAGGAGGTCTGCTTTCGCGAGGCGCGCCGCGCGCTTCGTCTTCGCGACATCCGCGCCGACCATCGGAGCGAGCTCCGCGGCCAGCCGCTCGATGCGCGCGATGCGTTCAGCCTGGGTGCCGAGCTTCTCGTGGAACACGATGTGGTCGAACTTCGGCAGCCGGTCTTCCAGCTTCGTCTTCAGGTCCGTCTCGTAGAAGAACTTCGCGTCCGACAGGCGCGCGCGGATGACGCGCTCGTTGCCGGCCACGATCGCCTTGCCGCCGTCGCTCGCCTCGATGTTGGCGGTGAGGATGAAGCGCGGCGCGAGCTTGCCGGCCGTTTGCGCCGCGTCGCCGAGCGAAGTCCGCGACGCTGCGCCGGATTTGGGGTCGCGCACCACGAAGCACTTCTGGTTGTTGCGGATGGTGGCGCGGATCACCTCGTCCGGAATCGACAGGAAGCTTTCGTCGAAAGCGCCCATCAGCACCACCGGCCATTCGACGAGGCCGGCGACTTCGTCGAGCAGGCCCTGATCCTCGACCAGCTCGAAGCCCTGCGCGAAGGCGAGCCCCTTGGCGTCGTCGAGGATGATGTTCCTACGGCGCTCGGGATCGAGCACCACCTTCGCGGCCCTGAGCTTGGCCTCGTAGTCCTCAAGGCGGCGCACCGAAAATTTGTCCGGCGCCATGAAGCGGTGGCCGCGCGTCACCTGACCCGCCGTGATGCCGTCGACCGCGAACGCCACCACGTCCGGCTCCTCGGTCTCGGGGCCGAAAGTCGCGACGATGGAATGCAGCGGCCGCACCCAGGTCAGCGCGCCGGGCTTCGCCGAGCGCTCGCCCCAGCGCATCGATTTCGGCCACGGGAAGGTGCGGATGATGACGGGTAGGAGATCGGCGATGACCTCGATGGCGGGACGGCCCGGCCGCTCGATCAGCGCGACGTAGAAATCGCCTTTCTTCGGGTCCTTCTGGATCGTCGCCTCGTCGAGCGACTTCAGCCCGGTCGCCTTGAGGAAGCCCTGCACCGCGGCGTCCGGCCCGCCGACGCGCGGCCCCTTGCGCTCCTCCTTGAGGTCGGGCTGGCGCAGCGGCACGCCATGCACCGAGAGCGCGAGGCGGCGCGGCGTGACGAAGGCTTTCGCACCCTCGTAGATCAGCCCTTCGGCGACGAGGCGGTCGGTGACCATCTTGCGCAGGTCGTCCGCCGCCTTCGCCTGCATGCGCGCGGGAATTTCCTCGGAGAACAGTTCGAGCAGAAGATCGGGCATGGCTGTCTACTCCCCTCTCCGCGCGGCCTCACCCTCCCCTCGAGGGGGAGGGTCGCCTGCCGAAGGCAGGCGGGGTGGGGTGGCATCGATCGCTTGATGAATTGCGTCCAGCACGGCGTTCGTCTTGCTCATCACGTCGTTATTCCAAAATCGTAACACACGATAGCCTTCGGCATTGAGCCAGCGCGTTCGCGCCTCGTCGCCGGACCGCCCCGCATCGGTCCCATGCTGCGAACCATCCACTTCGACAACCAGCCGTCTGGAGAGACAGGCGAAGTCCGCAATGTAAGGGCCGATGATGACTTGCCGCCTGAAATGACTGTCTTTCACGTCAAGCCGGCGAAGATGGCGCCAAAGAACTGCTTCTGCTTCGGTGCAGCCGGCGCGCAGCCGCTCGGCGGTATGGCGCTTGAAGTCGCTGACAGTCCTTTTGACCATTCGCCACCCCACCCCGGCTCGCTGCGCTCGCCGACCCTCCCCCTCAAGGGGAGGGTAAAGAATTCACTCTCCATCGCGCGTCGCTTGCTCCGCTCGTCCCGCCTCGGTATGCACCCATGCCTCGCCGCAGGCTTTTGCCAGCTCCCGCACGCGCAGGATGTAGCTCTGCCGCTCGGTGACCGAGATCACGCCGCGCGCGTCGAGCAGGTTGAAGACGTGGCTCGCCTTGATGCACTGGTCGTAGGCCGGCAGCGCCATCAGATGGCGCTCCTTCTTGTCGCTCGACCAGCCGGCGTCGAGATATTTCCTGCACGCGCCTTCGGCCATCCTGAACTGCTCGAACAGCATCGCGGTGTCGGCGTGCTCGAAATTGTGCCGCGAGTATTCCTGCTCGGCCTGCAGGAAAACGTCGCCATAGGTCACCTTCTCCGCGCCGTCGCGGCCGTTGAAGTTGAGGTCGTAGACGTTGTCGACGCCCTGCACGTACATGGCGAGGCGCTCGAGGCCGTAGGTCAGTTCGCCCGCAACCGGCGCGCATTCGACGCCCGCGACCTGCTGGAAGTAGGTGAACTGCGACACTTCCATGCCGTCGCACCAGCATTCCCAGCCGAGTCCCCACGCGCCGAGCGTCGGGCTCTCCCAGTCGTCCTCCACGAAGCGGATATCGTGCAGCGCGGCGTCGATGCCGATCGCCGCGAGCGATTTGAGATAGAGGTCCTGAATGTCCGGCGGCGACGGCTTCAGGATCACCTGGAACTGGTAGTAGTGCTGCAGACGGTTCGGGTTCTCGCCGTAGCGGCCGTCCTTCGGCCGGCGCGAGGGCTGCACATAGGCGGCGTTCCACGGCCGCGGGCCGAGCGCGCGCAGTGTGGTCGCCGGATGGAACGTGCCCGCTCCCACCTCCATGTCGTAGGGCTGCAGGATGACGCAGCCGTGGTCCGCCCAGTAGCGCTGCAGCGTCAGGATCAGGCCCTGGAACGAGCGCTCGGGACGCATGTGCGGAGGCAAGGATTCCATTGGATATCGTCAAGGATTCGAGGGGGCGATGCGCGCGCGGACCGTATCGGCCGGGCCCCGGGGAATCAAGGCGACAGGCCCTCTCGCGGGGCCGTCCGGGGGCGGATTCGCCTCAATTCGAGCGATCCGCCCAACCGCCGCTTAACCGCGCCGGACGCCCGTCCCCGCGGCTTCGATTTTCGTTAGGAACTGCCGGCCACAGTGGCCGCAGCGAAACGACCGCCGGACCAGCGGCGGCAGCCTGTGGGCAGGGATTGCGATGATCGTCTTTCAGGTGGTAGTGGCCGCGGCCGTGATGGCCTCGCTCTGCGTCATGACCGTCAACGACGTGCGCCGGCAAGGCTGAGGTCAGCCCGGCCGGTAGGTCCCGGTATCGGGGTCGCGGTGCAGCTTCGGCATGGCGTGGCGCTCGTCGCGCCTTGCCTTGCGCGCTTCGTCCAGTTCACGGTTGATGCGCCGGTTCTCGCGCGTGGCAAGCCGCGCCAGCGCGGCCCCGCCAAGGATTCCGGCAACGATCGCGAGCAGCGGCGGCACTTAAAGATCTCCCATCCCGCGCCGATAACAGCGGACGCCAGTTTCGCGCGACCCGCAGGTCAAGGCAACGTCACAAGCCGTAGCGCGCCCACAACGCGCGCGCCTCCAGCGCCGAGATCAAGTCGTCGGAAAAGCCCGCCGTGCCGGGCAGCGCGGCGCCCGCACCCGGCTTGCGGCCGGTGAAGCCCGACAACAGCCCGCCCGGCGGCGCGATCACCGGCATGCGCACCTTGTCGCCGAAGCGCGCGCGCAGCACGCTGCGCAGGTCGCCGACGGCGTCCGCCAGGCCGAGCGTCACCGCGCGTTCGCCGGCCCAATATTCGCCGGTGAACAGATAGCTCTCCTCGCCTTTCAGCCGCGCGCCGCGGCTGTCCTTCACCAGCGCGATGAAGGCGTCGTGGATCTCGCGCTGGATCGCCTTCAGCCGCGCCACGTCGTCGGGGTTCTCCGGCAGGAAGGGATCGAGCATCGCCTTGCGCTCGCCGGAAGTATAGACCCGCCGCTCGATGCCGACCTTCTTGATCAGCTCCTGGAAGCCGAAGGTGCCGCCGATGACGCCGATCGAACCGACGATGGACGACGGATCGCAGAAGATCTCGTCGCCTGCGCAGGCGATCATGTAGCCGCCGGAGGCCGCCACGTCCTCGACGAACACCAGGACCGGCAGCTTCTTCTCCCCGGCCAACTGGCGGATGCGCCGGTAGATCTGGTGGGACTGCACGGGCGAGCCGCCCGGCGAATTGATCGCCAGCGCCACGGCGCCCGCGCCCCGGATCGAAAAGGCGCGTTCCAGCATCCGCGAGATGCCGGCCAGCGTCAGGCCGGGCCGCAGCGGCGTCACCGCGCCGATCACGCCCGACAGCCGCACCACCGGCACCACGGGGCCGCCGCGCCAGCGCGCCGGCAGCAGGTTTCTCAGGCTGGTCCAGACTGCGTCTTTGCTGCCGTCGTCGTCGGGCATGGAACGTCCTTCATCTTCACGGTTTATTATCTGGTAACTGGCATGGAGGCGTCAGGTTCGGCAAAGGTTAACCCTGTTCGCCGCGGAAATCGGCTTCAAGATGCCGATTGCGGGTGTTTTCCGGATTGCCGGACGGAAACGGCGCGGGCTGGAACGCGGGTTGCATGGCAATGGCGATCGGGCTGCAACGACGCAGCCTCCGAAGGTGCAGCGATGAAGATTTACCTCCTGATGTTGCTGATTGGCGCCCTCTTCACGGCCATCCATCTCACGAAAGCGCCGGATACCGACGCAAAATCGGTATCCCGATAAGCAATCTGCCCGATCGGCAGGCACTCACCCGCGATCCGGGTCTAGCGGCAGGGTCGCTTCGCCGCGCAGCACGGCCTGAACGGCGGCCTCCGCCGCGCGGGCCCCGCCCAGCATCAGCCCGGGATGCAACACCATCGGCGCCCGCCCGCCCTTGACCGCGCGCACCAGCACGCGGATGGCGGCCCGGCCAGGGGCCGGATGAACCGGCAGGACCTCCACGCCGCCGAAACCGCGATCGAGCGCGGCCAGCACCTCCGCGAGCCCCTCCGGCCGCCAGATCAGCGTCAGCACGCCGCCGGATTTCAAAACCCGTCTGGCCGCGTGCACCCATGCCGCAAGCATCTCGGCGGGGGCCATATGCGCCACCTGCCGGCCGGCGTCCGGCGAGGCCTGATGGCGCGCGGCATCGTTGAAGGGCGGGTTCATGAGGACGGCGTCGACGCTGTCGGGGCCGAGGCCGGCGGCGGCGAGGGTGGCGGCGTCCGCGGCGACGTCGAGGGCAGCGACATGGGCCGCGATGCCGTTCGCCTCCGCGTTGGCGCGGGCGAGCGCCGCGAGCGCCGCGTCGATCTCCGCCAGCACCAGGTCGAGGCCGCCGACCCGGCGCGCCAGCGCGAGGCCCGCGGCGCCGACGCCGGCGCCGAAATCCGCCACCCGCTGGCCGGGCCGTGCCGGCGTGGCCGCCGCCAGCAATATCGCATCGTGTCCGGCGCGATGGCCGCGCTGCGGCTGCCGCAGCCGCAGCCGGCCGCCGAGGAACAGATCGTCGGTGAAGCCGGCGCGATCAGCCATCGTCGCGCAATTCGTGACCGAGCCCGGCCTCCGTGAGCAGGCTGCGCGCCGCCTTCGCATCGTCGTCATGCACCAGGATGCGCCGGGGCAGCACGCCGAGCGAACCTTCCACCACGCTCATGTTGCCGTCGAGCACGAGGTGATGGATGTCGGCGCCGTCGAGCAGCGCACCCACCGCCGACACCAGCACCACATCGTTGGTCCGCATCAACTCGCGCACGATTGCCGCCTCCTCCGCGAGCGATCCGGCCGCGTCCGGCCGCCGGCTTGCCCTTGCCGCATCCCGCGGCAGTTTCTATTGTGCCCCAAATCCAGCCGGAGACCGGACGTGGCCGTCATTGTACCCTTCGAGAGCCACTCGACACCATCGATAGAGCAACTGGTCGGCCTCGTCGCCTCCGACATGGAGCGCGTCAACAGCACCATCCTGTCGCGAACCGGCTCCGAAGTCACCATGATCCCGGAGGTCGCCAACCACCTGATCTCGTCGGGCGGCAAGCGGCTGCGGCCGATGCTGACGCTGGCGATGGCGAACCTCACCGGCTACGCTGGCGACGGCCATATCAAGCTCGCGGCCGCCGTCGAGTTCATGCACACCGCGACGCTGCTGCACGACGACGTGGTGGACGAGAGCGAATTGCGACGCGGCAAGCTCTCCGCGCGCATGCTGTGGGGCAACGAGGCGAGCGTGCTGGTGGGCGATTTCCTGCTCGGCCAGGCGTTCCGCATGATGGTCGAGGTCGGCTCGCTCCGCGCCCTCGACATCCTGTCGTCCGCCGCCGCCACCATCGCCGAGGGCGAGGTGATGCAGCTCGCCGCCGCCAAGAACACCGCCACCACCGAGGACGAATATCTCGCCGTGGTGCGCGGCAAGACCGCTGAACTGTTCGCCGCCGCCTGCGAGGTCGGCCCGGTGATCGCAGGCCGGCCCAAGGCCGAGCAGACCGCGTGCCGCTCGGTCGGCATGAATCTCGGCATCGCCTTCCAGCTCGTCGACGACGTGCTGGACTACGGCGGCAAGGCCGCCAAGCTCGGCAAGAACGTCGGCGACGACTTCCGCGAGGGCAAGATCACCCTGCCCGTGGTGCTCGCCTTCCGCCGCGGCAACGACGGCGAGCGCGAGTTCTGGGTGCGCACGCTGGAACGCGGCGAGATCCAGGACGGCGACCTCGATCACGCCATCGGGCTGATGACCAAGCACCGCACGCTGGAGGACTCCATGCACCGCGCCCAGCACTACGGCGCCATGGCGGTGGACGCGCTGGCGCTGTTTCCGCCCTCGCCGATGAAAACGGCGCTGGAGCAGGTGGTCGCGTTCTGCCTCGCCCGCTCGCACTGACCAACCAAACAGGCGCGCCGTATACGCACCGTCATTGCGAGCCAACGGGTCCGCGCCAAAAGCGCGTTTACGCGCGTCTTCGACGCGCTATGGCGCGGCCCGATGACAGGCTCCGCGAAGCAATCCAGCCCGAACGAGAGGCGTAGCAAGATGGATTGCTTCGGCGCGATGCGCCTCGCATGACGACAGACGATCAGCTCAGCACGCCGGCATGCACCCACCAGTCCGGGTGGGCGCGCGCGAGCGCATCGGCAGCGAGACCGGCGTCGCCGATGGTCGCGAAGATCGCAAAGCATGTCGCCCCCGAGCCCGACATCCGGGCCAGGCGCGCGCCCTCGGCCGCGCGCAGCGCCGCCAGCACCGCGCCGATCACCGGCGCGACCTTCATGGCC
>JACDJC010004000.1_pt1 | contig 10296 bp, 8 predicted proteins | sample 7454191 | NCBI WGS metagenome assembly JACDJC01 (sample SAMN14253291, study PRJNA609438) | sludge metagenome | isolation source: sludge after 25d culture with pyrite and EDTA | collected 2018-12-20
CCGCAACGACGATATCAGGTTTTTTTCGTCTTTAATAAGACGCACAATTGTGCGTCTCTACTGCATCATGCCACCCTGGCCCTGTTGCATCATTCCGCCGCCTTGCTGCATCATGCCGCCCTGCTGCATCATGCCGTCTTGCTGCATCATCATGTTTTTTAATTGCTCTTTTTGGTCGGCAGTTAAAATGGCTTTCATTTGGCGGCCCGTTTCATAAGCAGCCATGCTCATTTCAATTCGGGCGTTGGCGCATTTTTGCAACTGTTGTTTCACCTGGTCGGCCGGTGCCATCTCATCAAGCAGTGATTTAAGTTCCTGTTGGTTTTGGCTCATTGCGGTCTGATGGCGCGACAGCTTTTTCTGGAAATCAGCCTGCAGATCGATGAGCTTTTCCGTTTGCTCCTGGCTGAGCGACAGTTGCTGTTGCATTTGGGGCAGGTGAGTGACCATCATCATATACTTGCGCATGGGACTTTGTTGTCCCATCTGTCCGTACATGGGACATATGCCTCCGCGCATCATGCCCATGCCGCCCTGCATCATGCCCATGCCGCGTTGCATCATCGGGCGGTTGCCCTGCATCATGCCGCGTTGCATCATGGGCCGGTTTCCTTGCTGCATCATGCCCATGTTGCCCTGCTGCATCATGCCGCTCTGTTGCGACTGGTTTTGCTTCTGGTTGTTGCCTTGTTGTGCATAAGCACTAAAAGTAAGTGCTGCGGAAATCAGAAAAGTTCCGAAAATTAAAGTTGTCTTTTTCATAATAAATCCTCCAAAATTTAAAGTTAGTAAATAATTGAATTACAAGCAATTGACACACCTGTGTTCCCTAAGCACTTCCAAAGCGTCGTAAAAGCCCGGCAATCCGGTTGTATCGCTGCTGAGTATTACTCTTCATGTTGCTCCAGGTAATTCCCTTTGGGGCCAATATTTTCGATATATACCATCTGGCTGCCCAGATGTCCGGCCAGGCTAACCGTAACAGCCGAGCCTGTTAAAAAAAGTAGGACAACAATCTCGGCCCATCTTTTGCGTTTTAGCCAAAAGTGGCTGATGAACTTAAAAACGAAAGCAACTGTAGCCAACCAAATGGTCAGGCTGGCATACAGTTCATGGGTCTCAAGCAAGCGCTGCAAGTTCGCGGGTAACCCGGAGGTGTGAGGGTGAAATGTGTTGGATGCCAAAATTGCACTCACCAGACCACCTGCAAGCAAGAAGAGTGTAATCCAACTAAATTGCTCCCTGAATATGAAGAGTCCGGTAAGCTGCGAAGCAAAGGCGATAAGCAGCAACACGATGGGAAAATGCACCACCAGTGGGTGAAGATTGGGAAACTCTTTGTACGGTCTAAAAACGGCATCTGCATTGCCAGTTTCCTCAGTGGTGAGTGTCTCTGTTTTTGAGGCCGAAATGGCTGTTTTAGCGCTTTCCTGTTTGGTGCTGTCGTTGTGCTCATCTTCATGTGCGGCCAGAGGTATTGCGGTCAGAGCTATCAACAACCCGATAATCCCGATTTTGTACGAATGTTTCATAGCCGATGGTTTTAGGATATAACTTTGTAATGGCGCGTCATGCCCATATCCTCATGTTCGAGGTTGTTGAAGTGGTTATCGCCTACACGGTTAAACAAATGACGGGGCAATTTGTTTAGTTATATTCCTTATTTATAACGCCTTAAAATAATCAAGGTCAGATGCAAAAAATTATGGACAATCTTTTTTTATGGAAAAAGCCGGTTTGGAATGATTACAGGAAAGGTTCCCATAATCATTCCCGACTTTTAAGCTGATTTATGATTACATCAGGTTAAATTCAAGGTCTGTTCCCAGGTTACATGTTATGCCCTTCGTCTCCTTTCATGCCGGTGGCTTTTTTGATTTCGGTGCGGTCATATTGGCAGCAGGCCGGCAATTTGCTGTAAGCCTCGTCGGTGGCTTTCATCTTTTTGGTATCGTGCCCGGCTTTGGCCACTGCTTTATGCACCTGCATGGCATCAGCCCGGTTTTCATTCATGGAAAATGAGAGCATCTTAGTCTCCTTGTTCCATTGAGCATTGGTTACGCCTTCCACCGAATTGGCGGCTTTTTCGATGCGCGTTTCGCACATCCCGCAGTTGCCTTTTACTTCAATTTTTTCTGTTTTGGTTTGTGCAAAAACAGATGCTGTCCCCAACAGGAACAGAGCTGCTAAACTTATCATTTTTGTCTTCATAACATTTTGATTTTAGGTGATAAAAAAAATAATTCTTTACTTGTCAAAGGTAATGCTCAGGATGCCTGTAACTATTACATGATTTTCGGAAAGAGTTATATAATTTCCCGATATTCAGATCTGGTCTATTGATTTTCGCTTTTGCTTTCCCGGTTTTTTAAAATAAGATGGTGTAAAGCCGGTCACTTTTTTGAACTGGCCCGACAAATGCGCTACACTGCTGTATCCCATATCAAAAGCAATTTCGCTCAGCGTTTTTTCTGAATAGACCAATAACTCCTTCACCCGTTCAATCTTCAGATTAATCAGGTGTTTTTCAATTGTTTTCCCTCCTACAGATGAGAAAAGTGAACTTAAAGAGTTATAATCGTGGTTGAGATGACCCGATAAGTGATTATACCGCCAAAATGCCTGTCTCATCGGTTCTGACTTTATACACTTCATCTACCGGCGATATGATGATCATTCCATCGCCCTGATAACCGGTGCGTCCGTTTTGCTTAATAATTTCTACTATCTCCTTTATATGCTCTTTGGCAGCCAGTATCTCGAGTTTAATTACCATATAAGCATCTGCAAAGGGATATTTATTGCTGATGTGCTCTTTTTCATGGTCGGAATATTGACCGGTGCCTTCACATTCGGCCATAGTCATGGAGTAGAACCCGGCTTTTCGTAGTGCACAGTAAACCTCTTCCATTTTCCGCTGACGTATATATGCTTTAATGAGTTTCATGGCATGATAATTTTAAAAGTTAATACTGTAAGTTTTCCGGTGAATTATGGTTATCCTGTTTGTATTGCAACTTCTTAAAAGCTCACCCCCAGGCTCACCTAATTATTTAATGGTTTCTCTGTTTTCGCCACAACCTAACATGGCATCGCCAAAGTAGGGGTTGCGTATCTCCTCGGAATCGCTGAACCAGTAGGCACCTTTATCACGTTCGGCCATGGGGCAATATTGGTAGTAGGCGGTGGCATCCTCTAATCCAAATGCTTTCAGGCTTTTATAAAAGGCGAGGTTGAGTTTGGCAAACTCATTGCGTTGTTTCTCTATATCATCGTTTTTAATAATGGCTTCCAATGTGGCGTTCAACACCTCCAATTGCTCCATCCACACCCTATGCGCATCACCTTTAAGCAGTCCCATATCGACTTCTTCGAGGGAGGCGATGACCTCTTTGGCAGCGTTACTCACCTGTGCGGCATTGGATGCCACGAAAGCATCTTTCATAGTCAGGTACTCCTGATAAACCTTCGTCAATTGTGCTTTGAAGGCTTTGGGTATTTCAGAGCGCTGAACTTTTGGTTCACTATTGTGGGTTTGGGTCATATCCATATCCCCACTCGTGGGCTGGCCGCCGTGGTTGTGCCCGGTCATGGCAGGCCCTCCGGCAGCTGCCGGATTCATCATGCTGGGTTTTCCGGCCAGCTGGGCAGCCGCATCGATGCTGAAGGTGCCGTTTACGGCAATTTCTTCGCCCTCCTGCAAGCCGTTTTCTATCATGAAGCTTTCGCCCAGCGCGGGGCCGAGGGTCACCTCGCGCATTTTAAAATTAACACCTTGATCCGACTCGGTTTTTACGTAAACCACCGAACGTTCACCGGTCCACATCACGGCAGTTTTTGGAACCACTATTGCATCGTACTTTTTGGGCAATTTTGCCTGAACCGTTCCGGAGACGAACATTTCCGGTTTCAAGGCCAGGTCTGCGTTGGATATTTCGACCCGCGCTTTGGCAACCCGGGTATTGGGGTCAATTACCGGATCGAGGAAGGAGATGTTCCCCGTAAAAGTTTTCCCGGGCAGGGAGGAGACGGTAAACTCCACTTTATCGCCTTCTTTTATCCAGGGCATATCCGATTCATATACATCAAAAAGCACCCAGACTTTTGAAAGATCGGCGATTTTATAAATGGGTTCACCTCTGCCGATGTATTCCCCGGGGTTCACCATTTTTTGGGTGACATAACCCGACACGTCGGCTCTCACCTCAAATGTTTCTGTAGGTGAGCCCGATTGTAGCATGTTTTCAATTTGCCCGTCTGTCAATTTCCAGTTTTTAAGTTTTTCTTTGGCGGAATTGAAAAGCGCAGGTTGGGTTTCTTTGAATTTTTGGGCCTCGAACAGCTCATTTTGGGCAGTCACCAGCTCGGGAGAATACACCGTGGCGATCACCTCTCCTTTTTTTACCTGCTCGCCAGTGAAATTCACCGCCAGGTTTTCTATTCGTCCCGGCACGTGTGAAGGTTGGGAAAATACCCTGCGTTCGTCCTCCTGCACTTTGCCGTTTAAGCGTACTGATTTCACCGGATCCATCGTACCAACAATTGCAGTGCTGATGCTGGCCAGTTGCATGGCTGTGGGCGACATGCTGACCGCCATCGGGTCGATTTCGTCGTTGTGGTCTGTTTCCAGTGGGATGAGGTCCATGCCGCAAATAGGGCAGTCGCCCGGTTCGTTTTGCCGGATTTGCGGGTGCATGGAGCAGGTCCAGATGGTCTCTTCTGCGGTTTCAGTTGATACCTGTTGATGTTGATCGGTTTCGTTGTTGCCCGAGCCGCCAAAAAATACCCACCCCAGCAAAAAACCTAAGGCCAGAGTTGACACAACTGTTATTATTGTTTTTCTATTTGATTTCATTTTTTGTATGTTTTTGCCGTTAAATAATTCAACCTGGCCCGCTCAATCTGATATTGAACTTCTGCCGTGGCCTTCATTTTTTCGTATTTCAACAATTGTTGTTGCATGCGTAAAACTTCTTCAAATTGCTCCCCCGAATTGCTGTAAGCACTAAATAAAAGGTTAAGTGCCTGCTCCGATACCCGTATTTGCCGGTCGTACAGTTCAATCAGATTTTGTTGGCGCCGGAGTTCGAACCACACGGTTTCGTAATTTGACAGAAGCGTGTTCGCGGTTTCTTCTTTTTGCAGGGAGTAACTTTCCTGCATCAGTTGCGCTTCTTTTTTGGCCGCTTTGTACTTCTTCCTGAAAATGGGGATGCTCGCTGAAACCATAGGCATCAGCACATCTTTTCCGTTGTCGGTCATGCCCCCGCCGGAGCTTTTGTCCATCACCATATACCCCAGACCCACCCCCAATTGTGGGAGACCTTGTTTTTGTGCTGCCATTTCGCTTGCCTTGCTTGCCTGCACTTTCAATTCGAGCGACTCTAAAAGTGGATTTCCCGCCAACAGGGAATCCTTTCGGGGTTTGTTGGCCAGGAATTCAATTTCCAGGGAATCGGTAATTTCCACTTCCGCATTTTCGTTTCTGTTGAGCAGTTTGTTGAAAGTGGTAACCAGGGATTTTTCTTTCTGGTTGAGGATTTCGAGGTTGGTGCCGGCGTCCTTGAGCATAATATCCACGCGTAAAACATCGACCATGGGAGCCATCCCGTTTTTGAATTTTGTGTTGGCAATGGATTTGTAAGCTTCCAGAATTTCGATGTTGTCCTGCTCAATCCGCTGCCAGCGGTTCAACTCAAACAATGGATAAAATGCAGCCGAGACCTGAAAAAACAGTTGGTTCCGGGCATCTAAAAACGACTGGTATTTGGCTTCTGCCATCAGGGCTGCCGCATCGGCCTGTGCACCGAGGGTGCCAAACCAGGGAAACATTTGGTTGATGGTCAGCTCCGCCCGTTGTGAGCCCATTTTAGGAACTAAATACCCGAACGAAAAAGTGGGATCGGGAAGAGAAGCCGCCTGGGGTACTTTTTGCATGGCTGCTTCAAACTCCTTGTATTTGGCCTGCAGGCCCGGGTTGTTTTCGGCGGCTATCTGTTGGTAGGATTGGAGGCTTTGGGCTGAGGAAGGTGCTGATATTACCGTTGAAACCAATATCCAGATGATAGTAGTTAGAAGATGGAGGTTAGTCCCGATAGCTATCGGGATTAGACGATAGTCCCGATAGCTATCGGGGTTAGAGGATAGAGAGAAGAAGAAAGAATAATAGGGATTGGTAATAGGATGATTATTCTTTTTATCTATCCATAGATTTTCAAGCTTTAATTTCTTACGTCTAATTTCCGACTTCTTTTCAATTATGTCTCTTTTATTTCTCATGGTTTTTCCAGTTTTTATGGAGCGCATACAGCATTTTCCCAATTTGATTAAGCTCAGCAGTTAAATTTTCGAAAGTTGATTCATCAAGATATTTGCACTCAAGCGCAAATCGGAGCCAATTTTCTGTCTCTAAATTTGAACCCAGGGAGTTGATAAGGTGCTGCTTAAAGACGGCCTCGAAATGGCTTTTGGCCCATCCTTCTGTTATATTTGCGCTTATAGATCGAGCCGATCTGTTTATTTGCGAGGTTAGAGAATATATTTCTTCTTTTGGAAAATTTCTTGTTAACCAAAAAATTTCCATTGCCAGATTGAATGACCGTTTATAAACCTCAATATCCTTATATGACTTTATCATCTTAATTCCGTTTTTTGGGTTGTTTAAATACTATTAATTTGATAATTTGACATCTATTCTCTAACCTCTAACCTCTAACCTCTAATCCGTCTCTCCTCCCTCATGCTATAAAGCACCGGTACAATAAAATAGGTTACTGCTGCAAAAATCATCCCTCCAAAAGCCGGGATGGCCATGGGAATCATGATGTCGGCGCCCCGTCCGGTAGAGGTGAGGATGGGTAACAGCGCGATGATGGTTGTTGCCGAGGTCATTGCAGCAGGCCGGATTCTGCGGTAACCCGCTTCCACCACAGCCGCCCGACTTTCTTTCAGGTTACGGGGTTTATTCCTGGCGAAGCTTTGGTCTAAGTAAGTGGCCATTAAAACCCCATCGTCGGTAGCTATACCAAAGAGGGCGATAAAGCCCACCCAGACTGCCACACTCAGGTTGATGGTGTGCATCTGGAACAGTTCCCGAATGTTGGTACCAAAGATGGAGAAATCGACAAACCAGCCCTGGCCGTAGAGCCATATCATCATAAAACCTCCGCTGAAGGCCATAGTAATGCCCGAGAAGACCATCAGCGAAGTGGTGACCGACTTAAACTGGAAGTAGAGAATCAGAAACACGATCACCAAAACCAGCGGTACAATGATGGAGAGCCGCTTTTCAGCCCGCACCTGGTTTTCGTAACTGCCCGAGAACTTGTAACTGATTCCGGCCGGTACGTTTAAGTCCCCCGAATCAATACGGGCTTGTATCGTATTCTGTGCATCATTTACCACGGTTACTTCCGAAAAACCTTCCCGCTTGTCGAACAAAACATAACCCACCAAAAAAGTCTCCTCACTTTTTATGGCCTGGGGCCCTCTCACGTACTCAAAATCGACAATTTGGGAGATGGGGATTTGAGCTCCCGTTGGTGTTGGGATCAGGATTTTACCCAGCGATTCGGGGTCGTCCCGAAGTTCGCGCGGGTAGCGCACCCGCACCGGAAAACGTTCCCGCCCTTCAACCGTGGAGGTGATTTTCATTCCTCCAATGGCCGTTTCAATGGTTTGCTGCACATCTTCCACATTCAGCCCGTAACGCGAAATTTCGTCGCGGTCGATGTTTAGGTGCAGGTAGGGTTTGCCTACAATGCGGTCGGCAAATACCGCCTCGGCTTTTACCGAAGGCACCTCTTTCAGAATTTCTTCCAGTTTCATCCCAAAATCTTCAATAGTACCAAGGTCAGGCCCATACACTTTAATTCCCATGGGAGCCCGCATCCCTGTTTGCAGCATCACCAACCGGGTTTCAATGGGTTGTAGTTTAGGCGCAGAAGTTACCCCCGGTATCTTCGCTACTTTTACAATTTCATCCCAAATATCGTCGGGCGATTGGATTTCCTGCCGCCAATTGCGGTAATAATTTCCTTTGCTGTCCGGTATCAGTTCGGCAAGGGTTACGCCACTGTGTAAGGCTTCCGTATTGCTAAGCGTATCTCCGGTGGTTAATATAAACCGGTCATTTTTATCGACTTTAAACCTTATCCGGTGCCCTTTTTCGTTGAGCATATATTCGGGGCGGTAGTTTATTACGTTTTCATACATCGAGATGGGTGCCGGGTCGAGCGCAGATTCAACCCTACCCAATTTTCCTACTGTAAGTTCAACTTCCGGGATGTTGGTCAACAACATATCCAATTGCGCCAGTACTTTGCGGTTGTATTCAAAACCCGAGTGGGGCATGGAAGTGGGCATCAGCAGGAAACTTCCTTCGTTGAGTGAAGGCATGAACTCTTTCCCGATGGCAGGGAAGGTGTGGGTCAACCCCGACCACACTTTGGTGGTACGCACGTTCCATCCAACCGTGTCGAAGCCTTTGGCCACAAAACCAAAAATGTTGTTGAATCCCATCCAGGTAACTGCCCCGAAAAGAATTAAAAAAGAAGGAATCAACAGGAATGTGACTTTGTTGTTCAAACACCACCGGAGTATCGGTTTGTAAAAATATTCAAGGACAACGAAAAATCCCAGGATTATGGTAACGAGCAGGGAGACGAATAAAATATTCATCACCAGGCTTTTGGCAGGGCCCAGCGGGAGCCAGTATTTGGCCAGCAACCAGATAACACCAATAACCACAATTATGATTTCGGCATACTCAAGCACCCGGAAGGCAAATGACCGCATGCGTTGTTGCATGGCTGAACCGGTTGAAGGGGTGCTTTTGCCCGTTTCTGATTTTTCCCGGCTCACATCAAAGCGCTTTCCGCTGAATGTTTTCACCACCCCGACAAGGCCAAACGCCAGCAAAATCAATCCACCCCAGGTTTGTCCGGCAATAAGGGCGGCAACTCCGATGGGGATCAATGCAATATTCAACCACTTCCTGATTTTTTCATTTTTAATTTTCGCACCAAAGAACCAGTGGGCCAGCGTAGGCATAATAAGTAATGAAACGATAAGCGCGGCAATCAGCGCGAAAGTTTTGGTGAACGCCAGTGGCCCGAAAAGCTTGCCCTCGGCGGCTTGCATGGTAAACACCGGGATGAAACTGACAATGGTGGTCGACACCGCGGTAAGTATTGCAGAACTTACTTCGGAAGCTCCGTTATATATGGTGGTTATAAGTTTCTGTTCAGGGGGAGCCTCGTCAAAGTGTTTGATGATGTTCTCGGACATGATTATCCCCAAATCGACCATAGTTCCAATGGCAATGGCAATACCAGATAAAGCCACGATGTTGGCATCGACATGAAAATAGCGCATGGCAATAAAAACCATGAGCACGGCAATGGGAAGCAAACTGGAAATTAAAAAAGATGCCCTTAGGTTGTACACCATAATGATGACCACCAGAATGACAATCAGTATCTGAAGTGAAATGGCTTCCTCCAATGTTCCCAGGGTTTCGTAAATGAGACCCGACCGGTCGTAGAATGGCACAATGGTTAACTGGCTTTCTACCCCGTTGGCCAACGTCTTTTTGGGCAGCCCGGGCGAAATTTCCCTGATTTTATCTTTTACGTTGTTGATGACCTGCAAGGGATTCGCTCCGTAACGGGCCACCACTACGCCGCCAACCACTTCGGCGCCGTCTTTATCCAGGGCGCCTCTCCGTGTGGCAGGCCCCAACGAAACCACGCCAATGTCCTGAATGCGTATCGGAACATTCTCCTGCACGGCAACGACGGCTTTTTCAATGTCTTCCACTTTTTTTACATACCCCAATCCACGCACCAGGTACTCGGCCTGGTTGATTTCGATGGTTTTAGCGCCCACATCACGGTTGGATTTCTGCACCGCCTGCATTACTTTGTGCAGTGGAATATTATATGCTTTCAGCGCGTCGGGATTTACATCGATTTGGTATTCCTGGACAAATCCGCCAATGGACGCCACTTCCGAAACACCTTCGGTGGCATTCAGTCCGTATTTTACATAAAAGTCCTGTATAGTCCGAATTTCGTGCAAATCCCAGCCTCCGGTGGGGTTTCCGTCTTTGTCGCGGCCCTCGATGGTGTACCAGAAAACCTGCCCCAAAGCCGTGGCATCGGGGCCGAGCGCAGGCTGTACGCCTTCGGGCAGCAGGCCCGATGGCAGTGAACTGAGCTTTTCGAGAATCCGCGAACGCGACCAGTAAAACTCAACATCCTCCGTAAAGATGATGAAGATGCTGGAAAAGCCGAA
>JACDJC010004002.1_pt1 | contig 10295 bp, 7 predicted proteins | sample 7454191 | NCBI WGS metagenome assembly JACDJC01 (sample SAMN14253291, study PRJNA609438) | sludge metagenome | isolation source: sludge after 25d culture with pyrite and EDTA | collected 2018-12-20
CCGCGTGGAACAACCGGTCCAACAACTCCAACCCATCGAAAAGCCCGAGGAGCGTGTCGTCGTCCACCCCCCGCACATCGGAACCCGCCACCACCGCCAACCCGTCCAGGAGCACCTGCAACTCCTCGGGCACCACGAAGCACGGCTCACCAAACAGGCCAACACCACCCGGGCCCTCACCACCCGAACCAGCACCGTCCGAACCCTCACCGTCCGAACCCTCACCACCCGAGCCTTCACAACTCGAGCCCTCGCCGCATTCCCCAGTCGAACACATGTTCGTAGTCTGGTACCGCGGTGTGACACTCGCCCATCCACCCCCTCCGCTCGCGGCGGGACTCTCCCGGATCCGGCTTGCCGTCGGCTGGATCAGGTCGCGGTCCACCTCAGGAGCAGAGGTACTCCGACATGGCGATGCTGCGCAGGCGTGGCATGTCGAAGGCCACCTGCACGCTGTCGAGCATGACCGTGAGGTTGCCGAGGTCGCCCATGTGGAACGCCTCGATGTCGGACACGACCTCCTCCGACGGCCAGGACTCGACCACGATCCCGTCGAGCGGGGCGGCACCGGGGGTGACCGCGTGCACGACGGTGTTGCGGACGTAGCGCAGGCGGGGCTGGACCCGCTCCGACATCGGGGATTGGTGGCCGTACCAGAGCTCCCGAAACGTGCGGGGGTCGAGCAGCGGATTGCGGTTCACGAGCGCGACGGTCACGAGGCCGGGGGAACGCTCGCCGTCGGGCCAGCCCCGGGGAACGCCGCGGCGTTGGCCGTACTCGCTCCACAGCGACTCGGTGACGAGGTAGGCGTCGTTGCGGGTGCCGAGCTCGCCGGCGACGCGGATCGCGTCGTCGGCCAGGTCGTGAGCGGGCACCCAGTACGACACGGCGGCCCGCACCGGGAGTTCACCTCCGGGGCACGGCATCGGCCCGGGGATCATCACCCCGTCATCGGCCAGGTGCACGCTGACGCCGAGGGCGCCGGTGGCCGACAGGGCGGGGACGACGTGGTCGAGCGCCCGAGTGCGCAGCTCCGCACCGTCGAGATCTTCTCGCTCTCGCACGACGTGGACGATCTTCTCCACGGTTCCCCCTCAGGTCGTGTAGTCGGCGTTGATGCGCACGTAGCCGTCGGTCAGGTCGCAGCCGTAGACGGTCCACGAACCCGATCCGATGCCGAGGTCGACGCCGATCAGCACCTCGTCGGCGTGCAGGTAGCCCTCGAGGTCGGTGAGCCCGCCTGGACCGGGGTCGCTCGGGTACACCTCGATGTCGCCGAAGCGGATGCGCACGCGGTCCTGGTCGATGTCGGTGTCGTCGGAGCACTTGCCGATCGCCATGGCGACGCGACCCCAGTTCGGATCGGCGCCGTGCACGGCGGTCTTGACGAGGGGGGAGTTCACGACGGCTTTGGCGACCCGCTTGGCCTGGGCGTCGTCGCGGGCGCCGTCGACCGCCACGACGATCAGCGTCTGCGCGCCCTCGCCGTCGGCGGCGAGCTGACGGGTGAGCTCCAGGCACACCGCCTCGAGCGCAACCTCCAGGTCGGCCGGCTCGACAGGGCCGGCGAGCCCGCTGGCCAGGACCGCGGCCGTGTCGGAGGTGGAGGTGTCGGTGTCGACGCTGAGGCTGTTGAACGTGCGGTCGACCACCCGGCGGAACACGGCGTCGAGCACCGAGGCATCCACCACGGCGTCGGTCAGGACGAACGCGAGCATCGTGGCCATGTCGGGTTCGATCATGCCGACTCCCTTGGCGATGCCGACCACCGACGCCATCGCGCCATCGACGGTCCGCAGCGACGCGGCCGCCACCTTGGGATGGGTGTCGGTGGTCATGATCCCGGTCGCCGCGGGCAGGGCGGTCGTGATCGGGAACGCGGCAGTCGCGACGTCGCCGAGCCCGCCGCGCAGGTGCGCCCGGATCCGCCCCATCGGGTACGGCCGGCCGATGACGCCGGTCGACGCCACGAGCACCTCGTCGGGCCGGGCGTCGAGGGCCGTGGCGACGCCGGCGGCGAGCTCCTCGGCGTCGGCCAACCCCTGCGCACCGGTGGCGACGTTGGCGTTCTTGGACACGACCACGACGGCTCGCAGCGATCCGTCGGCGACGTGGCGACGCGACACCTCCACGCTCGGCCCAGCGAAGCGCGACCGGGTGAACACCGCCGCTGCGGCGCAGGGGCGGTCCGCGGCGATGACCACGAAGTCGTCGGTGTCGTCCTTGATGCCGACGTTGGCGACGTGAGCGGAGAACCCGGCGGGCAGTTCGGCGTCCATCGGATCTGGAGTCTGGCAGACCGTCCCGGTGCCACTGGCGCCCTTTCCGCCGACCGAGCCCCCGTCCCAGCTCCCCGTCAGGCAGGGCACCTCATCCCTATGATCTGGTGGTGGTCCGCCAGGTGATCTCGATCCTGTTCACCGACGTCGTGGACTCCACCGCGCTGGCCACGGCGCTCGGGCCCGATCGGGCCGACGAGGTGCGCGAGGCGCACGACGGGGCGGTCGCTCGCGCAGTCCACGCGGCAGGCGGCACGGTCGTCAAGCACCTGGGCGACGGCTTCATGGCGACCTTCCCGGGACCGAGCGCCGCGTGCGACGCGGCGATCCGGTCCCAGCAGGGAGTCGCCAAGGTCGCCGAGCGGCTGGGCGTCGACCTGGCGATCAGGGTCGGCATCGCGATGGGCGAGGCCACGAGCGAGGGCGACGACTGGTTCGGACCGCCGGTCGTCGAAGCGGCTCGCCTGTGCGCAGCAGCGGGTCCCGGTGAAATCCTGATCGCGGACAGGGCTGCGGCGATGGGCACGATCGACGCCACCACGTCGTCGGTCGGGGAACTCGAGCTCAAGGGGCTCGACCGTCCCGTGCCGGCCAGCCTGGTGGCGTGGCAGGGCAGGTCGGAGGATCCGGTCCCGCTGCCGTCGGCGCTGCGGGCGAGCGCTCGGCTGCCGTTCGTCGGTCGGGCCGACGTCGCAGCGCGACTGGCCGAGCGGTTCGAGCGGGCCGTCGCGGTGGGTGGAGGCCTGGTGCTGGTGGCCGGCGAACCCGGCATCGGCAAGTCCCGCCTGGTGGCAGAGCTCGCTACGTCGGCACATGCCGACGGGGCCGTGGTCGCCTTCGGTCGTTGCGACCAGGACGCGCTGTTCGCCTACCAGCCGTTCACCGAGGCGATCCGCCACCTGCATGAGCACGGCGTGGTCGAGTCGTCGGTCGGCCTCGACCTGCTGCTGCCAGGTGAGGCGCCCGTCTCGGTCGCCGACACGGAGCGCTCGCGGGCCGTGCTGCTCGACGCAGCACGGTCGGCGCTGCTCGAGGTGGCGGCCGATCGTCCGCTCGTGCTCGCCCTCGACGACCTCCACTGGGCCGATGCCGGCACGTTGGCGATGCTGCGTCACGTCCTGCGGGCCGTCGGCGAGCTGCCGTTCATGGTCGTCGGCACGTACCGCGACACCGACATCGACCGGATGCACCCGTTCGGATCGTTGCTGGTCGAGCTGCGGCGCGAGCACGACGTGGAGCGGATCCTGCTCGATGGCCTGGACTCCGACGCGGTCTTCGACCTGCTCGGCTCCCTCGCCGACCACGACCTGGGCGACGGTGCCCGTCAGCTGTCGCAGCGGCTGGTCACCGAGACGTCGGGCAATCCGTTCTTCGTGGGCGAGGTGCTCGCGCACCTGGCCGAGTCGGGCGCGCTGGTCAACGACGACGGACGATGGACCGCCACGGTGGACCTGGCCGAGGTGGGGCTGCCCGAAGGGGTGCGCGACGTGGTCGGCCAGCGGCTGTCGCGGCTGTCGCCGGACACCAACGCGGTGCTGGCCGTCGTGGCCGTCGGTGCTCGACCGATCGAGCTCTCGGTGCTCCGAGGCGCATGCGATCGGGGGATCGACGTGATCGCCGCGGTGGAGGAGGCCGTCGAGGCGGCGCTGCTGGTGGAGGAGGCGGGGTCGTTCCCGCGGTACGGGTTCCCGCACGCGCTGGTCCGTCAGACGATCCTCGACGAGCTGACGGGTGCTCGCCGACTCCGCATCCACGCCACGTTGGCCGACGTGCTGGCGCCGAGGGCTGGGTCCTCGCTCGACGCGTGGCTCGAAGCGGTCCACCACGCCATCGAGGGCGCGCCGATCCTCGGTTTCGGTCGCCTGGACGAGATCCTCGGCGCGCCCGAGTACACCCTCATGCAGACCATGGACCCCGACGCGCTGGTCGTGCTGGCAGAACGGGTCGACGAGCTCGGACAGGCGCTCGGTGCACAGGGTTCCGAGGCCTGGTGCCAGCTCCTCGTCGGCGGCGCCATCGCAGCGTTCATCCAGGGCGACCGCGTCACGTCCGGCCAGTTGGCCAGCCGGGCGGTCGCACTGTCCCGGGACGTCGAGGACCCTCGGGCCTTCGTGCTCGCGGTCTCGGCGCTGAGCCACTCGGCGGGTTTCGCGCTGGACCCGGACTTCTTCGCGCTGCTGCCGGAGGCGTTGGAGAAGTCGGAGCCGGGAACGATCGAGCGCGTGCAATTGCTGGCCATGCAGCTCGGCGCAGCGGTCTACATCGGTACCCCCGACTTCGAGGCCACCGCCGCTGACCTGCTGCGCGAGGCCCAGCTGGTGGGCAGCGACGAAGCGATGGCGCAGTCCCATTCGGCCATCTCGTATGCCTTCCAAGCCGCCGTTCCGGCCGCGCTTGCTCTCGAGCACGCGGATCGGACCTTGTCGTACCGCGGCCGGGTCAGCCCGTGGGTGCTGATCAACGCCGTGCTCGCCCGGGCGTACCCGCTCATCAGGATGGACCGATGGGCCGACGCACGGTCGGCGGCGCACGACCAGGTGGACTTCGCCACGGAGCGGGGTGCGACCGTCCTGGTCGCCGCCGGTCACCAGCAGCTGGCGATGATCGACATGGCCGAGGGAGCACTCGATTCGGCTCGGGAGCGGATCGACGAGGTCGACCGACTCGCTGGCGAGGAGCCGATGTTCCAGGCGGGATCGGTCGTGCAGCGCATGTGGTTGGCTCGCCTCACCGGTGACTTCGACGCCGCGCTCGCACTCCTGGACCTCATCGTGCTGCTGCCGTATCCGGAGCTGGTCAACGTCACCCGAGGGGGGCTGGCGGGCGAGGCCGGCCGCTCGGCCGACGCCGCCGCGGCTGCTGACCGGGCGGCCGCACTGGATCTGGCCGCGCTGCCGACCAGCTGGGTGTCGCCCGGTCTCTGGGCCACCGCCGGCCTCCTCGCCGTGCAACAGGAGCGTCCCGACCTGGCCGCCCAGGTCGTGCCGCTGCTGGAGCGCCTGTCGGGGGAGAAGGTGATCTACGTCTGCAACTTCGTGATCGGCGACGCGGACGAGATGCTCGCCCACCTCCGACCGCTCGCCGCGTCGCTGTCGTGAGGTGGACGCGGTCGTGAGGCGGAAGGGCTTTTGTCGGCTCCGGCCCGGCCGATCGGCATAGGGTCCGCGGCATGGACACCCACCCCACCGCTCTGCAGGTCGCCGCCGCCATCCGCTCGGGTGAGGTCAGTCCGAGCGAGGTGCTCGACGAGTACCTGGGGCGGGTCGACCGGCTGGACCCGCAGCTCAACGCGTTCAGCCTCCGCGACGACGAGCGGGCCCGCGCCGATGCCCGCGCCGCCGACGACGCGGTGGTCGCGGCCCGCCGCGACGGCACCGACCTGCCCCCGTTCGCCGGCGTGCCGATCCCGATCAAGGACCTCTACGACGTCGAGGGTTGGGTGACCGGTCACGGCTCGCTCGCCGTCAGCGACGAGCCGGCACCGCTCGACGAGCTCTCGGTCGAACGGTTCCGCCGGGCCGGGTTCGTGCTCATGGGCAAGACGACGACGCCCGAGTTCGGTGCGGTGTCGGCGACGGAGTGCCGGCGCACCGGCATCACCCGCAACCCGTGGAACACCGAGCGGACCCCGGGCGGCAGCTCCGGCGGTGCCGCCGCCGCGGTCGCCGCGGGCATGGCCCCGATCGCCCACGCCTCCGACGGTGGCGGCTCCATCCGCATCCCGGCGTCGTGCACCGGTCTGGTCGGCCTCAAGCCGGCGCGAGGTCGGATCACCAGCCGGGTGTACGGCGTGGTCGGCGCGTCGACCCACGGCGTGGTCACCGTCGACGTCGCTGATGCCGCCGCGGCGCTCGACGTGCTCAGCGAGCTCGACCCCGGGTCGTGGGTGGTGGCGCCGCCGCCGACACGCCCGTACGCGCAGGAGGTCGGTGCGGATCCTGGTCGCCTGAGGGTGCGGTTGAGCGTCGAGAACGCGCTGGGCCTCCCGGTCGACCCCGAGTGCGACGCCGCGGCACGTTCGGTGGCCGACACGCTGGCCGACCTCGGTCACGACGTGGTCGAGAAGGCGCCCGAGTGGCCCGACGTCGGCGTGTTCCTGGAGAAGTTCATCACCATCTGGAACTGCCTGGCCATCCTCGCCCCGGTGGTCGACGAGTCGCTCTTGGAGCCGCACAACCGGGCCGCGTTCGACGCGGCCCGGGCCACCGACGCGTTCGCCTACCTGGGCGCGGACGCCGCGTTGCAGGACGCGGCACGATCGCTGGTGTCGCAGTTCCGCAACGACCCGTCCGCATCCGGCTCCGACCCGACCGACGGCTTCGACCTGTTGATCAGCCCGACGATGTCGGTCCTGCCGATCCCGGCCGGCACGATCATGGACGGCATCGACGAGGCGCCCACCGCGCCGATCACCAACGCCATCCCGATGGCCTGCTACACGTCGATGTTCAACGCCACCGGTCAGCCGGCGATCTCCGTGCCGGCACACGTGTCGACGGACGGACTGCCGGTCGGCGTGCAGATCGTCGGAGCCCCGTGGCGTGAAGACGTCCTCCTCCGCGTGGCCTCGCAGCTGGAGCAGGCTCGACCCTGGGCGCCGCTGCCGGTGCTGTGACCGGTCAGGAAGGTCCTGGCTCTGCTGAGTGCGTTGCCAGATGCGACGCGGTACTGACTACTCGTGACGCAAGTCAGGCCATGGGTCGACGGTGATCGAGATCAGCTCCAGGTAAGCGAAGTCGTGAGCCGAAGGCTCGTCGTTCGGACCCCGCTCCGTACCCAGTGACGACTCGAGCAGCTCGAACACGGTCTCTGAGACCCGAACGAGACGTCTCGTCACCGCTGTTGGGTTTCGGTGGCCCCTCGTCCTCGGAGAGCCTGGCCCGCATCGGCGTTGGCCCGTGCCAGGAACTCGGGATCGACGTCGCACAGGTCGGTGGCGGTCCGTTCCCTGAGCAGGTCGAGGCGCTCTTCGGGAGACATCCGTTGGAGGTCCTCGACGGTCACGACTCGGTCAGCCACGGGATCAAGCTATCGCGCTCTACCGTTGGCTCGATGTTCGACGTGGTCGGTCGCCCGGCGCTGGTGCTCTCAACAGCCTGGGTCGCACCATGACGGGCTCGGCGATCCGTTCGGTCGAGGTCCTGCCGCTTCGGCTCCGACTTCGCGAGCCGTTCGCCGTCGCCTACGCCACGATCGAGCACGTCCAGACGGTGCTGGTCCGACTCACCGTCGACGACGGGACGATCGGCTGGGGTGAGGCGACGCCCGATGAGCACGTGACGGGTGAGTCGTTCGAGGAGTCGGTGGCCGCGCTTCGGGATCGGCTGGCACCGGCGGTGGTCGGGCTGAGCGTCGACGACGTCGACGGCATCGTCGCGTTGATCGACGAGGTCGCGCCCGCGACCCCTGCCGCTCGGGCGGCGATCGACGTCGCCGTCCACGACGCTGCGGCGCAGCGTTCCGGGCTGCCGCTGTGGCGGTTCCTCGAGCGGCGGATCGCGGCGGTCGGGGGCGTTCGGTCCAGCAAGGACCACCTCCAGATCTCCCGGGTGGTGAGCAAGCTGGATCCCGACGCCATGGCGGTCGCCGCCGCCGCTCACGTGGCGGCCGGCTTCTCCACCGTGAAGCTCAAAGTGGGCGAACCCGAGGACTGGGAGCTGGACGTCGAGCGCGTGGCCGCGGTGCGCGCTGCGGTCGGTCCCGACATCGGGATCAAGGTCGACGCCAACCAGGGCTGGCGCGTGCCCGACGTGGCGGTCATCGCGATGAGCGCGATGCGAGCGAGCGAGCCACGCTACGTGGAGCAGCCGGTCGATCGGCTCGACATCGAAGGCCTCGCCGAGGTGCGCCGGCGGGTGCCCGGCGTCGCGGTCATGGCCGACGAAGCGGTGGCTGGCGAGGCCGACGTCCGACGGGTGGTCGAGCTCGGTGCTGCGGACCTCGTCAACCTGAAGCTGATGAAGACCGGCGGGCTGGTCCACGCCGTGCGCGCCGACGCGCTGTGCGCGGCTGCGGGCATCGGGACGCAGATCGGCACGATGGTGGAGAGCTCGGTGGCCTCCGCTGCGGGCCTGCACCTGGCGATGGCGTTGGACAACGTCGCCACGGTGGAGATGGGCGGGCCGCTGATGGTCACGGACGACCCGGGCGACCTGGTGCGCTGCTACGACGGCGAGCGCGTCGTGCTGCGGTCCGACCGGCCCGGCCTCGGCATCACCCTCACCGGGGTGTCGGCGAGGTCGGTCGGTTCAGGCGCCGAACACCGGGGGCGCCAGGCCCAGCACCCGCAACGCGTCGATCGTCTCCCGTAGCGGCAAGCCGATCACGGTGGTCGGGTCCCCGTCGATCGACTCGACCAACGCCGCACCCTGGCCCTGGATCGCGTACCCGCCGGCCTTGTCCAGCGGCTCGCCGCCGGCGACGTAGCCGGCCAGCACGTCGGGATCCGTCGGCGCGAACCTGACCAGCGCGACACCGAGCACGTCGGTGGTCGTGCCGTCGACCGAGGTCACTCGCACGGCGCTCAGCGCCGAGTGGGTCCGGCCGGCGAGTGACCGCAACATCCGCAGCGCATCGACGGCATCGGCGGGCTTGCCCAGGATCGACCCGTCGGGAGCGACGACGCACGTGTCCGCCGCCACGACGACCACACCCGGCTCCCACACGGCTTCGGCCTTGGCGGCGGCGAGGCGAGCGACGTAGTCGGACGGCCGTTCGTCGGGGAACGCGGACTCGTCGACGTCCGCGGCTCGGACCGAGAACGAGTAGCCGACCCGCTCCAGCAGCTCTGCCCGACGCGGCGACGCGGAGGCGAGGACGAGCGGAGGTGGCAGCGATTCCGGCCGAGCTGGACCGGGTGCGCTCATCCTCCCGACACCAGTGCTTCGGCGGCGGCCGACAGCTGCACGTCCTCGTCGGGGTCGTCGAGCCATCCGTCGGGCAGCGCCACCCTCTTGAGCGCGTGGTGGTGGCTGCGGGCGATCGCCGCGGGGTCGGTCACCGGGGCGGCGTCGGCGAGCGGACCCAGGCAGTCGAGCAGCGCGTCGAGCTCGTCGAGGTCGCCGACGTGGCCGGCGGCCTGGCGGATCGAGCCGCCGACCGGATAGCCCTTGAGGTACCAGGCCAGGTGCTTGCGGAACGGTGCCAGGCGGAGCCGTCCGTCCAGCGGACCGTCGGTGTGCAGGCCGTCACCGGTGAGCTCGGACCACTCCGCCATCAGCTCGACGTGGCGACGGATCGTCCTGACCACCTCGCCGAGCAGTGGCTCTGGACGCACCGGTCGTCCGGCGAGCGCGTCGTCGAGCTGGCCGAACAGCCACGGGCGCCCCAGGCAGCCACGACCGATGACGACGCCGTCGCAGCCGGTGCGGGCCAGCATGGCCAGTGCGTCGTCCGCGGTGAAGACGTCGCCGTTGCCGAGCACCGGCACGGTCTCGACGGCGGCCGCGAGCTCGGCGATCGCCTCCCAGCGTGCGGATGGCGCATAGTGCTGCAGCGCCGTGCGGGCGTGCAGCGCCACCCAGGCCGCCCCTCCGTCGACCGAGATGCGGGCGGTGTCGAGGAACGTGATGTGGTCGTCATCGATCCCCATGCGGAACTTCACCGTCACCGGAACCCGTCCACCCGACTCGGCATCCGCTGCATCGACCACCGCTGCGACCACCCGGCCGAGGAGCTTGCGCTTGTAGGCCAGCGCGGCACCGCCGCCGTTGCGGGTGACCTTGGCGGCCGGGCAGCCGAAGTTGAGGTCGAGGTGGTCGACAAGTCCGTCGCCCACCAGCTGGCGCACCGCTTCGGACAGGTAGCCCGGGTCGGTGCCGTAGAGCTGCAGCGACCGGATCGGTTCTGACGGGTGGAACCTCGTGAGCGCCCACGTGGTCGGGTGCTGCTCGACCAGCGCGCGGGCGGTGACCATCTGGTTGACGAACAGGCCGCCACCGAACTCGGCGCACAGCACCCGGAACGGCGCGTCGGTCACGCCGGCCATCGGTGCCAGCACCACCGGCGGGTCGATCG
>JACDJC010004003.1_pt1 | contig 10293 bp, 12 predicted proteins | sample 7454191 | NCBI WGS metagenome assembly JACDJC01 (sample SAMN14253291, study PRJNA609438) | sludge metagenome | isolation source: sludge after 25d culture with pyrite and EDTA | collected 2018-12-20
GTGGTGACTCCACGGAGACTCGAACTCCGGTAACCAGGATGAAAACCTGGGATCCTAACCGCTAGACGATGGAGCCAACAAAATGGTGTCCTGTGATGGATTCGAACCATCGACCACCTCATTAAAAGTGAGATGCTCTACCAGCTGAGCTAACAAGACATTTGTTTAAGAGAGTGGAATTTTAGCTAAAGCTTTTAGATTTGTCAAGTAATGAGAAAATTTTTTTATTTTGTATAAATTTGATAAAATTAAGAAATAATAATTTAAGAGGTATTTTTGATAATTAGATTAGCTATATTTTTTGCATTTATGCTTAGTGGGTGTGCTACACAAGTGCAGATAAAAACCATTGAACCATCTGCTATTAGCGGTGTTAAGCAGGGTATGAAGATAAGTGTAAATGAGTTTAGTAATGATAGGGTTGGGTTATCAAATAAGATAGAATCGCTTCTATCTTCTCAAAAAATTAATGATAAAAACTACTTTGTGCTTCTTAGTAGAAAAGATTTAGATAGAGTTCTTCGTGAGCAAAAACTTCAAAGCAGTGGGCTTTTGGAGAGAGATGAGGCCATAAGCATAGGAAATATTTTAGGTGCAGAAGCTTTTGTAAGCGGAAATGTCACAAAAGCTAGAGTTGATGACTCAATTTACTATGAAAATCGCATTAGATGTTTAGATAAAAAGTGCAAATCTGTGAGCAACTACTCAGTTAGTTGCACGAGTAGAGAGGGTGTTTTTAGTGCTGATATTAGAGTTGTGGACATCCAAAGGTCTGAGCTAATTTATGCAAAAACTATATCTAAGAACTCAAGATGGGGTCATTGCTATGATGATTATGGCTATTTTCCATCAAAAGATGCACTCTTGGAGGAGCTCTCAAGCAGTGTCGCAGCAGAGTTCGTTAGCAAACTATCACCACAATATAGATACTTTAATGTTGAACTTTTAGATAGTGAAGATATAAAATACTCAAAAAAAGCTAGTGAACTACTAAAATCTTCTATATCTTTTATAAAAGCCGCAAGATACGATAGAGCCTACTCGCTTTTACTTGAGTTAGTTGATGAAACACAAGAGCAAAGTTATGTACCTTTTTACAATCTAGGTGTTATAAAAGAGGCGGAGGCGGATTATGTGGAGGCTAAGAGGTATTATGAGATGAGTGATGTGCGAACCAAAGAACCCATAGAGGCTATAAATGAGGCGATAAAGAGGATAGATAAGCTAATAATGCAAGATAAGATAGTAAAAGAGCAGTTAAAATGAGGTTTGTGCTTTTGTGTTTTGTGATGCTTTTTTTTATATCTTGTTCACAAAAAGAGCCAATATTTACCAAAAAAGAGCTACCAAGTTGGTATGTAAATCCACCACAAAATAGCACTTCTAGCTACTTTAGTTTAGGTGAGGGTAGAGATAAACAAGCCGCCATTTTAGATGCACTAAACTCATTTGCTCAAACTTTAAGTGTTGGGATTGAATCTGAGTTTGTTATGCAAACACAAACAAACGGGAGTTATCTTAGTTCACAAAACACAAAAAGCATCATAAGTTCAAAAGTGAAAAATATAAATCTTAGTTCATATGAAGTTTTAAATATATATGATCTTGGTTTTGAGAGAGTTTTATGTCTAATAAAACTAGACAAAAAAGGACTCTTTAGTGCATTTTTAAGTGATATAGAGCAAAAACTAGCAACCTCTAGGGCTATGATAGATGAGGCGAAAAACTACGATATAGCAAATAGGTTAAAGTCCTATAAAAAAGCTAAAGCTAACATAGATGATGTAGAAGTTAGCATCGGCTTAGAAAAAGTGTTAAATGGTGAGTTTGATGCACTTAGGTACCAAGCTGCATCACGCAAGATTGTATATTTGTACGATGAGTTAAAATCAAGCATCACTATATCTCTTCATAGCGATAAAAACTCGCAAAATTATCTTCAAGGACTAAAGAGTGCAGCCACTAGCGATGGTATAGTCATGGTAGAAAAAGGTAGCTTAAAAAACCACTTAGATCTATATGTAAACTCATCGATGAAAAAAACATACTCTTATGGTTTTTATATGGCTAATTCTATAATCTCATTTGAGCTAAAAAATAGTAGTGGCAATATAGTTGGAGCAAATAGGGTTGAGGTGGTGTCTCACTCGCCAAATAGCTATGAAGATGCCATAGTAGGTCTTCGTATAAAGTTTGATGAGCTGATCAAAAAAGAGGGTGTGTCAAAAGTGGTTGGTTTCGAGTTTTAGACTACTTAAAAGAATCTAAAATATTTACTTTTTTATCTTTAGGAAACTCTGTGTCACTTGAGACAAATATGTTAAATTCAACCCGTCTATTTTTTGCACGGTTTTCTTCTGTTAGGTTATCTAGTATAGGTTTTGATGATGCAAAACCAGCTATGGAGAGCTGTTTTGATGGAACTCCATTTTTAACTAGCTCATTCATAACAACTTGAGCTCTTTTTATGGAGAGTTCCATATTGTCTTGGTATGGAGAGTTTAGCGGAAGACTTTGGTTGTCCGTGTAGCCTTGAATGGAGATTGTGACATATGGCGGGAGTGATTTTATGATCTCTGCCATTCTTTTTATGAAAATATAACTATCGCTATCGATGAAGGATATCGTGCTATCTTTAAAGTATATCGCAGTTGGGAGTTTTAGTAGTACTCCACCTAGTGTTTGATCTAGTATGCTATTTTCTGATTCTAGTTTTTTTAAAAGATCCTCAACTTCACCTTTTATAGATATATCAGGGTTTTGATCACTTTGGTTTTGTGATTTTTGTTCCTCTTGTGATAGGGAAATTTCACCACTTTTTTTACTCTGCGAGTCGTTATCGTTTGTTTCTGGTGCCATTTGTATGATTGGGGTTGATTCTTCTGGAGTGCTTGATTGGAAGTCGTAGATCTTAACAAACTCCTCTTTAACTGCTGCTAATTTTGCTTCATTTACCGAAGCGATGGCATAAAGTGCTATAAAAAGTGCAAGTAAAAGGCTAAAAAAGTCCGCAGTTGGAACTGCCCATTTCTCACCTGCTGGGCATTCACACTTTTTACACTTTTTACCCATTTTGCACCTTAGTTATCAAATTGACTAACTTTTGGCTCTGCTGGTGAGAGATAATTTAGTAGTTTAGTTTCAAGGTTTCTAGGATTATCACCATGAATAATACCTATGATCCCAGTTAGCATCATATGTTGTTCGTTTATGATGCGGTGCGATTTAGCTTTCATTTTGTTACCAAAAGGACCAAGTACAACATATGCTGAAAATATCCCTGTAACCGTAGCTGTAAATGCTCCAGCGATACCAGCTGCCATTTCAGCAGGATTGTCTAGTTTTTGAAGAGCCAAGATAAGTCCTAAAACTGCACCAATTAGTCCCATAACAGGCGAAGTTTCACCAGCTATTAACCAATAGTGTGCACATCCATGCCAATACTCTTCGGTTTGTTCAGTCATGATCTCTAATGTCTCAACAATAGCTTCATCATTGTGACCATCAACAGCCATGCTAAGCCCTAGTTTTAAAAAATCATTATCTATCTCTTGGAGTTTTGGCTCAAGGGCTAAAAGCCCATCTCGCCTTGCGATGGTGGAGAACTCTACTAGTTGCTTGATTCGCTCATTTAGATCGACCGCATCTTTTTTAAAAACCATTCCTAAGTTTTTAAACGCACCTTTAACATATTGCGCATCGGTGCTAACCATTGAAGCGGCCATTGCAGTTGGAAAGATTATGATGATTGATGAGATATGTACTATATGAATAGGATTTCCACCCTCTAGTATATCACCTAAGCTAATAGAAGCGATAGCTCCAACAATACCTAAAATAGTAGATAAATCCATTAAAACTCTCTATTTTTTTGACTTATTATATCATAATAATCTAGATTTATTTATTCATAAGTTCTTTATACGGCTCAATGGGTAGATTGATTTTTTTCGCATATAATATGCCACTTGTGATGTTTATGACATCATAGTTTAGCTTTTGTGATAAAAATGGAGCTAAAATTCTTGTTCTACTTCCTGTTCGACAAATGATAGCAAAAGGTTTTTTGGTATCAACTTCACTGTTTAGTTTTTCTAAAAAATCTTTCAGATCATATTTACCCCTCTCATCAAAGAGCATAATGGGGATCGAGCGTTTAAGCAGTCCCGTTTCCCTCCACTCTGATGGGGTTCTTATGTCAACTATTGGTATGTCTGAATTTATGAGATTCATTGAGGCTTCCTCATTTGTTATTGAGGCAAATAACACTGTGCTTAGCAAAAAAAGTGTACTAAAAATCTTTTTCAACCGCTTCTCCATAATTTTATATTATAATGAGCATAATTATATCGATAAATTTATAATGAGTAGGTAAATGAATAGGGAAAAAAATATTGAAGATGCTACTAGAGTTAAATATGCAAGGCTTTTAGATAGGTTTCATAAAAGCATCGTCTCTTACTTAACTTTGAGTGCTAATCCATCTAAAGATATTTACATAAAAAAAATAGAGGCAAACCTAGTCCATCTAAGTAAAATTCCACATATAGATCTATATAAAAGTGATTTGAAAAACCTAGAGAGCTTTATAAAAAAGATGGTGGAGTTTAAAGATAGCGATAAGAGCATTGAAGATATAAGAGATTATGTTTTGTACACCTCAAATCAACTGCAAAAAACTCAAAATAGAAAAAAATATAAAAAAGAGAAATACTCCAATCATAAAGATTGGGAGTAGTTTTAGCTTCTATCACTCTCTTTTAAGATTGTATCTAGTAGCACAAATAGCTCTTCACTCGCTTTTTCCATATCATCAAAGTTTTGTAAAATCTCATTTGAGTGTTTTAGTGTGCTAGAAGCAGCGTTTTCATCTAAAAACATAAGGTTTTTATTTACTTTTTCATGTAGTAAGGCATGAGGTATTTCGATCTTAGCAAAAGATGGAGCAAACTCAGCAAACCTTCTCTTACCCTCGCTAACATACCATTTGCCAAGCTCACACTCATTGTGAGATGTCTCTTTGAGAACCTTTTTAAGAGTGATGATGGAGTTATAAGCTCTTGATTTGTATAGAATGTGGTAAAGTTTTGCAAGTACCACAAAGACGGAGTTTTCTATGTTATAAGATGATGCGACTATTTGTGTTGAGGTGTGGTTTAGTGTTGTTAGAGTTGCTTCAAAACTGTTAATTTTGTCGGTTGATTCTTCAACTCTCTCTTTCATTGTGTCTGAGCTTGTTTGGATCTCATTCATATCTTGTTGAAGCGATTTTATAGATACACTAATCTCACCTGTTGCTTTATGTGTTCGCTCTGCAAGTTTTCTAACTTCATCAGCCACAACAGCAAAACCGCGACCATGCTCACCCGCACGAGCTGCTTCGATAGCAGCATTTAGAGCTAGTAAGTTTGTTTGATCTGCTATGTCTGTTATGAGCTCTATAACTGATGTTATATCGTTTGCTTTTTGAACTATCTCATTGATGCTATCGTTGTTTATGTTTACCTGTTCATTTAGTGAGTTTAGTTCACCTACTATCTCAACTATTGTGCTTTGTGAATCATTTGCTAGTTTTGCCGCCTCTTTTGTGGATGAAGTTATATCTTTTAAGTACTCAATATTTGTCTTAAGATCACTTGTGATAAGGGTAAGGGATTCTGTTACATTGATACTATTTATACTAACTTTTGAGTTAAACATATCTCTTTGGCTTTTGCTATGTTGATCTCTCATAAAATCTATGCTTGTAGAAACATTATCAATGGCTCTTACAAACTCACCACTAAGTCCTTTCGAAGATATTTTATGAGTAAAAATACCTTGAGAGGCATCTGTTATGGTATTGTTTATCTCACTTATCAATTGTTGCGTATGCTCAATGAGGTTAGATAGTTGTTTACCCATATATCCTAGTTCAGTATTTTCGTTTGTGTTTGTGCTGTTTTTGTGGGTAAAATCGCCTTTAGCAACATACTCTATGGTAGTTGTGAAATTTTTTATGCCACTTGTTATATATTTTCTTATGGATGTTGCAAATATTAACACTATAAGTCCAACAACAACTCCAGCTATGAGTGATGAGTATTTAAAAAAGTTGAGTAAAACGCTTAGTTTACGAGAGTTATCTTGCAGTTCATCAATCTTTAGATTTAGTAGTTTTTCAAACGACTCCCTTGAGGCATTTGCAGGTGGTGTTATGATCTTTGAGTAGTTTGCATAGAGTGCTTCTTTGTTGTATTTTATCTCATCAGGACTCATCTGCTCTATGAGCTTTTGAGATGTTTGAGCAAAAAAGATAGTACTTTTTTTTGCCTCATCTAAAACTGCTCGAGTGTTTGCATCTTGAACTAGTTTATCCAGGATAGCAAAATCATCCTCTATTGCTTTTACTGTTTGTTTGATTTTTTCTAAGTTTTTATCGTAGTTACCACCAAGCATAGTATCTCTTGTTAGCCTCGATATGAAGTTTATGTTTTTTTCGATATCTAAAGACTTTAAACCACCCTCCATTGAGTAGTTTTTTACATCATCATACTCATTGCTTATTTGATTTAAAGCTACAAATATAGATATAGCCGCTAAAAATACAACGGCACTAACAACCCCAATGAAGTAGTTCATCTTTTTTTCTATGCTTAGATTACCTAACATTTAAAATACTCTCCTTAATTTATATAATAAAATTTTATCGTACATTGTATTATAAATACATAAGTTGTGATAATAAAATTATAATTACAACCAAGCTAAAAGGAAATAGATGGCTCTTAAAAACCCATGGATCAATCTTGAAAAGTTTTTGATTGATACCTCTAAATCCTAGCCATAAACCAAAAAACGCTTTTATCGCTAACATAGTTTGAAAGTAGCTAAGGCCTCCATCTATCTCTCCAAATATCTGGCTAAACATATAAAGTCCACTAGCTACTGCTACCATAAGTGCATATGGTACGACTTTTCTAACATGTACCATGATGGCTTCTCTTGCTTTTTTATGCTCATCTGGTGTTAGGCTTTGAGGCATTTTAGATAAAAACAGTATGTCCACAAACAAAAATCCACCATATATAAACACCGAAAAAATATGAATAATATGTACAATCGAGTAAGTGATGATAAGCTCCTTAAAGTGAGTGTTTTAGCGGTTAAATTAAAGTGCTAATCAAAATTTTATTATATTTTACTTATAATTGTGTTAAAAAAAGAGTCAATATGCAAAATACACGCTCAAGGTCAAATATTTATGCCTTAATCTCAAGAGTTCTACTTCAAGAGTTAGATGAAAATCTCTTAAATATTATCAAAAATGATGAAAATATTTTAGATCTTTTGCCCAACACAAAAGAGTGGAAAGAGCTAAAAACTACAAATGCAAAAACTCTTTTAGAGCAAGAGTTAAACCCAGATTTTGTAAATATATCTATACTTCATCTCATACCTTATGAAACTTTTTACACAAGAGAAGATCAAAAGATAGAAACAGGCGGGGCAAACCCCGTTACGGACATATATAGTGCATTTAATTTTATGGTTGATTATGAAGCTGGTCGCATTGTTTCAGCAGATCATATCGGGGTTGAGCTTGAGTTTATGCACCATCTTGTTGAGGCGGAGATTAAAGCCCTAAATGATAGCGATGATGAGGCGGTGAAAGAGATAAGAGCGGCTCAAAGAGAGTTTTTAAATAAACATCTACTAAAGTGGGCTCCAATTTATCTTTTAAATGCTAAGTATGAATCAAGAACACCGCTATATTTTGACATAGCTGATATGACAATGGAGTTTATATTAAGCGATAATGAGTATCTAAGCGAAGTTGTTGGATGATAAAACTAAATGGTTCTAGGTGTGTTAGATCTTTAGCAAAAGAGAGCATTTGTAATAACTGCGAAACTATCTGCCCAACAAGTGCCATAGTTATAGGCTCTAACACTTTACCATCTATAAACTTTTCACAATGTGTTGAGTGCGGTGCCTGTGATGCTGTGTGTCCAAATGAGGCTTTTAGTTATGATAGCTACAAGCCAAATGAGTTTTTTTTCTCATACTTAGAAGATGAGCAAAATATCATCTCTTGTCGTAAAAATGTTCCATGTATTGCCGCTATAAACATCGAAAACCTCATAAGCATAGCACTTATGAAAAAAGATGTGGTTTTTGATATGGGGTATTGTGATGAGTGCGAAATCGCACACAAATGCAAACCGCAAATCATCTCAATCTATGAAGAGGCATCTTATGTGCTAAGAGCCATTGAGAGCGATGCAAAAATTGAGTTAAAAAATGTTCGCTATGTTAAAGAAGATGGGCAAAAAGCTCCAACTAGTAGAAGAGATTTTTTTGCAAAAGCAAATGTAAGTGACTTTGTTAAGGCTAAAAAAGAGTTTGAAGATGAGGTACAAAAAGCAACAGATGAGTTAGTTGAGCATTCACTTAGTAAAACTGATATCGTACTTCTTAGAAAAAAACGCATAACCGATAGGAGAAAGCTGCTATTTAGTGTTTTAAAAAGAGTAAAAAAGCCATCAGTTTTTCATGTGCTTGAGGCAAATGAGCTTAGTTTTGTATCTATGAAACTGATGGATAGAGATAGTTGCACCGCTTGTCAAATGTGTTATAGAATCTGTCCAAGTGGAGCTTTGAGTTCGGATTTGAAAAACTCAAAGATAGATTTTGACCCACTACTTTGCATAAAGTGCCACTCTTGTCATGATGTTTGTGCTCCAAACTCGCTAACTCTATCGCCATCTTTTAATGTCGGAGAGTTTTTTGAGCCAAATGTGTATGCTCTTATAAAATTTAATGTAAAAAGATGCGATGAGTGCAATATGTTTTTTAGCTCAAATAGCGATGATAAGCTATGTTATAGATGTAAAGCCGAAGAAGAAGAAGCTAGAGAACTCTGGGGAATAAAGGATTTTTAACTATGATGAACAATGCAAATGAGATAACTCACCATACAAAACTATATGGTTTTATAGGGGTTGATGCTGGTGTTAGTAGTGTTAGTGCTACTTTAAATAAGCTCTTTAAGCAAAACCTTAAAGATGCGATGATGATACCTTTAAATATTCGCGAGGATGATTTTTACTTTACACTATCAAATATGAAAAACTCCCATGTAAATGGAGCTTTGATCTCAAAAGAGTTTAGTGTTTCTGCGGTTGAGCTTTTAGATAACTCAAGTGAAATCGTGCAAAAAAGTGGTATGTGTGATCTTGTGAAAAAAGCCGATGGCAAACTAAGTGGCGATGTTATAACTCTTAGAGCTTTGAGTGATTTTTTAGCCAATAAAGGTGTAAAAAGAGTCGCACTTTTGGGGAGTGGCTCTTATGCAAAAGCTTTTGTTTTATCACAAAGTGGTTTTAGTTTAGGTTTTTTTGATGAAAATTTAGAAGAACTTATGAGTTTTTGCCAAAACTTGGGTGTGTTAAATCCTGACATAAACAGAGTTGCAGAGGGCATGAGTGTGGATCTTAGCTCTTATGATGCTCTGGTTGATTTTAGTGAGTTGCAAAACCTAGATATGCTAAGTGCTCTTCCAAAGATTTGTGCCGATATGAAACTAAAAAAAGAGCCATCTGTGCTTAGAGCTAAAGCTTTGGAGCTAGGGAGTGAATATGTTGGTTTTGAAGATGTGTTAGATGAGGTTGCTAATGCTGTTTATGGCTATTTTGTAGGCGATATTGGCGATAAAAGCGAGATGAAATTTTAAAAAGGAGATGTTATGAAAGATATGAATTTAGAAGAGTTAAAAGCGGAGTTTGAGAAAGCTTTGCAAGATGATTGTTTGGGTGATGATTGCTCTATAGATCAAGCTAATGAGGATGAGAGTGCTGGTGTTCCGCTTTTTGTTGATCTTTTAAACGATAAGCTATTAGCCCCCGCAATTAGCGGAGTTTATCTATCTAGAGTCGATATAAAAAGAGTAGCTGAGGCGATTGATGAGTCGATTCCGATTAAAGAGAGAGCGAAGATGATGAAGTCTCTTTTTAGACATACGGCAAAAAAAGAGTACCTTCAAAAGGCATTTGCGGAGTTTAACAAACACATCAATGCTCGTGTGCTTATATATGAGCAGCTAGGTGAGGAGTTTGCTTCTTCTAAATATATTTTTGATGAAAATATAGCAAAAGCTAAAAAAATTCAAAGAATGTTTGATCAGATTGTAGAGGATTTTGAGGAGATTGAAGCGACAGATGAGCCGATGTTGATTTAGCATTTTAGGAGTTTAGGGTGAATTAAGCAGTGTTGCAGTAAGACAATAAGAGGAAATAGTATATGGCACTAAAA
>JACDJC010004007.1_pt1 | contig 10290 bp, 8 predicted proteins | sample 7454191 | NCBI WGS metagenome assembly JACDJC01 (sample SAMN14253291, study PRJNA609438) | sludge metagenome | isolation source: sludge after 25d culture with pyrite and EDTA | collected 2018-12-20
CCCACGGGCGCCGCGGCATAAGGAATGGCCCGGAAAACATTGGCCTGGCCGGTGTAAAGGCCGATGACCTTTCCCTGACGGGTGGTGGTGCTTACGGTATGGGTCGTCATGCGCTGGTTCGAATGAAGATGGAGGAGCCGCGATCAGCGTGCATCATAACGGTTTGCGCGGCTCGCCGGAGGGTTGAAGGAAAAAGAACGGCGGCCGGCTCAGCGCTTGGGCACGGTCCAGAAATAGATGCGCTTCTGGTTCACGATCAAGGTCTGGTCCGGCGCCCAATCGCCCATGTCGAAGGCGTGGGAAACGATGCGGGTGCCGGGCTTGAGCTTGAGCAGCGTGGGGCGCAGCCGCAAGTTCAGCGTCGGCAGCAGATACAGGCTGATGACCGTGGCCTTGGACAAATCCTGCTCGAACAGATCGCCTTCTATGAACGTGACCTTGTCGCTGACGCCCTGCTGCTCGGCGTTGGCGCGGGCTTCGCGGATGCGGGCCGGGTCGATGTCTATGCCGACGCCGCGCGTGCCGTGCCGCTTCGCCGCGGTGATCGGGATGCGGCCGTCGCCCGAGCCCAGGTCGTAGAGCACGTCGTCGGGGCCGACCTTGGCGATCTCCAGCATGGCGTCGACGACTTCCTGCGGAGTGGGCACGTAGATGACGTCGGGCTCGCGCGACGCCTGGGCGGCGCCGCCCGGCTGCGCCTGGGCTTGGCTGGGCGGAGGCAGGGCGACGAGGCCCAGCCCCAGGGATACGGCGACTGCACTTAGCGCATGTTTCATGATGGCTCCTTGGAAAGGAAGGACACAAGGCTACGACGTTACCGGAGGGGAAGAGGAGCGGGTCAGCAACAGCAGCGCGCCCACGGCCAGCACCGACAGGCCGACCAGGGCGCCGATGCCGGTATGGCGGACGCTGGCATACAGGAGATAGGCGCTGGTGGCGCAGAAGACGAGCGGCAGCAGCGGATACAGCGGCACGCTGTATGGCCGGACCCGGTCGGGAAATTTGCGGCGCAGCACGAAGAGCGCCACGCCGGTCAGCACGAAGAACAGCCAGAAGACCGGCGCGGTGTATTCCACCATGGTGGCGAAGCCGCTGCGCGTCAGGGCGCCCACCAGGATCAGGCCCAGCACGATGGCGGCTTGCACCCAGAGCGCGCGGACGGGGGCGTTGCGCCCGGCATGCCAATGGCCCAGGGCGGAGAACAGGCTGGAGTTGCGCCCGAAGGCATAGCTGGTGCGGGCGCCGGTGAGTATCGTCGCGTTCGCGGAAGTCAGCGCCGATACCGCGATCAGCGTGGCCACGATGCCCGCCCCGACCGGGCCCAGGGCGATCTGCATCATGTCGGCCGCAATGGCGCTCGACGCGCCCAGGGCGGGCAGGCCGAGCACGGCCAGATACGCCCAGTTCACCAGGAAGTACAGCGTGGTGATCAGCGCCAGGCTGATCGCGAGCGCGCGGGGCAGGTTCTTGCCGGGCCCCAGCACTTCGGCCGACACATAGGCGGCCTCGTTCCAGCCGCCATAGGTGAGCATGACGAAGATCAGCACCAGGCCCCAGTTCGAGACGTTGCCGGCATCGCCCCAATCGGGCAGGCCGGAGGTGGGCGGCGCATGCCAGAACCCGACGCCGATGATCAGCAGGACGCCCAGCACCTCCAGCAGGGTCAGGATGTTCTGCGTGGTCTTGCCCGACTTCAGGCCGACCACGTTCAGCGTGGTCAGCGCCAGCACCATGGCGGCGGCGTAGACGGCCGATGAATAGGGCCCGAGCGCGTACAGCTTGGTGGCGTAGTCGCCGAACACGAAGCCCAGCAGGGCGATGGACCCCGTCGGGATGATGGTGAGGCGGGCCCAGGCGAACAGGAAGCTGATCCGGTGGCCGAAAGCCAGCCGCAGGAAATGGTATTCGCCGCCGGCGCTGGGGTGGGTAGTGGACAACTCGGCATAGCACAAGGCCCCGCCCAGGGAGATCAGCCCGCCCAGCACCCACGCGGCCATCATTTGCGCGGCGTTGGAAGAATTGGCGGCGACCAGGGCCGGCGCGCTGAATATGCCGGCGCCAATGACGATGCCCGTGATGATGGCGATGACGTCCACCGTTCCCAGCAGCGGTTTCGGCGCAGCCGCCTCGGCGGCCCCGGCCATGGCGGGGATCGGCGTCGCGTCTACGGCCCGATGATCGTCGCGAGGCATGTGCTGTCTCCTGGAGTGGCAAGGTCGGTGGCGCGCCGCCATGCCGCAGTAATCACGGCTCAACGCGTAGAATGATACATGGGCTTTGCCAAGCCCACGTCGATCGATTCACGAATTTTATTTCCATTGATTACGCCGGCAACTTTTTGTTTGCGCGGCATCGAACATCAAAGCAGACAGGAGCGCGTCATATGTGGGTTTCAAGGGCATTGGGCGGCGTCGCCATCGCGGCGTTTTTCGTGGGGGCGGCGGCGCAAGGGGCCGAACGCCAGGCGCGGGCGGGCGCCGAAGCGCCGCCGGCCTATACCGAACTCGACGTCCCCTACGTCCAGACGCCCGGCCCGGTCGTGGCCCGCATGCTCGAACTGGCCGATGTGCAGGCGTCCGATTTCGTCTATGACCTGGGTTCCGGCGACGGCCGCATCGCCATCGCCGCCGTGCGCGACCGCGGCGCCAAGGGCGCCTTCGGCGTCGAGATTGATCCCAGGCTGGTGGACGAGGCCCGGGCCAATGCCGAACGGGCGGGCGTCTCGGGCCGGGTGAGCTTCGAAGTCCAGGACTTGTTCACCACGGACTTTTCCCGCGCCTCCGTGGTCACCATGTATCTGCTGCCGGACGTCAACCTGAAGCTGCGGCCCACGCTGCTCGGCATGCCGGCCGGCACCCGGGTGGTGTCCCACCAGTTCGACATGGGCGACTGGGCCCCCGACCTGCACGAACGCCAGGGGCGCCGCAATCTGTACCTCTGGGTGGTGCCCGCCAGGCTGCACGGCAAATGGACGCTGCAGCAAGGGCAGGGCGACGACCTGACGCTGGAGTTCGACCAGCGCTATCAGCGCTTCGAAGGCGCGGCATCCGGCGGCGCCGCCCGGTACCAGATACGGGACGGCTGGATACGCGGCAATGAAATCCACTTCCAGCTCTACAAGGAATCGGGCGTGCATCACTATGCCGGCCGGGTGGAGGGCGACGCCATCCTGCCTCTGGCCGGATGGGGCGGCGAAGAAGGCTGGCGCGCGCGGCGGCAGTGACGGCAAGCGGCCGGCTTGCCTCGGGGCCCGTCAGCGTCACGGGCGCTGCTCTCGGGGGGCGGCGAACCGGATTCTGGGGCCCTGCGCCCCGGAGCGCTTGGCCTCGTACATGGCGGCGTCGACCGCGCTGATGACGTCGGAAACGCTATGGTGGCCGGCAAGGGGCGCGATGCCGATGCTGGCCGAGATGCCGCGCTTGCACTCGCCCGGCACGCCCCTGGAAATGGCGCGCGAGATCCGCAGGGCGACTTCCCCGGCCTGCTGCAGGCTCATGGAGGGCAGCAGCAGCATGAATTCGTCTCCGCCCCAGCGGCCCGCCACGTCCGTCGCGCGCGTCGCCCGGCGCAGCAGCCCCGCCACCCTGATCAGGATGCCGTCGCCGTAAAGATGGCCGCGGGTGTCGTTGGCGAGCTTGAAGTCGTCGAGGTCGAGCATCAGTATGGCGCCGGGCGCGCCGTCGGCCCGGATGGATTCGAGCTCGAGCAGCAGGCGCGCTTCGAGCGCGCGGCGGTTCAGCAGGCCGGTGAGCGGGTCGAGGCACACCTGCCGCTGCAGCTCGTCGCGCGCATCGTTCAGTTCTTTCACGAGGCGGCGCTGGGCGGCATGATGGCGATGGAAGTCGAGCAGCCGTTCCGTCTGGTCCCGCAAGAGGACCAGGGCCTCGATCTGCCATGGGCCGAGCCCGCGGGGTTCATAGCCCAGGACGCACAGCGCGCCGATGGCGCGCGGGCCCGACCTGACCAGCGCGCCGGCATAGAAGCGCGGCTGCTTGCCGCCGGGCGGATGTATGCCTGGGGCTGCGGCCGACGGGGTTTTGTGCGTGTCGTGGATGATCAGGAAGTCCCGCCCCGCTGCAAGCTGGGCGTCCGCCAGCGAAGCGGCGTCGGGCGGCAGGGCCCGGACGTCCAGGCCCAATTCGGTTTTCAGGCGCTGTCTTTCTTGCTCGACCAGCATGATGCCGGCCCTGGGGGTATGGCAGATGCCCGACGCCAGGCGCACGATGCCGTCGAAGGCGGCTTCGTAGGCGGTGCCGGCCGCATGGCGGTCGCCGATGTCCAGCGCCCGGGATGGGACGGCAATGCTGTCGGTTTCCCGTAGCGGCAGTGAGTGCGGCACCGTGATCTCCCATGTTCGTCGACAGGACGGCAGCGAGTTGGTTGTTGTAGGTGGTATTTTTGTTACATAATATCACTATTGTGATGGGAGTGGCTCTGATTCAAGCAGTCTCGGCCACGGAACAGCCGCCGGAACCAAGGCCGACATCACCGCCGGGGAACTCCCGCTCCCGTTCCGGCGCCGCCCCGGATATCCGTACGCGGCTGCGGCCCGCATTCTTCGCCTCATACAGTGTCTGATCCGCCGCGGCGTACATGGCGTCCAGCGATGCCTGCGGGCCGGCCTCGGCCACGCCCGCGCTGAAAGTGATGCGGACCTCCCTGCCGTCCGGCGCGAGAATCGATTGCTCCGCGACCAGATCGAGCAGCCGCTGGACCGCCTGCCGGGCCTCCCGCGAATTCGAGCAGCGGAACAGCAGCGCGAATTCCTCCCCGCCGACCCGGCCCACCAGATCGCCCGTGCGCAGCACCGTCTCGCAGCAGCGGGCAAGCATTTGCAGGGCCTGGTCGCCGACGACATGCCCGTGCGTATCGTTGATCGACTTGAAATGGTCCACGTCCAGCAGCGCCAGGCTGATGGGCGTGCCGTGGCGCCGCGCGGAGGCGACTTCGCGTTCGGCCTGCTCCATGAAGTGGCGCCGGTTGCTCACCTGGGTGAGGGCGTCCCGGGATGCCAGCTCCGTCAGGCGCAGAATCATGTCGCGCCGCTCTTCCAGCATGGCGAACAGCAGCAGGGAAAACAGCAGGCCGCTCGCCAGGAAGAAACTGACATAGAACAGCCGGTCGGCCACGGGCAAGTAGGACATATAGCCGTCGCCCAGCATGCCCACCCCTACGATGACGATGGTGACCAGCAGATTGGCGCCGGTCACCGCCCGGACGTCGCAGCGCAGGCCTACCCAGACCAGCAGCGCATAGCTCGAGGCCAGCAGGAGCAGGGGTCCGGCCACCAGCTTGGAGTTCGCGGTGAGCAGCACGGCCGCCACGCCGGCGGCGAACACTGCAAGTTCCAAGGGGGTGAGCGGCGCGGCCTTATGCTTTGCCGGGGTCAGCCAGGCCAGCACCAGCGGCGCCACCAGCAACTGCCCCAGGGAATTGCCTATCCACCAGTGCAGCCAGGCCGGCAGCACCAGGTGCAGCGACGGCAGCGGCTTCTGTATGCCTTGCGTCGACCAGGCGTCCACGAACAGATTCGTGACATGGGTGGGGATCATGCCGTTCAGCAGCAGCATCAGCACGCCGCCGGTTGCGCTGATGGGCTGCAGAATCAGGAAGATCATGCAGGTCAGCAGGCCCACGTCGCGCAGGCGATCGAAGCGGCGCGACAAGCCCCAGCGGCGGAACAGATAGCCGCCGAGCACGCCTTCGAAAGCATTGAAGAGACCGATGCCCAGCCCGCCCAGCAAGGACGGGCCGGACCAGTACGACAGCAGCGCCTGCCCGAGCATGATGCCCGGCGCGATCTTCGGGCCGAACAGGATGGAGAAGGCCAGCGCCACCCCTTCGGGCGCGAAGAGCACGCTGGTGACGTTGCCGTATTCGACCGACGCGGCGAATGTGACGCAGCCCAGCGCCACATACAGGAAAATCAGCAAGCCATTGAGCGCGACGAGCCGGAAACCATTCGCCATTCCTTTTCTCCTTTTTTCTTCTTGTGGAAAACCTCCATCCTGGCGCGTGAAGCCTCGAAATGATAGTCGAGGCCGTTGCGGCCGTGGCCGCGGTTTCGTGAAAATTGACGAAAGTTGATAGATGTATCAAGGCGGAAGCGTGCACGAAAGCGGCGGCGCGAGCCTGCGGCGGGGCTGGGCATCCTGGCCAGGCCCAGCAGCGCGGCCGCCAGCGAGCCGGCCAGCACCCCCAGCTTGGCCGCGCCCAGCAGCGCTGCGCTTTCAAATGCCAGCATGGCGATGAAAATGGACATGGTGAAGCCCACGCCGGCCAGCAGGCCGATCAGGGCCATGGCGCCCCAGGACACGCCCGGCGGCAGGCGGCACGCGCCCAGCCTCACCATCAGCCAGCTGACGCCGACCACGCCCAGCGGCTTGCCGAGCACCAGCGCCAGCGCCGTGCCCGCCATCACCCATTGCGGCCCGGCGGAGGACAGGTCGATGCCGCCCATGCTCACGCCCGCATTGGCCAGCGCGAACAAAGGCATGATGCCGAAGGCGACCCAGGGGTGCAGCGCCTTTTGCACGCGGACCACGGGCGGCAGCAGCTCGCGCTGGGCCAGGCGCAGCCGCCTGAGCGGTGCGTCCCCCGGCGGCGCGTCCTTCAGTCCGTCGCCGTCGGCGAGCAGCCTTTGCGCCGCCTGGGCCAGCATGTCCAGCGGGCGCTCGCGCATGCGCAGGGGCACGACCGGGGTCAGCATGCCCAGCACGACGCCGGCGAGCGTGGGGTGCGCGCCGGTCATCAGCAGGCCGATCCAGACGACGGCGCCGGGCAGTACGTAGCCCAGGGCCGAGCCGACGCCGATGCGCTGCAGGCCCAGCACGGCCAGGATGCCCAGCCCCGCGACGAGAAACCCATGCGGCGCCAGCCCGCCGGAATAGAACAGCGCGATGATCAGCACGGCGATGATGTCGTCGATGATGGCCAGGGCCAGCAGAAACACGCGCACGTTTCCGGGAATGCCGCGGCCCAGCAGCGCCAGCACGCCCAGGGCGAAGGCGATGTCCGTCGCCGTGGGCACGGCCCAGCCCGCAAGCCGCTGCGGGTCGCCGTTCAGCGCCGCATACATGAGCGCGGGCGCGGCCACCCCGCCGAGCGCCGCCATGATGGGCAGCATGGCCTGGCGCGGGTCGCTCAGGGCGCCCTCGTGGATCTCGCGGCGGATCTCCATGCCGACGGCCAGGAAGAAGACGGTCATCAGCGCGTCGTTGATGATGAAATGCAGGGACTGGGAAAATACGCGGCCGCCCATGCCGATGGATACCGGCAGGTGCCAGAGCGCATGGTAGCTGTCGGCCAGCGGCGAGTTGGCCCAGATCAGCGCCACCGCGGCCGCGATCAGCAGCACGATGCCGGCGGCGGCTTCAATATGCAGGAAATGTTCGAGCGTGGCGAAAGCGCGTTCGGCCAGGAGCCGGGCGCGCGGCAGGTCTTGCCGCAGGGTGTCGTGGCGGTGCATGATGGTAAAGCCCCGCGTGGCGGCCCGACCGACGCATGAACCTGTCCCGCTGCGGCATGCAGCTAACACCCAGCGCGTATTCTACAGGAAGGCGCATAAAAAAAACCTGGCAACACAAGGTGCTGACAGGCTTTTTCATGAAAACTCTGGTGCCGATGAAAGGAATCGAACCCTCGACCTTCTCATTACGAATGAGCTGCTCTACCGACTGAGCTACATCGGCCAAAGCGGTGTACAAGAAATGTGTCCTTGATCCGCTAAGCCAGCTATTATACATATTCATGTCGAAAATGGGAAACGGCCCGATTCTTTTCAGGAGCAGCGATGTCAACGATCACTTGGCTCATGTTGTGCGCCGCCTTTTTGCCCATGGTTGCCGCGGTGGTGGCCAAGGCGGGCGGCAAGGGGTTCGACAACGACGCCCCGCGCGCCTGGCTGTCCAGCCAGGAGGGGTGGCGGGCCCGCGCCAATGCCGCGCAGGCCAATCTTTTCGAGGGGCTGCCGTTCTTCTATGCGGCCGTGCTGCTGGCGCTGTTCAAGCAGGCCGATCCCGCATGGGTGGCCGGCCTGATGCTGGCCTGGGTGCTGGTCCGGCTGGTCTACATCGGCCTGTATATCGCGGGCTACGGCATGCTGCGCACGGTCGTCTGGGCGCTGGCCCTGGCCTTGAACGTGGCCATCCTGTTCGCCTGAAGCCGGGGTGCCGGGCTTTCGGGTTTCAGGGCGCGTCCGCGTCCTCGCGGCGCGGCAGCGACTGCTGCTGATTCATGCGTATGGCCGAAGGGAAAAGATCCCAGCACGCGATGAACAGCGCGGCGAACAGGGGGCCGATCACGAAGCCGTTCAGGCCGAACACCGCCAGCCCGCCCAGTGTGGAAATCAGTATGACGTAATCCGGTATCTTGGTGTCCTTGCCGACCAGCAGGGGCCGCAGCAGGTTGTCGACCAGGCCGATGACCAGGACGCCGAACAGTATCAGGACCACGCCTTGCAGCACCGCGCCGGTCACCAGGAAATAAATGGCGACGGGCAGCCAGATCAGCGACGCGCCCACGGCCGGCAGCAATGAAAGAAACGCCATCACCACGCCCCACAGCAGCGCGCCCTGTATGCCGAGAAAGGCGAACATCACGCCGCCCAATGCGCCCTGGGTGGCGGCCACCATCACGTTGCCCTTGACGGTGGCCTTGACCACCGTGGTGAACTTGCGGAACAGATGCTGCTTGTGTTCTTCACTGAGCGGGATCAGCTGCTTGGCCTGGCGCGCCAGCTGCACGCCGTCGCGCAGCAGGAAAAAAAGCATGTACAGCATGATGCCCAGGCCGATCAGGAACTGCGCGGTGTTCTGCCCCACGTTGACCGCCTGCGTGGCCAGGAACTTGCTGCCTTGCAGCGCGCTGGCGCTGAGCTTTTCGCGCAGGCTGAATATGTCGCCCACGCCGAAACGGGTCAGCGTGTCGTGCACCCCGGCCGGCAGCGCGCTCATCACCTGCTCGAAATAGGCGCCCAGGTTCAGGTCGCCGGAACTGATCCGCTTGTAGATGACGGCGCCTTCCTGAAGAAGGGAAGCGCTGATGAAGATGACCGGCAGGATGACGATCAGGATGATGACCAGCAGGCTGATCAGGGCCGAGAGGTTGGGGCGGCCCCTGAGGCGGATTTCCAGGCGGCGCTGCAGCGGCTGGAAAATGATGGCCAGTATGGCGCCCCAGAAAATCGCCCCGTAGAAGGGCAGCAGCACCCAGATGAAGGCGGCCGTGACGGCAATCAGCAGGAACAGAAAGGACCGGAAATAGAGTCTGGAGTTGTTCATTGAGTGTCCGTAGAGGAAAGCGCCGTATGCCGCCGGGGATTCAAATTCTATGCGATAGATCAACTATTCGCTGAGGAGTTCCGCAAGCGCGTGCAAATCCTCGACATGCTGCGAAATCACTTTGATGACCACGATGACGGGTACGCACAGCAGCATGCCCCATACTCCCCAGAGCCAGGCGCCGAACAGAAGCGCCACGAAAACGGCCATGGCGTTCATCTTGGCGATGCGGCCCGTCATCCACGTGCTCACCAGCATGCCGACCAGCGTGGAGATCGCCAGCGTCGCGAACGCGGCCAGCAGCATCATGGAGAAGGACTCGAACTGCAGGAAGGCGGCGAAGGCGATCGCCGTCATCGCGATCATGGAGCCGAAGTAGGGGATGATGTGCGTGAGCGCGGCGACCAGCGCCCAGGCGCCCGCGTTGTCGAGCCCGATCCAGTGCAGGGCCAGCCAGGTGAGCAGCCCCAGCATGGTGTTGGTGACCAGCAGCATGAGCATGTACTTCTGGATGGAGCTGTTGATGTCGTCCAGTATCTGCACCGTGATCTTCTTGTTCGACAGCGACGGGCCGGTCAGCTTGACCAGCTTGCGCTTGAACGTATTGCCCGATACCAAGGCGAAGAACACCAGGAAGAGCACCATGGTCAGCTGGCCGATGAAGGCCGCCGCGCTCTTGGAGCCGGCCAGCAGCCAGTCGTTCAGATCGAAATCCGGCTGTTTGATGAGCACCGCGGGCGGCGGCTGCACCGAGGGCGCCGGGTCGGCCGAGCCGCCGTCGGCGTTCGCCGCTTTTTTCAGTGCGTCGGCCGCGCTGCGCAGCTTGTCCAGCGGCCCCTGCTCGCCGTCGTCGAGGCGGCGCAGCGCGCTGGTGAGCTTGTACGTGGCGATGGGCAGCTCGTCCATGATGGCCTGCGCTTCGTTGTAGACCGAGCTCGCCACCAGCGTGCTGCTGCCCAGCAAGGCGAGCATGACCACGGCGCTGGCCAGCGCGCGCGGCAGGCGCAGC
>JACDJC010004009.1_pt1 | contig 10287 bp, 10 predicted proteins | sample 7454191 | NCBI WGS metagenome assembly JACDJC01 (sample SAMN14253291, study PRJNA609438) | sludge metagenome | isolation source: sludge after 25d culture with pyrite and EDTA | collected 2018-12-20
ATAACGCGATCATTCTCGTAACGCACTATCAGCGTCTGCTCAATTATATTCATCCTGATTTCGTGCACGTTTTGGCGAACGGCAAGATCGTCAAGGAAGGCGGCAAGGAACTTGCGATAGAGTTGGAAGAAAAGGGATACGATTGGGTTAAATCTGCGGCTAAGTAAATGAAGACCTTGATCGAAAGACACATCGCGATCGAGATCGCCGAGGCCGAAAGGCTTTCAGTCGCAGGCGAGGCCGAGGCGGCGTTTCGGCATTTGGAGCGAGCACATGTCTTGGGTCAATCGAGCACTTATCAGCACACGCGTGTTCACTGGCTAATGCTAAAGCACGGGTTTCGGCAACGGGACACGAAAGAGATAGTTGGACAGGTCTTGCGTATCGGCGGTGCTGCGACAAAAACGCCGCTCGGTATTTATCCGAAAGGGAACACCGGCGGCGCGAACGTTCATCCGCTGAAGCCGATGCCGATGGAACCCGATCTGTCGGAGATTTTGGAACAGGCTGAAAGGGAATAACAATTTGGCAAAGGCGGATCCACAACCGAATCAAAGGTCGCTTGTTCCCGTTCTGACGGCGGCGTGGGCGACGGTTCTGCTTATCGCTTTTTTTGCGAACCGCGGCGATGATGTCGGGCGGCTAGGCCAGCTCATTGGCGATCTCGGCGGCGGCGCTTTGCTTGGCGAGGGCGCTCTCGCCGCTTTTTACGCTGCCGTTGGGGCGGCACTTATCTTTGGCTCGTGGTTAGGTGTCGGACATTTTGCGTTTTCTGCGATCCGGCCGGTCAGAAGCGACGATCATTCGCATATTCTCGAGTTGGCAACCAAGGCCGCGTTGGGGGCGGCTGTTTGGTCAGTAGTCTGGCTCGTCCTGGGGACGGTTGGGCTGTATTCGGCAACGGCTGCGGTCATCGCGATCGTTCTTGGCCAGTTGCTCTTCGCTTTCAGTCTTAAGCGCGTCAGAGAAGTAAAAGAAGAAAGCCGTGTCCCCGAACGGGCGACTCTTGCCGATAAAGCATTGCTTTTACTGATCGCGTTCCCGCTTGGGCTTTCGTTGATCACGAGTCTTGCCCCGCCGACCGCAAAAGACACGCTTCTTTATCACTTTTCCGTACCGAAGCAATTCATCGTCCAGGGAAGCAATGCATTTGTCGATGGCAATATTGCCAGTTATCTCGCGCTCGGGACCGAAATGCACAGCCTTTGGGCGATGCTCTTAGGCAACCTCGTCAATGGACGCGTTGGTGAGGCCGCTGCGGGTGGCGTGATCTGGCTCTTTTTTCCACTTCTGCTGGCAGCGGTGTTCGGTATTACCCGCGAGATCGGTATTTCGCGGCGTTGGTCGCTGATCGCTGTGCTGATGGTTGCGTCGGTTCCGACGGCTTATCACGTGGCATCAAGCGCTTACATCGACCTCGCACTTGCATTGTACGTTCTGCTCGCGGCCTATGTCCTGACTCGTTGGTGGAAGACGTCGGAAACGAGCTGGCTGGTGTTAATGGCGATATTCCTCGGTGCGGCATTGTCGTCAAAGCTGACCACGCTCTTCGTCATTGCGGCATTTGCCCTGTTGATCTTGTTTCGTGTCAGAAAAGCACAAGCGGCCGAACCGGACCGCGTCGGGAAGATCGCGGCGTTTGCATTCGGGGCTTTGCTGATGGCCGGCGTCATCGCATCGCCGTGGTATGTGCGGACGTGGGCAGAAACGGGCAGCCCGATATTTCCGTTTTATTTGAGCATCGTGCCGGCCGAGGCTCCGGGTTGGGACGTCGAGCGTTCTAACCTGTTCCAAATGATGAATTCGCAATACGGCGGATATGAAAAATCGCCGCTCGACTATCTGCTTGCGCCGTGGAATATTTCGGTCACGGCTCAGCCTGAGATCGCGACGCATTTCGACGGCGTTTTGGGCATCGCATTTCTGATCGGGCTGCCGCTGCTTATCCATACTCTCTGGAAATTCGAACTCCCCGTCGAGGCCAGGATCTTTGCGGCCATCGCTGCGGTGATGTTCTTGTTCTGGTTGTTTTCGAGCCAGCAGCTCCGATATCTGTTGCCGATCGTCCCGCTGCTGGCAATAAGCATCGCGGCATCTGTTCAAGCGATCGCTGGACAACTTGCAGGCAGCTCTAAGTGGTTTGAAGCAGGGTTGGCCGGGGCTTCGGCGGCAATGCTGCTGGTGACCTTCGCCTGGTTCGCGCAAAAGGCTCCGCTTCGGGTCGTGCTGGGCGGGGAAACCCCGGATTCGTATTTAGCGCGCAATATCGACTACTACCCGTACTATCAGTGGCTTAACACTGAATCGGCGCCGGACTCAAAAGCATGGCTGATAAACATGCGGCGCGACACCTATCATCTCGATCGGCCGTATTTTTCGGACTACCTGTTCGAGGATTGGACACTCCGCCGGATGGTATGGGAATCAAGAAACGGCGAGGAACTTAAAGCAAGGGCAGCGGCATTGGGTGTACAGTATATATTGACGCGCCATGATTTTCTCTTCGATCACGAACGCTCACCGCTTGTTGACGATGCGAGACCGAAAGCGGAGAACGAAGCGAAGCTAAGGATGGCGCATGATCTCGTCATGGACAAAGCACGGACGGTGAAGGCAGATCAGAAATTTAGTTTGGTTAAGGTATTTTAGTAATGGTTTTATCAACAGCCGTAATGAAAACACATTTTACGGAAGATCTTAAGAAGCGGATCGCCAATGAATCGGATCTTGAACTTCGATCGATCCGTGAGGAAGCATTTGCGGAATTCGCGTCAAAGGGATTTCCGTCGCTCACGCATGAGGACTGGAAATATACGAACGTCGCTCCGATCGCGACGGCCGACTGGACGATCGACAGCGGACGCTCGAACTCGCCGGCGGCGTTGGCGATAGACGATCTGAAACGATTCGACTTTCGCCGAAATGGCTTCACCGCTCTTCACCTGGCATTTGCCGATATTGCCGTCCTCGAGATCGAAAAGGATACGGCCGTGATCGACCCGATCGAGTTTAATTTTGCGGCCGAGGACGGAAACGCGATCTTTCCGCACGTGATCATAATTGCCCGTGCCGGCAGTAAGGCAACTATCGTTGAATCTTATGAGGGAACGGGCCGGTGCTTTACAAATACGGCGGTTCAGGTCTTGGTCGAAGAGAACGCGAACCTGACCCACTATCGTATTCAAAAGGAATCGGCAGAAGCGTTTCATTATGGTGTTACAGAGGTCCTCGTAGAAAGGGGAACCTACAATGCGACCAACATCAACTTTGGCGGCGCGATATCAAGGCATGATATCGAACTGAAGTTTGTTGCCGAGGGCGGTGAGGCGTGGGTAGACGGCCTGTATATGCTGAACGGTTCGCAGCATTCGGATACTCACTCGATCATCGATCATACGGTACCGAACTGCACATCGCATCAGAACTACAAGGGCGTGATGAACGACGGTTCGCGGGCAGTATTCAACGGTAAGGTGTTTGTCCGCGAAAATGCGCACGGAACCGACGCGCAGCAGTCGAACAAAAATCTGCTATTGTCGAATGACGCACGTGTGGACACAAAACCGCAGCTTGAGATCTTTAACGACGACGTAAAGTGTTCGCATGGTGCGACCGTCGGTCAACTCGAGGAAGAAGAACTTTTCTACCTGCTCACGCGCGGATTGCCGGAAACGCTTGCAAGAAATCTGCTTACGTACGGATTTGCGGAAGAGATCATAAATAAGATCGGGATAGATAGTATAAAAAGCGATCTGGACGCCGCCGTCCTGCATCGGCTCAACACAAAGTTGGAAGGATAAGATAATGAGAATCAGAACATCATTGATAATTGAAGAAAGTTTGTTGGCAAAGATCGACGAGATAGCCGGTGAAAAACAACGCCGTGCTGCGACGATCGAGACGGCTTTGCGCGAATACATCGAACGCGAGACCAAAAAAGCGCGAACCAGGCCCGTGCCTCCGGTGACCGCAAAGTCGAAGGCGATCGCGGCAGCCAAGCGCTGATCGAGGGGGCTGTTAACATGACCGCAGTAGGAACAATGAGCAATTGGAACGTTGAAAAGGTCAGAAAGGATTTTCCGGTGTTGGCGCGAGAGGTAAACGGCAAGCCTCTGGTCTATCTTGATAACGCCGCGTCGTCGCAGGTTCCGCAGATGGTCATCGACCGCGGGTCAAAGTATCTTGCCGAGGAACATTCAAACGTTCATCGCGGCGTTCACTACCTGTCACAGCATGCGACAAATGCGTTCGAAGCGGCCCGCGAAAAGGTCAAACGATTTATAAACGCCAAAGAAGCGGCGGAATGTATATTCGTCCGGGGTTGTACCGAGGGCGTCAATCTCGTGGCGTCGAGCTATGGCCGGCAGTTCATCAACGAAGGAGACGAGATATTGGTATCACAGATGGAACACCACTCAAACATAGTTCCGTGGCAGATCGTTGCCGAGGAACGCGGTGCGAAGATCCGTGTCATACCAATTAACGAACGCGGCGAGCTGATCATCGAAGAATACGAGAATCTGCTCAATGAACGCACAAAGATCGTTGCAGTTTCGCACGTTTCAAATTCACTTGGAACGGTAAACCCGGTGAGGGCGATGATCGCGACCGCGCACAAGTTCGGCGTGCCTGTTTGCGTCGATGCGGCCCAAAGTGTGCCCCATTTTCCGGTTGACGTGCAGGATCTCGACGCAGATTTCTTTGTCTTTTCCGGACACAAGATGTTCGCCCCGACCGGCAGCGGCGTGGCTTATGGCAAACGTGAATGGCTCGACAAAATGCCGCCGTATCAAACGGGCGGCGGTATGATCCGCACGGTAACGCTCGAGCGTTCGACATTTGCTCCGATACCCGAGAAGTTTGAGGCCGGAACACCTGCTATAGCAAACGCTATCGGGCTCGGAGCGGCTATCGATTACATAAATGCGCTCGATTTTGAAGCCGCTGCTGCATACGAACACGAGTTGCTTGAGTATGCGACCGAGCGGCTCGCGGATATTCCGGAAGTGACGATAATCGGAACGGCGGCCGAAAAGGCGAGCGTTCTTTCGTTTACGATAGAGGGAATTCACCCGCATGATATCGGTACCATTCTAGACCAGCAGGGCATTGCCATCCGTGCCGGACACCATTGTGCACAGCCGGTCATGCAGTTCTTTGATGTGCCTGCGACGGCGCGTGCGTCTTTCGCCTTTTACAACACGCGCGAAGAGGTCGATAAGTTGGCGGATTCGATCCAGAAGGTGATCGAGGTATTTGCATAGGATTTGGCTGAAGAGGACCCGCCAGCCTTCACTTGTTTTTGCCATTTGTATGGAGAAGGTAAATTTAGCCGAGAAATTTTCGCTTTTTGCAGAGCACTGGCGGCCAAAGATCGTTGGCGAACTGAACGGGCAGGAGGTGAAGCTCGCGAAGTTCAAGGGCGAATTTCCGTGGCATCATCACGAAACGGAAGACGAGCTTTTTATGGCGGTAAAGGGCAGTTTCCGCCTCGAGTTCCGAGATAGGACCATCGAGCTTTCTCCGGGCGAATTCGTCATCGTCCCACGCGGCGTCGAGCATCGGCCGGTCGCGGACGAAGAAGTTGAAGTGATGCTCTTTGAGCCGCAAAATGTGAAGAACACCGGCAATGCTGACGACGCACGCTTTACATCGCCGACCGGTGAGAGAATTTGATAAGTCAAGCGACGAAAAAAAACCGTCGAATTGTGAGTGGCGTCACGACATTTGCATACGAAAAACCAAACAATATCGGCATGCACTCTGATCTAGACATCGCACAGAACGCGAAACTTCGTCCGGTTACCGAAATAGCCGCGCAGCTTGGCCTCAGCCCTGATGATATCGATCTTTACGGCAGTCCATACATTGGCAAGGTTCGTCTTGACGTACTTGAGAAGTTCAAGGATCGGCCGAACGGCAAATACATCGATATTTCAGCCATAACACCAACGCCTCTCGGTGAGGGAAAATCTACGACTCTCATCGGGCTCGGCGAGGCGATGCAGCACCTTGGCAAAAAGTCGGTGATCACCTTGAGGCAGCCATCACAAGGGCCGACCTTTGGGATAAAGGGCGGTGCGGCCGGCGGCGGCTATGCACAGGTCGTGCCGATGGAGACGTTCAACCTGAACCTGACCGGCGACATTCATGCTGTAACTGCGGCGACAAACCTGCTCGCGGCAATGATCGATAATAAACTGCTCCGGGGAAATCCGCTTAACATCAATCCGCACAGCATCACGTGGAAACGGGTTGTCGATACCAACGACCGTGCGCTTCGCAAGATCATCGTCGGGCTCGGCGGCCGTATGGAAGGCGGCATTCCGCGTGAGACCGGTTTTGACATCACGGTCGCGTCGGAGGTAATGGCCATCCTTGCCTTGACCACCTCGCTTCAGGATATGCGGAAGCGCTTCGGCAGGATCGTCGTTGGACTGACGCACGACAAAAAGCCCGTAACTGCCGAGGAGATCGGAGCCGCCGGTGCGATGACCGTGCTGATGCGCGATGCAATCCGCCCGACGATAATGCAGACGCTAGAAAACACTCCCGCGCTTGTACATGCAGGGCCTTTCGCCAACGTTGCCCACGGCAACAGCAGTATCTTGGCCGACATGATCGGAATCAAGACGGCCGATTACCTGATGACCGAGTCCGGTTTCGGTGCCGACATCGGTGCCGAGAAATTCTTTAACATCAAGTGCCGCTACTCGGGCCTCAAGCCCGATGCGGCCGTCATCGTCGCGACCATCCGAGCGCTAAAATCGCACAGCGGAAAGTATAAGATCGTCGCCGGAAAGCCGCTGCCGCCCGAGATGCTTGAGAACAACGTCGCCGACGTCGAGGCAGGTGCCGCAAACCTCCGAAAGCAGATAGAGAACATTAAGCTCCACGGCGTTACGCCGGTCGTCGCGATAAATGCGTTTGCGACCGATCATCCCGAAGAGATCGAGGCGGTAAAGCGGATCGCGATCGAAAGCGGCGCGCTCGGAGCGGCCGTTTCGACACATTGGGCCGATGGCGGAAAAGGTGCGATCGAACTCGCCGAAATGGTCATCGCCGCTGCCGACGAACCGAGCGAATTCAAATTTCTTTACGACCTCGATCAGCCGATCAAGGCGAAGATCGAAACGATCGCGAAAAAGATCTACGGTGCTGACGACGTCAGCTATGCGCCGTTTGCCGATGACCAGATAAAGAATTACGAGGCAAACGGTTTTGGCAAACTGCCGATCTGTATGGCGAAAACACACCTCAGCCTCAGCCACGACCCGACGCTGAAAGGGGCTCCGACCGGATTTACGCTTCCGGTCCGAGAGGTGCGGGCGAGTGTCGGAGCCGGTTTCATTTATCCGATCTGCGGCGACATGCGTACAATGCCGGCTTTGCCCGAACATCCTGCGGCCGAGCGTGTAGATATCGATGAGAACGGTAATGTTGTAGGATTGTTCTAGATGTCAGAATTAACCGAGCTTTATCAGGAAACGATACTGGAGCACAACAAGAACCCGCGGAACTTTCGCGAGATCGAGGATCCAGACAAGACCGCACTGGGAAATAATCCGCTATGCGGCGATGCGCTGCAGGTCTATGTAAAAATGGAAGGCGACAAGGTCGGCGATGTCGCGTTCAAAGGGTCAGGCTGCGCCATCTCCAAGGCTTCGGCGTCAATGATGACACAGGCCGTAAAGGGTAAGACGAGGGACGAAGCGGACAAGCTTTTCAATGAGTTTCACCGAATGGTCACCGGCGAACTTGATATCGAGACGGAAGAGAACGATCTTGGCAGACTGAAAGCATTTTCCGGCGTACTGGAGTTTCCCGCACGTGTAAAGTGTGCCTCACTGAGTTGGCATACGCTAAATGCAGCGCTCCATGGCGAAGACGAGATCACGACGGAATGATCGTTCACAGCGAAAGTAATCCCTCTCGCAAAACGACGTCACGTCCGTCATAGCGCAGAAAAAGTCTTTGACATCACATCTCCATTCCAACTAAAATCCCGTCATCACCGGTCTTGATGAGTTTCCGAATTCAAAGGGTCGATCTTCTCAGGAGGAACACGATGCGTAACGGTAGCCTTTTCATAATTTTGGCGGTTCTTGGCTTTTTTTCCGTTTTTGCCCAAGCTCAGAATTCTGAAAAGAGTCCGTCGGGCATCGAGGTCATAGAGTACTCCTGGAAGCCCTTCGAAGCCGACCGATCGGCGGTCGCGATGCCGCAATTTCCGCATCAAGACTACGGTGTGATAGGCAGCACTCCGCCGCGTCCCGAATACCAGCGGACCGGGATCAACGGCGAATGGCGACGCCAACCCGAGGATCCGAATGCCGCACCGAAGAGAGTTCAGAAGCTTGATGAGGGCGAGACTTCATTCGATGTCGCGATGAAGCTGAAAAACACCGGCGTCAAGACCGTGAGGTCGTTTGAAGCCGTGTTCGTTTTCACAGACCCTCGCGGAGACGAGATCGTCCGTTATACCTTTGCGGCAAGCAAGTCGCTCTCGCCGAACGAAGCATCGGAATTCAAGCGGAATGTCACCGGTTCCAAACGAAAGGAATATTCGAAACCGCTGACCGTTGACATCGTCTCTGACATTCGACACCGGACGACGAAGATCGCAGTCAAAATAAACAAGGTGGTATATTCGGACGGTACGTCGTATGAGGCCCCGGAAAAATGATCCTAGGCATGCCGAGGCAGATAGCCTGCTGCGACTGCCGTGAATTCCTCGACCTCCTTAGCCTTTTTTTCCTCGGTCCATCCCAGTAATTCGCCGACGATCGCACCGACATCTGGTGCGATCTCCAACGCCGCTCGCGCATCAATGAATAATATGCGGGTCCTGCGGGCAAGGACGTCTTCGATCGACCTCGCGAATTCATTCACAACTGCATTTCTGACGTCACCGGTCGTGTATGGCAGATCGGCGCACAGACGTTCGCCATCGGTTATCTCAGACGACCGATGAACGATCGGGAGATCGATGGTCCTGGACGGAACGCTTCGGAGTCCGGCGACCTCTATTGCCCGATCGACCGCATTTTCGGCCATTTTCCGGTAAGTTGTCCACTTTCCACCGGCGATGGTGACCATACCAGAGCGGTCGACCTCGATACGGTGTTCGCGTGACAGCCGCGAAGTTGCAGTTTTCTGAGATGAGCCGATAAGTGGACGGATTCCAGCGAATACACTCAGGATGTCATCTCTCGTCGGCCTTTCGCTCAAATAGGCACCGGCCGCCTCCAACACAAAGCCTATCTCGGCGTCCTGAGCAACGGGCTCAGCGACCGGACGATCGATAGGCGTCTCGGTCGTCCCGACAAGCAGCCGTTCATGCCACGGTATGCAAAACAGCACTCGTCCGTCCGGCGTCACAGGTATCATCATTGCGTCGTCGGTGGGCAGGAACCTCCGGTCGAGGACGAGATGGATGCCCTGACTGAATTTCAACAACGGTCCCGCGTCTTGATCGGACAATTGCCGGACCTGATCGCTGAATGCGCCCGTAGCGTTGATCACCGCTCTGGCCATAACTTCGATATGATCTTCGGATTCGAGATCGACGAATTCGATCCGGCTTTCAGGTGACGTCAAACGCTTTTCGATCCTGACGAGCTTTGCATAGGTCAGGATCGAAGCTCCAGATGCGGCCGCGGTTTGGGCCAGTTCAATGAGCAAGCGTGAGTCATCAAAGATCCCGTCAAAGTACAAAACGCCGGCCCCTAAGTGCTTCTGGTTAACGTTCGGAAGCCGTTCGATCGTTTCGTTTCGCTTGAGAATTCTCGACCTGCCGAGGCTTCTGCGGCCCGCGAGCAGATCGTATAACTTTAGTCCGGCGCTGTATTTGATCGTCTGCCAAACGCTGTAACAAGGTACGATGAACGGTTGGATCGCTACTGAGCCCGGAGCGTTGGCAAAAACCACCCCGCGTTCGAAAAGCGCTTCGCGAACAAGAGTGATATTGCCTTGAGCGAGATATCGCACCCCGCCATGTAAGAGCTTTGTGCTTCGGCTCGACGTTCCCTTGCCCAGATCGTGCTGTTCGATGAGCAAGACCTCGAGACCGCGGCTCGCTGCATCTAGCGCACACCCGACACCCGTAGCTCCGCCGCCAATTACGACGATGTCCCACGGTTCGTTTCGTTTCCGAACCAGTTCAAGTGTGCGGTCTCGCTGCATTGTTCATTAGATTCTTACTCAACCCGTGACCGTTCGCAACGACGCGGACCGAACGCCATGAACCAAGATTCGCACAAACAGACCGGCCGTTTTCCGGTCGGC
>JACDJC010004010.1_pt1 | contig 10284 bp, 8 predicted proteins | sample 7454191 | NCBI WGS metagenome assembly JACDJC01 (sample SAMN14253291, study PRJNA609438) | sludge metagenome | isolation source: sludge after 25d culture with pyrite and EDTA | collected 2018-12-20
CGGCACCGCCCGGTTGGCTGACACCAACCTGTGGCGGCTGTTGTGTAACCCGGTCATCCACACGTTCGTCACCGACTCGGCCCACGAGATCCTCCAGATGGGCCGGGCGGTCCGTCTGGCCACCCCCGCCCAACGACGTGCCCTGCGAATGCGCGACGGCGGATGTGTGTTCCAGGGATGCGATGCACCGATCGGCTGGACCCAGGCACACCACGTCGTGCACTGGTCCACAGGCGGCCGCAGCGATCTCGCCTCGATGGGCCTGCTGTGCACCACCCACCACGACGTCACCCACCGGCGGGACTGGCAGATGCTGTGCAACCACGACCCGCACAACCAGCCCGATGGCACGTTCCGCTGGATCAGCCCCTCCGGCGACGTCCTGTGGTCCCAACGCCACGGCGAATTCATCCCCTGACCCGACCGCAAGGTCAGGCGGTGAGATCGGCGGATGGTAGGGGGTGGGCGTCGCCAGCACGGTGCAACGACGACGGCCCAAGCCCTCTACGATGACGCCGCCACATACCGCCGGGCCCTCCCTCGGCTCCTTGAAGGGGAAGTCACGCAATGACCCAGCCGGCCGGCAGTTCGCCGACGGAGCCCGGAGCACCTGCGGCGAGCGGGCTGCCCGATGTCGAGGTTGCTGATGCACGGGCCCGTGCGACCACCGAAGCGACGGTCCCCGCAGGCTGGACCCGCCGATTTGTAGTCGGGTTGGCCCTGATCGGTCTGGTGGGGTTGGGCGTGCGCGTGGCCTACATCCTCGTGGCCAAGAGCGACGGCGACGCCTGCGGCCAGAAGGTATGCGGCGATGCCTACTACTACAGCCTGCAAGCCGAGGTGATTGCCCAGGGGGACGGCTTCGAACGGCCCTTCACGGGTGGGGAGGCCGCGGACCACCCACCCCTGACCGCGCTGGTCGCCACCCCCGCAGCCATGCTCGCCGGCGAAAACACCATGGCCCAACGGTTGACGATGGCGCTCGTGGGCACCGGCGCAGTGGTGATGATCGGGCTGCTCGGACGGGCCGTGGCCGGCGACCGGGCCGGCCTGATCGCAGCGGGCATCGCGGCGCTGTACCCCAACATGTGGATGAACGACGGGGTCGCGATGAGCGAGTCGCTCACCGCACTGGGCATGGCGACGTGCCTGTGGTTGACCTACCGGCTGATCCGCTCCCCAAGCGTGATCACGGCGGCCTGGCTTGGCGCAGCGGTGGGCCTCAGCGTGCTCGCCCGGGCCGAACTGGCGCTGTATCTGCCGTTGGTCGTCGTACCGGTGGTGCTGTGGCGACTCGACATCGACCTGCGGGCGAGGCTGGTGCGGCTGGTCGTCGCCGGTGCGGCAACGTTGGCTGTGCTCGCACCGTGGACGATCTACAACGCCACCCGCTTCGAACGGCCGGTGCTCGTGTCGACCAACGACGGGCTCACGTTGATCGGCGCCAACTGCGACGGCGTGTACTCAGGTTCCCGCATCGGGCTGTGGGACGCCTTCTGTGCCGAGGATGTCCCCGCTGGCGGCGATCAATCGCGGGCCTCGGCCGCCTACCGAAGCGCAGCGGTCGACTACATCGGCGACCACCTCGACCGCGTGCCGGCGGTGGTCGCAGCACGGGTCGGGCGGGTGTGGAGCGTGTTTCAGCCCGTCCAGATGGCCGACTACAGCGTGGCAGAGGGCCGCGAGCGTGCGCTCAGCCTGATCGGCACCTTCGTCTACTACCCGCTGGTCGTCGCCGCAGTGGCGGGCGCGGTGGTGCTCATCCGGCGACGGACGCCCCTCTGGCCGCTGGCGGCCACCTTTGTGATGGTCACCATCACTGCGATGGTGCTCTACGGGCTGACCCGCTTTCGGGTGCCCGCCGAGGTGGCGATCGTCGTGCTGGCGGCGGTGCTGGTCGATCATCTCCTCCCGGGCGGCGAGACGGTGCCGCGTGACGCCTCGCCGGAGGCGGATGGTGTGGATCGGGATGCTGGGTTTGCCCCTGCCATGCCGCAGGAGGCTGGCTAGAGGCAAACCCCGCGATCGAGATGGCAGGATCGGGCGATGGCCCTGCCCTTGTTGCCGCTGACCTATGACGAGATGCGGGCCCGTTTTCGTCTGGCGGTTCACCGAGCTGGGCTGAGCATCGAGGTGCATCCGATCGACGCCAGCGGCCCGGAGGGGCAGGAGCTCACCGTCGACGTGGCCGCCTTCGGTCCCGGCGATGCCCCCAACGCTCTGATCGTGTTGTCGGGCGTGCACGGGGTCGAAGCCCCGGTCGCGTCGGCGCTGCAATGCGACCTTGTGGACCGCTTGGACGAGCTGTCACCACCGGACAACCTGCGGATCGTGCTGGTGCACGGCGTCAACCCGTGGGGCATGGCGTGGTGGCGGCGGGCCAACGAGAACAACGTCGACCTCAACCGCAACTGGAACCGGGATCACGTCGACCCGCCGGTCAACGAGGGGTACCAACTCGTCCACCCGCTGCTGTGTCCGGACACCGCAACCGTTCCCACGCTCGAGGAGTTTCGAGAGCAGATGATGGCGCTGGTCACCGAGCATGGCCGCACCTGGATGCGCGACGTGATCAGCGTCGGCCAATTCACCCATGCCGATGGCTTCTACTTTGGAGGTGATCGCACCGAGCAGTCCACCCGCATCCTTGCCCACGTCGTCGCCCGGCACGCCGCTGCTGCCGTCCGGTCGCTGAGCGTCGACGTGCACACCGGCCATGGCCCGCACGGCACCCACACGCTGCTCACCGGCGCACGCGTCGGCACCCCCAACGACCGCTGGATTCGCCACCGCTTCACCGCCGACGAGATCTCGGGCCGGGCCAGGTCCAGCCCCGAAGGCCCTCGCGGCCACCTCGGCGCCGGCCTGGCAGACGTGCTCACCGACAGCGAGCACCGCTCGGTGGTCCTCGAGTTCGGCACGCGCTCCACCGATCATCAGGTCGTCACCACCCGGCTGGAGAACTGGGTGCACCACCACGGCGATCGGGGGACGCCTGAGGGGGTCGACATCATCGTGAGGAACCGTCGCAACTACACGCCCGACGACCCGGAGTGGGCCACCAACGCGCTCGATCAGGGCCGTGCGGTGCTCGACGACGCGCTGCGGGCCTTTGAGGGCTGAACGGCGTCAGCGGCGCTCGGCCACCGCGATCGCCCGGCGGCGAACCGCCTCGACGAATCTGGCCGGCGAGTCGGGGTCGGTATCGAGGAAGAACGACGGCTCGAACAGCTCGGCCTCGAGCAGCGCCTCGGTGCCGTCGTTGAGCGACACCAGGTCGTAGCGGCCGTACAGGAGCGGCTCGTCATCGCTCAGCCACCGCTTGTGCGCAGCGATCGAGGCGACGACGTCGACGGCCGCCATCGTCGCCTCCCGTTGAGCGGGGGTGGGGTCGGCAGCGGTGATCGCCTCCCGGTAGCTGCCGCCCAGGAGCGTTCCACCGACGTCGAGGATCGGGGCCTTGACGATGGCGTGGGAGATCTCGCCGTCGAACACGATTACGCCCACCTCGCCGCGCTCGGCCACCGAAGCGATCGCCGGCTGAATCATCACCGTGCCACCGGCACCGAGGATCAGCTCTGCCAGGGCTCGTGCGGCGGGGTCGTCGACGGCGAAGCGCCCGGTGTTGCGGCTGCCCGCCGAGATGGTCGGCTTGACCACCACCTCGCCCGAGCTGCCGCCGGGCCGTGAACGGTCGGCCTGGGCGCCGAGCAGGGCATCGACCCGGCGCAACGAGTCGGCAAACCCGGTGGGCACCGTCGGCACACCAGCGTGGTCGAGCTCCGCCAGGTAGCGCTTGTCGAGGTTCCAGCTGATCAGCGGTGCCGGGTTCATCAGCGTGGGTAGGTGCTCGACCGAACGCAACCAGGCCAGGAAGTCCACCGTCCTTTCCGGGTAGTCCCAGGGTGAGCGGATCACCACCAGGTCGTAGGCATCCCAGTCGGCGGCCATGGTCCAGCTGCGGTACTCCAGGTCGATGTCGGCAGCTGCGAAGGCCCGCTCGTGGGCCGGGCGATCGACGTCCTCGTCGGTGACGCTCGGGTCATCGGTGGTGACGAAGGCGACTCGCATCGACCCAGCGTAGGAGAGGTCGACGGCGCCGGTCACCGGTCGGTCACCCAAACGGTGGGCGCCGACTCGGCGGCGGTGGGAACATGGGGTCATGTCCGGTTCCGTCGAGAGCGCCGTTGCGACGATCACCAAGCGAGATCCCGGCCTTGGCCCCTACGCGGAGCTTGCGGCCGACATGCTCACCGCCGGCGAGGAGATCGACGTGCTCAGCCAGGCGTACCTGCAGGACACCCTGTGGTGGCGGGTACCCAAGCGGCTCGATCCGGAGGATTGGGACGATGCGGTGGCCGGCACGGCGGCGTTGCTTGGCGAGCTCGGCCTCGACCGGTACGCCCAGATCGCCCGCTCCGACACGACCACCCGGATCCTCGACGCCTGGCGGGAGGGACCAGCGGTTGGTAGCGGTGCTGCCGCGGCCGCTCGCGAGGCCAGCGGTCTGGTTGCCCCCGACACCGATGCGCTCGCCTGGGGATCGATCATGGGTGGCGAGGAGGCGACCGCCCTCGATGCGATCGAGCGAGCGCTGGAGGATCGCCTGGTGAGGAGCGGGGTCGACCCGGAGGGCCGCTCGTGGAAGCGGGCCGCCCAGGAGACCACCGAGGCGACCCTCGACGCCTCGCTCGAGTTTCCACCAGGCCAGTCGTTGTTCACGATGATCGTCACCGAGCGGGTGGAGAGCTGGATCGATGGGGTTCGCGAGCCCCGGGTGGCGGCCTGGCGGGGGGCGGTGGCCAACCGACTGCTCAGCCCGATCGATCCGCCTGACGGGGCCGAGGCGATGGTGGCGCCGATGACGTGGGTGCTCGAACAGGCGGCCGATGGCCTGCGGCTCACCCAGAGCCATTACCTTCCGCCGGCGGTGGTGCGCGAGGGCGTCGAACGCTTCGACTGGTGGCCCTTCGATCGTCCTCCCCGTTCCGAGGCCGACGTCCCCCAGCTGCTTGACCTCCGCGAGGTTGCCACCGACTTGCGCCTCGTTCGCCGGACCGGCCGAGACCTGAAGCTGACCAAGTCCGGCGTCGCGGCGCTGACCAACCCGGCCGTGTTGTGGCGACGACTGGTCGACACGATCGGCGGCTCGAGCGAGTTCGAGGGCATCGTTGCCGAGCTGCTGGCCCTCAGCCTGTTGCACGGCGATGCGGTCGACGACGAACTCGAGCGGGAGCTGGCCTCGGTGCTCGCTGCTCTGGGGTGGCGTCGAACCGACGGCGAGATCTCCCCGAGGGACGTGGGTGAAGCGCTGTGGGAGCGGTTGCGCGTGTGGGTTGCGCTGAACATCGTCGATCACCACTGGTCCGTGTGGGATTCCGCCACCCAAGAGGAGCTGGAACCCAGCCGGGTGGCGTTGACCGACGCCGGCGTCACGACGGTGCTGGCCTACCTGCGCCGGCGGGCGCTGGCGCCCCGCCACGACGTCGGCCACCCGGACGACTTCGACGACCTGGACGACCTGGACGACTGAGGGAACAGCCTCCCCTACGGGGCGCTGATCAACCGGGCTCGTGGGCTGTGGTGGCGCCGCCCCCGAGCGGTGCGGAACCCGGGGCACGAAACGCCAGGCCGTCGAAGCTGCCGCTGGTGCGCCAGCGGTCGATCAGCGCGAAGAAGGCCACCGGGCCGTCCGGGTAGCCGCTGGCGTTGAGGCGCTGCGCCGGAGTCGGTTCGGCGCCCTCGTTGTTGTAGTAGCCGGGGGTGCAGTCCGGGTTGCCGAGAAACCCCCGGGTGGAACTCTCGAACTGGGCCACCCAGGCTTGCTCGGCCTCGGCGGTGGCCTCCACCTCCAATGCGCCGATGGTGAGCGCGTGGGCGACGACCGCGGCGATCGACGTGGCGGCCTCGGTGAGGTTGTGGGTGACGTTGGAGATCAGGTTGGCGCCCTGGTTGAGCCCGACGATGAACAGGTTGGGGAACCCGGCAACATGGGTGCCGTGCAGGCTGCACATGCCGTCGACCCAGTGCTCGGACAGCGAGAGACCGTCTCGGCCGGTGGTCTCATAGGTGGCCGAATGGGCCAGGTGCACGTCGAACCCCGAGGCGAAGATGAGGCAGTCGAGCGGGTAGTGCTCGCCGGCGGCCCACATCCCGGCGGCGTCGATCGCCTCCACTCCCTGCCCGTCGGTGTCGACCAGGTGGGTGTTGGGCCGGTTGTAGGCCTGCAGGTACTCGTCGTGGAAGCAGGGCCGCTTGCACAGCTGGCGATACCACGGCTTGAGTGCCTCGGCGGCGCTCTCGTCGGCGACGATCGTGTCCACCCGGGCCCGGATTTCGGTCATCTTTTCATCGTCGGAGTCCTCATAGGCGCGGGCGACCAACTCGGGGGTGAACGCCTCCCCGGTGGAGGTCATCTCGAGGACCACCCGGTCGCGGATGCGCTTGGCGATGTCGGTCCAGCCGTCCATCACCAGGTCCTCGTCGGTGAACCCGCCGGTCTGCAGGGTGGCGAAGTTGTCCAGCCAGCGCCGTTGCCAGCCCGCTTCCAGCGCATCGAACTCGGCGGGGTCGGTCGGCCGGTTGTTGCGGACGTCGATCGAGGACGGCGTGCGCTGAAACACGAACAGTTCGCCCGAGTCCCGGGCCAGGTGCGGGATCGCCTGCACCGCCGTCGCTCCGGTGCCGATGATGCCCACCCGCTTGTCGGCCAGCCGGTCCATCGGCTCGCCCGACGGACTGCCACCGGTGTAGGGGTAGTCCCACCGGCTGGTGTGAAAGCAATGCCCTTCGAAGGTGTCGAGCCCGGGGATGCCCGGCAGCTTGGGGCGGTGCATCGGGCCGGTGCCCATCGCCACGAAGCGGGCCCGGATGGCGTCGCCGCGGTCGGTGCCGATCAGCCAGCGCGACGTCGCCTCGTCCCACTCGAGCGAGGTGACCTCGGTCGAGAACAAGGCCCGTTGGTACAGGCCGTAGTGGGTGGCGATGCGCTGGGCGTGGGCGAAGTTCTCGTGGCCCATCGTGTACTTCTGGGTGGGCATGTGCCCGGTCTCCTCGAGCAGCGGCAGGTAGACCATCGCCGCCGTGTCGCACATGGCGCCCGGGTAGCGGTTCCAGTACCAGGCGCCGCCGACGTCGCCGCCGCCTTCGATCAGTCGCACGTCGGTGACGCCCGCCTCGGCCAGGCGGGCGCCGGTGGTCAGGCCGGCGAACCCGCCGCCGATGATCGCCACGGTTACCTCGTCGGTCACCGGGTCCCGCTCGACCCGCTCGGTGAAGGTGTCCTCGCGAAAGTGGGCGAAGCGGCCGGTCGGTTCGATGTATTGGTCCGAGCCGTCGCTGCGCAGGCGCTTGTCGCGTTCGGCCCGGTAGCGCGCCCGCAGTGCTGTGCGATCCGGCGGCTCGACGGCGTTGGTCGTGTTCATCTGGCACCCCCTGGCGGCGACGATGGAACGTCGACCGCCCGATCGTAGGAACCAGCGCCCGGGTCGTCGACCCGCTACGTCGGGGGTACGGTCAACCGATGGTCGCTCTCACCACCGCCGCGGACGGCGAGGAGTACGTCGAGGTCACCTACGACGCAACCGATGCCGCCGACGCGGTGCTGGCATCGGTCAGCTTCGAGGACTGTGTCTTCGAGGGCCTGGCACTCGAGTCGACCCGGCTTGTGCACTGCTCCTTCGTCGATTGCGTGTTCAGGGACTGCGACCTGGGGGTGCTGCTGGCCGACGACTGCGTCTGGCGCGACGTCGCCTTCGAGCGATGCCGCATGCAGGGCGTTGACTGGCGTGCCCCGAAGGGAGCGGGATTGGGCAACCAGCTTCGCTTCGACGGGTGCTTCCTCCGCTACGGGGTGTTTATGGCGGCGCACCTCCCCCGGGTGAAGTTTGCCAACAGCGACCTGCGGGAGACCGAGTTCAGCGATGCCGACCTGACCGGGGCGAGCTTTGCCGGCTGTGACCTGTCGGGAGCACGCTTCCACAACGCACGGCTGACCGAGGCCGATTTTCGTGGTGCGCAGGGCTACGACCTCGACGTCACGACCAAGCTGATCAAGGGCGCAACGTTCTCGATGCCCGAGGCGGTTCGGCTGCTCAACGGGCTCGACATCACCGTCGAGTAGCGGGCAGTGCTGGCAGACGTGACATGTGACAACCGCTGCGTTTTATGTAAAAGCAGGGCGGGCACTGAACAATGTATGAAGAGGTCCGTGCCGACGGGCCGCATCGACGAGCGATTTGCTCGAAAGCGAGATGACATGACTGCATCAACCGAGACCACAAATGCCTTGGAAGAGCGCCTCGATCGTTTGGAAGAGCGCCTTCCCGCGCTGCCGGCCAGCCTGGTCGCGTTGCAGCGCTCGCTGGTGTGCGCCACGGCACGCACCGCGTACTCGGGTGTCGAGCTGTTCGTTGACGCCGCTCGTACGGTGCTGAAGACCGGGAGCGACGCCGCCACCACCGCCAAGGGACAGACGGTCCGTGCGGTCGAGGACACCGTCGAGACCGCCAAGGACGCAGCCCGCACCGCATCCGGGCAGGTTCGCAGCGCGGCGGAGGACACCGTCGAGACCGCCACCGATGCCGCCCGCACGGTTGCTGGTCAGGCTCGGAGCGCCGCGGAGGACACCGTCGAGACCGCTACCGATGCCGCCCGCACGGTTGCTGGTCAGGCTCGGAGCGCCGCGGAGGACACCGTCGGGACCGCCACCGACGCCGCCCACACCGTCGCCGATCAGGCTCGGAGCGCCGCGGAGGACACCATCGAGACCGCCACCGACGCCGCCCACACCGTCGCCGACCAGACCCGTAGCGCTGTGAAGAGCGTGAGCGACGAAGCATCGACGCAGGCGAAGACCGTGGTCGACCAGGCGCAACGCGCCGCCAAGGACACGAAGGCGACCGCCAAGACCGACGCCAAGACGGCCTCCGGCCAGGTGCGTGCCCAGGCCAAGCGCGTGGGTGACACGGCAGAGACACAAGCCAAGACCGCGTCCGGTCAGACCAAGGCCCAGGCCAAGCGGGTGAAGGACACCGCAACGACCGAGGCCAAGAAGCTGCGCGACGCCGCTTCAGACGCCGCCGACGACGCCACCAAGACGGCGACCGCAGCCACCCAGGATGTCACCGACCGGGTCGAGGGCATCTCACCGGACCGCGGCTACGAGACCTGGAGCCGGGCCGAGCTGTACGAGCGTGCCCAGGAACTCAAGATCAAGGGCCGCACCGGCATGAAGAAGCACGACTTGATCGAAGCGCTGCGCAACAGCTGAGGGGCCACCCCGACAGCATGATTTTCCGAGAGGCCGGCGTCGTTGACGCCGGCCTTCTCGCGTAGCGGGTGGGTCAGTGGAACAGCTCGCGAACCGGCGAGCCGAGGCCGGGAAACCCGGCGTAGGCGGGCAGCGCCGGCTGGCCACCAAGGTGGCAGTAGAGCACCTTCGAACCGGCGGGGATCTCGCCAGAGCGGATCAAGCCGATCAGCCCGGCCATCGACTTCCCCTCGTACACCGGGTCGGTCAGCATGCCCTCGGTGCGGGCGGCCAGGTGGATCGCCTCGACCGTCTGGGCGTCCGGCACGCCGTAGGCCGGCCCCTCGTAACCGGGCACGACCGTGATCTCGTCGTGGCGCAGCGGCCGGCCGAGTTCGATCCTCTCGGCGGTGCTGTTGGCGATGCGGGTGACCTGCTCGGTGGTCTGGTCGAGCGTGGCCGAGGCGTCGACGCCGATCACCCGCCGCCCGGCCCGGTCGGACAACCCAAACCCGGCGACCATGCCGGCATGGCTCGATCCGGTCACCGTGCACACGATGATCGTGTCGAAGAACGTGTTGTGCTCTGCCTCCTGGGCCTCCACCTCGACCGCCCAGTTGGCGAACCCAAGCCCGCCGAGGGGATGGTCGGAGGCGCCGGCGGGGATGGCGTAGGGCGTGCCGCCGGCGTCGACCACCAACTGCAACGCCCGCTTTCAGCTGTCCCGGACGCCGATGTCGAACCCGGCCGGATCGATCCGTACGTCGCCGCCCATGATGCGGGTCAGCTGGATGTTGCCCACCTTGTCGTAGGCCATGTCGTTGTAGTCCACCCACCCTTCCTGGACGGTGACGGCGCCGAGGCCCAGGTGGCGGGCCACGCCGGTGACCGCACGGGTGTGGTTGGACTGGATCCCGCCGATCGAGACCAGCGTGTCGCAGCCCTGCTCCAACGCGTCGGCCACCAGGTACTCCAGCTTTCGCACCTTGTTGCCGCCAAAGGCGATACCCGAGTTGCAGTCCTCCCGCTTGGCC
>JACDJC010004017.1_pt1 | contig 10278 bp, 6 predicted proteins | sample 7454191 | NCBI WGS metagenome assembly JACDJC01 (sample SAMN14253291, study PRJNA609438) | sludge metagenome | isolation source: sludge after 25d culture with pyrite and EDTA | collected 2018-12-20
CCCCGCGGTGAAAGAGTAGGAGATGCGAGCAGCACCATCCCAGAAATTTTCTCCTGTCCAGCCTCCTAAAAGGTTTCCTGCACTGTAACTAACATAACAAAGAACCATTGCTGCTAATATTGCCAAAACAGCCAAATAACGGCGGGAGAGTTTGTATAAGATAAGAGCATAAATAATATTGGCCACATACTCCCAGAACAATGACCATGCCGGCGCGTTTAACCCAAACAAGTTGAAAGCGCGGTCTTCCATCACGGGAAAGGGAATAAGTAAGATGGAAAACAGGAATATAATAATAATTTTTCCTGTATCATAATCTGTTGTAGAATTGACGAACGGATCAAAGATAAAGGCTGTCAGCCCCAGGATGGATCCCAGAATAATTAAAGGGTGCAGCCTTATCAGTCGTGATTTAAAAAATTCCTTAATCCCTATTTTCCCTATCCGGTCGTCATAAGCATATCCGATAACAAAACCCGATAAGCAAAAAAAGTAGTCTACAGCTAAGAAGCCATGTGCGATGAAATTCTGACTGAAGTCCGGGAAAATCCACTCCATGAAATGGAAAATGACAATAGCCAAAGCCGCTACTCCTCTTAGTCCATCTAAAATTACAAAGTGTGGTTTGCTATTTAAGTTGCCTGGGCCGTTTTGAACTTTTACCGTATTTGCTTTGTGCATCGTTTTAAAAATTATTGAATTCCGGAATTGTCAGCGAACCGTCCACAAAAGCTCGTAGCATTGGCAGCAAAAGGACAAAAATAAAAAATTAATTATATCTGTCAGCAACATTATTATAGCCTGCCTTATTCATAAATTTATCTATTACGCTGCCAAATTGCTGCAAAAAAGGACAATGCTCAATTTTTGGTACTAAAACGCCAAACATATATCAGAAAATTAAAGCAATATGGCCATCTTATAATCGATGGTTCGTTAAAAAAAAGCCTAAATGCTGAGTCGCAAAACCTGTCCCGCCTTAAAAGCGGGAACCTGTCCCGCCTTAAAAGCGGGAACCCGTCCCGTATTTTAAGCGGGAGATGCAATACTTGTCCCGCATTTAGCGGGAGCATTAATATTGAGCTATTTTGCATATTGATGATATTCAATTATTTATAATTCCGATGTTTCAGGATGCCGGACTATTAATAATGAAGTTTAAGATTTATCTTCGTCTTAAAAATTTTTGTTATATTCGTACAAACTTTTATTATTTCTTTAATGGTTGTAAACGAACAGACTTCAGATGCTGAACTGGTTGAAAAGCTTCAAAAAGGCGACCTTGAAGCCTTTGACTATATTTTTAAAAGGTATGGAGACCGGTTGTTCGGATTCGCCCTGAAATACCTGAAATCAAAGGAGGAAGCCGAAGGCCTGGTTCAGGATGTTTTTCTGAAGATATGGGAAAACCGGGCCAGCCTCAAAAAGGAGTCTTCCCTGAAATCCTTCCTTTTTACCATCGCTTACCATAATATCTGTGGGCTATTCAGGAAACGGCAAATCCATGATAAGTACAAAAATGAAATGGTACTTACTGCTGATAAAACCGTCGATTTTGAGGAGCAGCTCCAATACAAGTCCACATTGGAGCAGGTTGACAGACTCATTGATAAACTGCCGGAAAAACAGCGGCTTATTTTTATCAAAAGCCGAATGGAAGGAAAAAGCACCAAAGAGATTGCTGAAGAAATGAACCTGGCAGCCGGCACTGTGGATAATCACATATCGGCAGCCCTAAAATTTTTGCGCAAAAGCATCACTGAAAGTAATATGGCTCTGCTAATTTTCTTTGCTTTGTTTATTCAATAAATAATTCAGGTTAAGTGTCCAGGAGCATATAATGAAGGCTCACGCCTGACTTGAGCACTGGACTATATCCCTCTAAATACGCTTCATGTCCGGTGGCTTGTCGATTGCAATCCGGCGGCTGCCTGATCGCAATCTGTTTCCAGTACTCTGGCCAACGATTAACTTTGAAAAGCTTTTCAAAAAAATCTGCAAAACGTTAATAATAAGCATATTCCAAACTGCGAAGTAAAATGTTTTAAAAAAAGTTCATTTTAATCGTGAGATTGTATCCCGAAACGCGTATTAGATATATATAAGGAAGAAAATGATCAATCAATCCGATATAGAAAAACTTGAACGCTTCAGCAAGGGACTCTCCGATGCTGAAGAAGAGAAATACATCTATTCCCTTTTTTCTGAACATGAGGGAAGTCGTAAATTCAAACAACTTATTCGAAACGAATTTAACGAATACTTAAAAAACAACCCGGACCAGGATTATAACCTCTCTTATTTACTCGACCGCATCCACCACATTATTCATAAAAACGAACGTCGAAAGAAGAACACCGTGGTCCAACGTATTTACCGGTGGTACTCGGTCGCTGCCGCGGTGTTGTTAATTCCCCTGCTAATCGCTGGAGGCATCTGGTTCACCGGACAATATCAAAACGGACAGGTTGCCGAAGCACCGGTGTCATCGACAATTTATGCGCCTTTAGGTTCCCGCATCAGTTTTTCCCTGCCCGACGGCACCAAAGGTTGGCTGAACAGTGGCTCATCCCTGGAATATAATCTTCCTTTTAACTACAACCGGCGAGTTGCCGTGCAGGGAGAAGTCTGGTTCGATGTGGCTCATGACCAATCACACCCGTTCGAAGTATCTGCAGGCCATTCAAAAGTTAAGGTATTGGGAACCAAATTCAACCTGAATGCTTATCCCGAGGACAACTATACCGAAGTGGTGCTGGAAGAAGGGAAAGTACTGTTTTCTTCACCGGGTATTGAGGAAAGCATTGAGATGAAACCCAATGAAAGACTTGTCTTGAGCGGGGATGGGTTGGACATTAAACCTACGGAGGCATCTAAGTACGCTGCCTGGAAAGAGGGCAAACTGGTGTTCCGGGGCGACCCCATGGATGAAGTGGCCCGGCGCATCGAACGATGGTACAATGTAGAGGTGAAACTGGTGGATAAAGAGCTTGAGAAGTTTGTGATCAGGGGAACTTTTCAGGACGATTCACTCGAAGAAGTATTCCGGTACCTGAGTATGACATCCCCCATTCGCTATCGCATACTGGAACGAAAAATTTTGGACGATGGCACCGTGCAACAAAAATAGGTGCTTTTGTATCGTAAAAATTAGGTGCATTGTAATGCTAAGAAACAGAATGTCTATTCCTGCGCTCACCCCTCTAACTCCCCTGAAGGGGAGAACACGGCCCGCGTGCAGAAGCTACAAGCGACATAGGATCATTGACTTGACATTAGGTAAAAAGGCGAATAAACTAAAAAACCAGACTAATATGGAGACTAAAAACGGACCGTGAATGACAAAAAAAGGAAACCGCGGGAACGATTTCCTTTAAAAAAACTCTTTCAAATTTTTTTAACATTTAAAACGCAGTAAAGTTATGAAAAAAAACAGACTTTATTATGGGTATGATTTGCATTGTTTAATTAAAACATTCAGAGTCATGCGAATTACAGCATTTTTATTGCTCTTTGCCGTCTTTCAAGCCTTCGCCGGCAATAGTTATTCTCAGGACACTAGGCTATCGCTTGAATTTTCAGGCAAAAAACTGGTGGAGGCGATGGACGAGATTGAAGAGCAAACCGAGTTTTACTTCCTTTACAACGAAAAGCTGGTGGATACCGACCGCATAGTGTCTCTTTCTGTGAAAAATCAAAAAATAGATAAGATACTTGATAAGCTTTTTTCTAATACCGATGTGGTTTACACTATTACCGACCGGAAAATCATCCTCGCGCCTTCGTTTTTATGGGAAGTTCAGCAGCAAGGGAAAACCGTTTCCGGGAAAGTGACGGATCAAAGCGGTGAACCTATCCCCGGGGCTTCAATTGTAATGAAAGGGACAACTACCGGTACCATTTCGGATATGGATGGGAATTTTACACTGGCGGGGGTGCCGGGAGATGCTACGCTTGTTTTTTCATTTGTAGGGATGACCACTCAGGAGATTCCTGTTGGTAACCAGAGCTCTTTTAACATCGTTATGGAGGAAGGGATCCTTGGATTGGATGAAGTGGTGGTTGTGGGCTATGGTACGCAGAAAAAGGTGAATATGACCGGTTCGATTACTTCTGTTAAAACCGATGACCTGCAAAACATACCCGCGTCCAATTTATCCAACACACTTGCAGGACGTGCTCCCGGCGTAACGATTACTGGTACTTCCGGCTTGGCAGGCGCTAGCTCAAGCATACGAATTAGAGGTAGTTTTGGAGATCCTCTATATGTGATTAACGGGGTCATCCAGGACAAGGCTGACTTTGATGCATTGGATGCCAACGAAGTGGAAAGTATTAACTTCCTGAAGGATGCTGCCAGTGCTGCTATTTATGGTTCTCAGGCCGGAAATGGTGTTGTTTTGGTTACAACCAAGTCAGGTATTATCCAGAAGCCTAAGTTTAATTACAAGGGTTCTTATTCTACCTCTAGAACCACAAAGCCGGTTCAAAGCTATACAGCTACCGAGGAACTAAGATATGTAAATAATATGAATATCACCCGGGGTCAGGAAGCACCTTATGGTTCTGATATTTTTGATTACTTTAAGGACAAGAGTTACGATATTAATGATCTCATTTGGCAAGACCCCTCGGTTCAGCAACATAATTTAAGTGTGAATGGGGGAACTGAAACAATCACCTATTATCTGTCATTGGGTTACCATGGTGAAAACGGATCCTATCACAATACCGACTACGAAAAGTATAATTTTCGGTCAGACGTAACAGCTCATATCACTAAGCGCTTTAAGGTAAATGTTAATCTGAGCGGTAATCAGCGTAATTACAACCGTTGGTACTGGCCCTATGATGGAGCTGAAGATTTTAATGTGGGTGACTGGTATAGAGCTACATTTAACTGGTCTCGATTGTACCCTTTTTATGTGGATGAACAAGGGAATCCCACCAACGACCCTAACGATGTACCTATAAAAACACCAGGAGGGTATCATCCTCCGGAGATTATGTTGCATGGCGGATACAGGGATAATACCTATCGGACTTTTGATGGAATTATTCGTTTCGATCTGGATTTGGGTGAATATATTGATGGATTAACCACCAGTATTCAGGGACACCTGGATGCCAACGATCGTAATATGAAGTCGTTTGTATTGCACAACAAATGGTATATTTTCCAACCTGCAAGCGCCGGTAACCAGTTTATTCCCGGGCCCGTTGATTTTACTCAGGTTGGGACACACAATCTAAGTGCTTCATACAACAACATCCAGGAAGTGATGAATTACAACAACTCGTATCAGCTTAACTGGTATTTGAATTACGATAAAACATTTGGCATGCACAATATCTCCGCGGTTGCTGTTTACGAGCAGTCAGAATGGAACGGAAAAAGTTTAAATGGAAGAGCTGAAGACCTGTTGTCGACCTCCATTGATCAAATTTTTAATGCTTCAAGCGATACCGAACGAAGGTGGTTCAGCGGTAGTGAAGGTGAAACAGCTCAAGCCTCCTGGATTGGCCGTGCAAATTATGCCTATGCCGATAAATACATTGCTGAATTTTCTTTTCGTTACGATGGTAATTACAGATTTGCGCCCAATGACCGCTGGGGATTTTTCCCATCTTTTTCTGCAGGATGGCGTATTTCGGAAGAGGCATTTATGGATAATTTAACCTGGTTAAGTAACTTGAAACTCCGCGGTTCCTATGGTTCTACAGGTAGTATAAAGGATGTTAATGCCAATGATATTGCCCCATGGAGATGGACCAATAATTATACCAAGACAACAGGTTTTGTTTTTGGCAGTTCCTACTACGATGGGCTAACACCCGGTTCAGTACCCAATCCTGATATCACCTGGGCCACCTTAAAAATGTGGAACATCGGCTTGGAGTATGGACTTTTACAAAATAAGCTAAGGGGTGAATTTGATGTATGGTCGAAAGAAGAGAGTGATATTCTGGCTACCCGGTTAGGTTCAACGCCAACCACTTTCGGAGCATCTTTACCCTCCGTAAATTATGCGCAGCGTTCCTGGAATGGTATTGAAATATCTGCATCCTGGAGTGACCATATTGGCGAGCTCAAATACGATGTTTACGGCAATATGGGTTATTCAAAAGACCAGTGGGATATATTTGATGAGCCTGAATCTTATACCGATGGTACTTATCAGGATAACTGGCGCAGCATTATCGGTAAACCGAAAGATCGCATCGGAGGATACATCTCAAAAGGTATCATTCGTACTCAGGAACAGTTGAATGCCATTCCCGATGGATTTACTCAGTTTGGTAGGGAGCCGATGCTGGGCGTGTTGTTGTTTGAAGATATTAGAGGTGACAACTACTCGGAAGGACCAGACGGTAAGATTGATGGAAACGACTGGACCTATTTAAGCGACAATGGAAGCCCGCGAATAAACTTTGGATTCGGTTTCAACCTCGAATGGAGAGGACTCGCTGTGAATACGCATTTCCAGGGTGTGGGCGCTTATGATAGATTGGTTAGTACCCGAAATGGTGGTGGCGTCTTTCAGGTTGACAGACCCTATTTTGAACTGTGGGCAGACGATTATTGGACTCCGGAAACGCCCAATGCAACATACCCAAGAATCAACGGCGGTTGGATGCAACCTGAATTTGGAGGCGGGCCTTCGTCGTTTTGGATGAAGGACGGTTCATTTGTCCGCCTAAAGAACCTGAATATTGCCTATACTTTGCCTCAGCAGTGGTATCAAAATTTGGGAATCGAAGACGTACAACTATTCGTTAATGGTACGAATTTGTTTGTGATTTCGTCTTTTAAAGAGTATGATCCTGAACAGGCAACACTCGATTCGTATCCTCTGATGAAAACATTTACCGGCGGATTAAGTATTAATTTCTAAAATTTGATATTATGAAATTCCTCAAAAATAAATCTATTATAATATTGAACTCTCTTTTGTTCCTCGCTGTATTTGGCTGCGGCGATGTTTTGGATGATGTAAAGGATTTAAGCAATTATCCCGGACAGGGCACCTTCGATGATCTTCAAACTGCCAATGCCTATCTGGCCGGGCTCTATGCTGTTTCATTGCCTTCCGGTTGGCCCGTGAACGATGGCAACATGGCCGATGAATCGGGCGGCATCATTGGCCCCGACTGGGTAACCATCAATAATGGAGCCATGAAGTTCTGGCCCTACTCGGCTGTCCGAAGAATAAATATCATGCTCAATGAGTTACCCACCGGCGCTGTGGATGAAGATGAAAAAGCCGTGATGATTGCTCAGGCGAAATTTCTGAGAGCCTATGTTTATTTCGGTATGGTCTACTATCATGGCGGCGTACCCATCATTACCGAACCTCAGGAGTTGACGGACGACCTGAAAGTGTCCAGGAACTCGACCGCTGAAACTTTTGATTTTATCATTCAGGATTTGGACGAGGCCATTGCAGCTTTGCCAAACAAATACACTGGGGATGATTTTGGAAAAATTGATAAAGCCAGTGCTTTGTCGTTCAAGGGTAGGGTTTTGTTATATAAAGCTTCTCCACAATTCAATTCATCCAATCCTTATGACAATGCCTACTGGGCGGATGCCTATACCGCAAACAAAGCGGCTAAGGATTTCCTGGATGCCAATGGATACGGACTCCTTGAGAACTATATGGATGTTTTCGAGACTGAAGGACATAAAGAGAATATCTTATCCATTGTTTATCAGGACCCGATAAAAACCAATGGGCGGAGAGAGGATGCCGTGCGTCCGCTATCCGAATCTAAAAACGCGACCGGAGCCGATCAGCCCATTTGGGCTCTGGCAGAAGCTTTTCCTATGCTGGATGGAAAAATGCCAGGTGACCCTGCTTCCAATTATAGCTATGATGTTCAATCCTATTGGGAAAACAGGGACCCGAGATTTCATGCCAATCTGGTTTGGAATGGTTCTGTGTTTGAGTTAAGCGGCAAGACTGGACGCAGGCAATACACCATGACCAATATAGCCTCATCGGTGGACGCTTTTGGTTATGTGATACAGGGAGAAAGTCATTTCCGAACCGGATTGTATTGCCGCAAAGGAATCATGGAATCTCTGCCATCGGAGCTTGTAACAACCAACGATGTAGACTGGCCGGAGATTCGCTACACGGAGGTGTTATTTAATTACGCTGAAGCAGCCAATGAGACCGGGAAACCCGATGAAGCCATTCAGGTGCTGAAAGATATTCGCGAAAGGGCAGGAATTGAATCCGGTGACGATGATATGTATGGGTTAAAAGATGATATGTCTCGAGTGGAAATTCGTGAAGCCCTGTTGCATGAAAAATTTATTGAGATGGCATTCGAAGGTAAACGATTTTGGGACCTGCGTCGTCACCGGATGTTGGATAGGTTAGACGGTACGCGTAAATATGGCATTATGACCATGGAAGTGAACGGCCACACCTACGAAAATGTCACTCCTGAGGATCAGGCCCGGGCAAATAGCTATGAACTATTGCCCGAAGATTTCCATTACCAGGTAGTTGAGCTTATCATTCCTACCGGGCCTAAAGAAATGCATATGCCAGAGAAATATTACTTTTTCCCCATTCAACTAGATCATATTGACAAAAACCCCAATCTGCAACAAAATATTGGCTGGGGTGGAACTTTCGATCCTGAGTTGTAATTTCAATTTGAGTGTTTAAGATAATGGGTTATCCAAATCAGCGGATAACCCATTATCTTTATTTACAGTTACAGATTGCCTTTGAATCGCTTGATAATCTGGAAGCACTGTTTGTTAATCGGAATAAATCAAAACCAAACACCTGTCATTCAGAGAGGCACTCAATTTTTTATCGGGTATAATGAGGCAATGACCGGACCCATTGAAGTCCTCTTTCTCAATAATAAACCAAATGAAAAAGTCCCTGCTTATTCTGCTGCTCGTCCTGGCAGCCGGTTGCACGAAGCATTCCGAAAATAATATTTCTACCTATGCAGCCCTGGAGAAATTCAACGACGAGTTGAAAGATCAAACCTTTCTGGTTTTCCCCCAATCCCTGGAGAAACCCATCCAATGGTTTGACTCCATTCCGGAAGCAAAAATAAGGGAAGCCGGTCTGGAAAGAACCTTTTCAGTGACGGCCCAGCCGGGTGAATATTTCGTTTACCAGCTTGGCGTATGGGCCATTAAATCAGATGTTGAGGATATACAGGTTGAATTTTCAGAGCTTAAAAATGGCAACCTGATAATCCCGGCAAACGCAATGACCTGCTTCAATACAGGTGGAATTGATTTCAAAGGAAAAAGGTTTAATAAAGAAGTGGATGTGAAAGCCGGCAGAGTCCAGGCATTGTGGATGGACATTGACTTAGATACTATCGAAACGGGCACCTATACCGGTTCGGTTTCAGTGGTTGCTGAAGGAGAAAAACACACCGTTCCGCTTAGGTTGAAAGTGTCGGGAGAACCTGCTGCCAATCATGGATATAACCAGGGCAGAGGGCTTTCGCGTCTTAACTGGCTCAATTCAACCGTTGGTATCGACCAGGAAGTGACAAAGGGTTACACGCCTGTCAGCGTTTCAGGAAAGAGCATATCCATCCTGGGCCGCCGGCTAAATATCGCGGAGAATGGCCTTCCTGCTTCCATAACCAGCTTTTTCGACGGTTCCAATCAAGCATTCATGGATAAAGGAACAGCTGTGGTTCAAACGCCTTTTCGTTTCATCATTGAAAAAGAAGATGGTGAAACCATCCGATTACAACCGGGGTCATTGGAATTTACGGGACAAACACCCTCAAAGGTCGCATGGAGTGTGGTTAACACCTCGGATGAATGTACGCTTGAGTGTATGGGCCAGATGGAGTTTGATGGTTTTGTGGATTATAAATTAAAACTGACAGCCGGGGCTCCGTTAAAGGTCAGAGATATCCGCCTCGAAATCCCTGTGGTAAAAGAGAAAGCCGAATATATGATGGGGCTTGGTCACGAAGGCGGCCTCCGTAAACTCAACTGGCAATGGCATTGGGATGTATCCAAAAACCAGGACATGCTTTGGGTTGGGGCTGTAAATGGCGGTCTGCGCGTTAAATGGAAAGCAGAAAATTACTTACGACCGTTGGTTAATATTTACTACGCCTTCGGGCCTCTTAATCTGCCCCCCTCCTGGGGCAATGCGGGTAAAGGCGGTGTGGATGTGACAGAAAAAAAGAGAGAGGTTTTGGTGAATGCTTATTCGGGAAGTCGCCAGCTCAAAAAGGGTGATGTGCTCAACTACGACTTTGAATTGCTGA
>JACDJC010004018.1_pt1 | contig 10278 bp, 10 predicted proteins | sample 7454191 | NCBI WGS metagenome assembly JACDJC01 (sample SAMN14253291, study PRJNA609438) | sludge metagenome | isolation source: sludge after 25d culture with pyrite and EDTA | collected 2018-12-20
CCGAGGCGACCGTCGTCACCAGCACGGCCTGAGCGGCAGAAACCGGAGGCTGAGCCTCCACCTTCGAAGGCCGGCTCCTGGAGCCGGCCTTTTTTGTCCAGGGATGGATTTATGCCGCGGAGCACAGGGATGTGCGGGAGCGGCTTTGCCAGGGATGGACTTATACCGCGGGGCGCGTATGACACGGGTTCAGGCTAGAGCTTCTCAGCATATAAACAGATAATCACTGGACATCCCTATTTACTTGACTAAAATAGTTGGATATTTTTTTGCTTATTTAACATTTATCAATTCGCCGCCCGCTACCTATCTGGTAACTTAGTCGTCAAATCGCATTAACTACCTGATTTAAAAGGTCTATTAGATATTTATTCAGGTGACTGATAAATCACCCGCCGCTCCCGACCATCCATGGCCTGCGCGGCATAAGTCCTTCACTGGACAAAATGGAGCCAAACCAATGACACAGGCAGTAGATACTCTTGATTCTGATCGGGCAGCAGCATTCGACCCTGATCGGGCCAATCGCTACCCTCCCGGGGACCTGGCGATCTGGATATTCATTCTGGCCGAACTCGCCGTATTCGCGCTCTTTTTTGGCGCCTATGCCTTCACCCGCATGAATCACGTTGCCCTGTTCAATGAATTTCAGCTGCATCTGGACCGCCAAGCGGCGCTGATCAATACCCTGGCCTTGATCACCAGCTCCTATTTTGTGGTACGGGCTGTATCCGCCATCCGGGAGAATCACCGGGAAGCCTGCTTTCGCTGGCTGATTGCCGCCATGGGGATGGGCGCAGTATTTCTGGTCGTAAAGATGGGTGAGTACAGCCACCATTTTTCTCAGGGTATCAATCTCAGTACCAACACCTTCTACATGTTCTATATCTCCCTCACAGTATTCCACTTCATGCACGTGATCATGGGCATGGTGATACTGGCTGCCGTTGCCATCAAGACGAAAAAGGGCGGCTATAGCGCGCAGGAGCATACCGGCGTCGAAACCGGCGCCTCCTACTGGCATATGGTGGATCTGGTGTGGCTGATCCTGTTTCCACTCGTTTATGTAATGCGCTGAGGTAATCCATGAGCAACAAACCTTTTCTCGGCATACTTCCCAGCACCTGGGTATACATTATTTTGGTAATGTTGACCTTCGTTACCTTTACCATTGGTGAGGAGCAGATTGGTGGCTTGGGGGCTGCCCTGTTCGTCCTCGGCATCGCCATGATCAAGGGGCACCTGGTGGGCGCCTATTTCATGGGCCTGGGTAATCTGCGTGGACTATGGCGCTGGCCTGTGTCAGTCTGGCTGATCATTCCCGGTGGCCTGATCGCTACGGCCTTCATCTTATCCACCTGACCATTACTGATAACGGAACTTACGGCATGAGCAATGCGCCCCAGGCCGCGGCACAGAGCGCGGTACTCGAAACACCTTTCTATAAACCCCAACGCAACGAAATAGAGCTGTTCGAGCACGCCTACAAACATCAACTGCCGATGCTGATCAAGGGTCCTACCGGCTGTGGCAAAACCCGTTTTATCAACTATATGGCGGCTCGCCTGGGGAGACCGGTCTACACCGTCGCCTGCCATGATGACCTGACGGCCGCTGACCTGGTGGGGCGACACCTGATCGGTGACAGCGGCACCTACTGGAGTGATGGCCCCCTCACCCGGGCCGTGCGGGAGGGGGCCATCTGTTATCTGGACGAGGTGGTCGAGGCACGCAAGGATACCACCGTGGTGCTCCATCCCCTGACCGATGACCGGCGCATTCTGCCGATCGAACGGACCGGCGAGATCCTGCATGCGCCACCGGAATTCATGCTGGTGGTCTCCTACAATCCCGGCTACCAGAACCTGCTCAAGGGGATGAAGCCGAGCACCCGACAGCGCTTTGTCGCCGCCCGTTTTGACTTCCCGAATCCCGAACTGGAACAGGAGGTGGTGATCGGCGAGACCGGCATCGACGCCATGATGGCAAAACGGCTGGTCAACCTGGCCAACAGCCTGCGCGCACTCAAGGATCATGACCTGGAAGAGGCCGCCTCCACCCGGCTGCTGGTCTACACGGCAACTCTTATTCTCGGAGGCTATGCGCCTATCGAGGCGTGCCGGGCCGCCATGGTGGAACCACTCACCGATGATGACGAGACCACCCGGGCCTTGATGGAAGTGGTCGATATCGCCTTTGGAAACTGAGCCGTATGGATCTGATGAAAAGCGCCACCCGGCAGCAGAAAAACCGCTTCTGGTTCCAGGCCGGATTCTTTGCCCTGTTTGTACTGGCCCCACCGCTCGATCTGTTTCGCTTCGACCTGACCCAGAACCATTTCTTCTTCCTGGGCCAGCACTGGACCCTGGGACTGGATGCCTTCATGGCCGGGAAGATCGGCCCCGGAGAAGCCGCTCTTAACCTGTTTTTGCGCGGCTTTTTGCCCATCGCCGTGGTCGGTGGCGGCCTGATCTGGGCAGCCTGGCGTTATGGCCGGCTCTATTGCGGCTGGCTCTGCCCGCACTTTTCAGTTGTCGAGGCCATCAACAAACTGATGTATCGCGCCAGCGGCAAACCGAGTGTCTGGGAGAAAAACCCGCTGCCTGAATTGCAACCCAACGGCACGCTACGCAAACCGGACCGGCGTCTCTGGCCATTGACGGTACTGGCAGCGCTGTTTTTCGCCTTTCTCTGGGCACTGTCGTTACTCACCTATCTGCTGCCACCCATTGAGATCTATCACAACCTGATCACCGCCTCCCTGACGCCCAATCAGATACGTTTTCTCAGTATTGGTACGCTGCTGCTGTTCATTGAGTTCATGTTTGCCCGTCACCTGTTCTGCCGTTTCGGTTGTGCCGTTGGTCTGTTCCAGAGTCTGGCCTGGATGGCCAATAACAAGAGCATGGTGGTCGGCTTCGACCGCAAGCGGGCCAATCTCTGCGCCGACTGTAACAACGCCTGCGATAACGCCTGCCCGATGCGACTGAAGCCGCGCTCGGTCAAGCGCAAGATGTTCACCTGCACCGAGTGTGCCCAATGCATATCGGCCTGCAACCAGGTACAGGCACAACAGGCACGACCGGGACTGCTCAAATGGGTCGAAGGTCTGGAGGCCATTCCGGTGGTCACTGGACGTGACATGAACGGTAAAAAGGCGCCCATCCCGGTATCGACAACCCGCAGTCAAACCCCGCAGACCCGCACTTCAGCCGGTTTCCAGGAGTCGTAGGGGTGGAGGAGAAGGTTGGAGAACTGTGGCACCGCATGATCACCCGGGTGGCGAATACCCGCTATCCGGATGCCGCCGTTCACCTGGAGGAGATTGAATTAACCATCGGCATCATGTTTCGCGCCCTGGGTGGTGATGGCGGCCTGGAAGTGTCAGCCGCCAATGCCACGGAACATGGCGCACGACGTGGGCTACTGCAACGCATTGCCGGCAGCAACAGACGGATCGAGCTGGCCTGGCGGGACGAACAGTCCCTGCGCCTGCCGGCATCCATCGACTGCTTCCCGGAAAAAAGCCTCAATCACTATCTCTATACCTGGCTGGCGGCACTGGCCGTGGGCGATCATCAGGAGGAAGAGGCATGGCTGGGCAAGAACCAGCGCCTGACCCTGAAAACCCTGCACGACTACCCTGGAATCGCCCGGCGCTACAAACTGCTGGTGGATGCCCACCTGGCCGAACGCATGCCGGTTGCCCGGTTACCTGCCGCCGAGGCGGCACAGGAAGCGGCCATTCGCCAGGCACTGCTGCATCCCGGTAGTGTCGAACACTTGCCTGCGGCAAAACGGCCACCCCAGCCGGTGCCCCTCTGGCTGCACCCCTTTCCTCCCATAGCCGCCCCCTCCGCCGACAGCACGAACGACGAACAGGGTGAACGCGGCAGTGGCGAGACCAAGGAGATCGAAGACAAACAGCGACACAAATCCGAACGGGCAAAAAAACCCGAGAAAGAGGACCAGGGACTGATCACTATTCGCATGGAGAATATCTTCACCTGGGGCGAATTCATGAACATGGACCGGGGTTCCGACGAGAATGACGATCTGGACAGTGCCGCGGACGCCCTGAAGGACATGGACAATCTCAGCATCAGCCGTGATGCCAAGGCATCCGCCGGCAAACTCCGCTTTGACCTGGACCTCCCTTCCGAGGCGAACGATGACCTGGTTCTGGGCGAAGGCATCCTGCTGCCGGAGTGGGACTTCAAGAAGCAGAAGCTATTGCCGAATCACTGCCGCATACTGCCGATGCTGGCGGCCGACGCCCAGCCCAAGGATCTGCCCGACAGCCTGCGCAAGACGGCAAACAAACTGCGCGCCCAATTCCAGCACCTGACACCGGCCCGCATCTGGCACCGGGGCCAGCAGGACGGCTGCGAGATCGACCTGGATGCCTATCTGCGCTATGCCAGCGACCGCGCCGCCGGTCATACATCCGCCAGTGACGGCCTGTACAAGGATCTGCGGGTGGGCGCCCGGGATCTGGCCTGCCTGTTGCTGGCCGACCTCTCGCTCTCTACCGACACCTGGGTCAACGATCATGGCCGGGTTATCGATGTCATCCGCGATTCCCTGTTCCTGTTTGCCGAAAGCCTCTCCGCGACCGGCGACCGGTTCGCCATGTACGGGTTCTCATCCCGCAAGCGGGATCCGGTCAGGGTGCACCAGCTAAAAACTTTCGACGAACCATACTCCCGGGTCATTCGCGGAAGGATCGACGCCATCAAACCCGGCTATTTCACCCGCATGGGTGCTGCCATCAGACACACCAGCAACCTGCTCAGGGAGCAGCCTGCGGGGCGTCGTCTGCTGCTCATTCTGACCGATGGAAAACCTAATGACCTGGATAAATACGAGGGCCGCTACGGTATTGAAGACACCCGCCGCGCCATCCATGAAGCACGCCAGCTGGGGCTGCAGCCGTTCTGCGTGACCATTGATGCCCAGGCCAACGACTACCTTCCCCACCTGTTTGGCACCGGCAGTTATGTCGTTATTCACAAACCCTCACAACTACCCCGGGAACTACCGCTGCTGTACGCCAAGTTGACGACATAAGCAGGTGTTGCCCGAGAAAAAACCTCTATTTAATTTTCTGATCGATGCACAGCAAATATCAATAAACCATAAACTCTGATCGGGATAATATTGATTTTCTTTATAATTCAATCTATTAAAGAATTACCGGGCGGTTTACCCTCACTGTTACCGCCCGCTTCCCCGCTATAGCGGAAAACCGCTAGCTGCTTTGCAAAAATCCCGGATATCCCGTACCATCATTGTGAATAATAAAGAGAAACTCTGTATTTAGAGAGGCGGTAGAAGCGGGGATCAGGGGTCAATCAGTCAATCCGGGGCCGTTTTCATAATACTTTTTTATCTCCCCAACCTTCCTGTTGCCCACGTTTTCCGCAAAACCGCTTCACCGCATCGATATACTTTCGAGGATTGTGTATGGCAGGCAGTTCCAGTGGCGGGGGCACCTCAAGGAAAAAATTCATCATTATCCTTGTGCTTGTATTTTCAGCGGGGGTACTCTTTACCGGGTTGTTTAATGTCGGCCTATCCTCGACCAATGAAATGGAGTTCTGCACCTCATGCCACTCTATGAAAGTTAATCTGGAGGAGTACAAGGAGACTGTACATTACCTCAACACCTCGGGAGTGCGGGCCACATGCGCCGACTGCCATGTTCCCAAGGAGTTTGGCCCAAAGATCGTGGCCAAGGTGCTGGCCTATAAAGACGTGGTGCATGAGATACTGGGTACTATCGATACCAAAGAGAAATATGAGGCGCATCGCTGGGATATGGCGAGCCGGGTATGGGCCAAGATGAAGGCGACGGATTCACGTGAATGCCGCAGTTGCCATGGCTTCGACCAGATGGACCTCAGCACACAGAGCCGGATGGCCCGCAAACGACATTCCAGCGCCGTGGATGAAGGGTTGACCTGTATTGACTGCCATAAAGGCATAGCCCACATGGAGCCCGATGAACCTGAAGAGAATACAGATAACAAGGGTTGATCATTTTTCACGGTTCAAATAAGGGAGACGGTTTAAGGTCATGAAGCAGAACTGGATCTTCGCCATACTGTTACAACTGGTCATTCTCGCTCCCGCCCTCGCGGGTGACAATCCCAAAGAGGCCGAGTATCGACTGGCCGCAAGTATCGGGGATATCGACACGGTAACGCGTCTGCTGAATGAAGGCGTGAATGTAAACAGTGCCAATCAGTTTGGCGTTACCGCCCTGATGATGGCCATCCAGAATGACAACTTTGAGACCACTGCCTATCTTTTAACCCGGGGCGCCGACGTCAACGCCGTGGCATCCGCCGGCTGTACCGCCCTCACCTTCGCCGCAGAGAATGGTCATGCGGCCCTCACCGCCATGTTGCTGGAACGCGGAGCTGATCTTAACGCACGAACCCGTGCCGGCTGGGATTCCCTCAGTATAGCGGCACGCTATGGCCTGACGGATATGGTAGAGCAGTTGCTGTACAAGGGGGCAAACCCCAATCAGGGCGACAACGACGGCCGTACCCCGCTGATGCATGCCGCAGAAAAAGGCCATCCGGAAACCGCCAGCAAACTGATTGAACGGGGTGCCGACCTGGAAGCACGCGATGCGCACGGTAGCTCGGCACTGATCATCGCGGCCGATAAGGGAAACCTGGAAGTCATGGAGGTGCTGCTGGAAAAAGGCGCCAATGTCAACGCCAGGGACCAGGACGGGGCAACCGCACTGATCTGGGCAGTGGGACAGGGCCGACTGGAAGCCGCTGAACTCTTGCTCCGGCGCAAGGCAGATATCAACAGCGCCGACAATGACGGGGTTACTGCATTGATGGAGGCGGCCACCCTGCGGGATGAAGCGCTGGTAAAACTGCTGCTGATCAATGGCGCGGATGCAACACTGACAGACAAGAGCGGACGTACCGCCGCAGACATTGCCAAAAAGAAACGCAACAAAAAGGTCGTTTCACTGCTGGCCGGAGAATCCTGAACCTATAATTGAAGTAACAATAAATACTGTATCCGGCAAGCCGGTACACCCAGACATGAAACTGCTACATTCATGTCATTAAAAGTGATGCAAGAGACACCAGGCCACTGGATATCATGCATTGTAAAAAAAGAGGCCGAAAAATCCTCTTGTTGAAATAAGCCTGAAAACCAAAGGAGGTATCATGGCGTATAAAAACTTAACGAGGGCCGCACTGGTCGCTGGTCTCGCGGTCGGCGCCGCATTCTCAGCCAGCGCAGCAGACGAGCCAAAAACAATGATGGGCGCCGATGCTGCCATGCTGTCCAACACCTGCTTCGGTTGCCACGGAACCGATGGCAACAGCATGGGACCGGCATCACCCACTATTGCCGGACTCTCTCCGACCTATTTCGAAGAGACCATGGTCGGCTTTGCCAGCGGCGAAATTCCTGCAACCGTCATGGACCGCATCGCCAAGGGTTATACCGAAGACGAAATCAAGACCATGGCCAAGTTCTACAGCGGCAAATCCTTTGTCAAGGCAAAGCAGCCTTTCGATGCCGGTCTGGCGGCGAAAGGCGCCAAGCTGCATGACAAATACTGCGAAAAATGCCATGCCGATGGTGGTCAGTCCGCCGAAGATGACGCCGGGGTCCTGGCGGGTCAGTGGACTCCTTATGTGAACTGGACCCTTGCGGACTATAACGCAGGCGATCGCGAAGCCACCAAAAAGATGAAGAAAAAGCTATCCGAATTGCTGGAACGCGAGGGCAGCGATGGCGTCATCGCCCTGCTCAACTACTACGCCAGCCAGCAGAAATAAGATAGGGGATATATGAAGATGAAAATTACACGTCGAGGATTTATTCAAACTGCCGGTGCGCTGACCGCTGCCGGTATGATCGGTGTGCCCTATATCGCTCTGGGCGCTTCAAAGAAAGTCGTTGTGGTGGGTGGCGGTAGCGCCGGCGCCACGGCTGCGAAATATATCCGCATGGCAGATCCCAGCACGGATGTCACACTGATCGAGGCCAACAGCCACTACTACACCTGTTACATGAGCAACGAGGTGCTGGGTGGTGAACGTTCCATGGACTCCATCAAGTTCGGCTACAGCGGATTGGGCAAGCATGGTGTCAAAGTAGTCAATGCCAAGGTTGAGAGCATTGATGCCAAGGCCCGTGTCGTCAAGACCTCTGATGGCGGCAGTTACGCATACGACCGCTGCGTGGTCGCGCCCGGCATCGATTTCCGCTGGGACAAGATCGAAGGCTATGATGAGAAAGTCGCCGAAAAAATCCCCCATGCCTGGAAAGCCGGTCCGCAGACGGCCATGCTGCGCCAGCAGCTTGAGGCGATGAAGGATGGCGGTACCGTGGTTATCGCCGCACCGCCGAATCCCTTCCGCTGTCCGCCGGGGCCCTATGAGCGGGCCAGCCAGATCGCCATGTACCTGAAGGTGCACAAGCCGAAATCAAAGGTAATGATCTTTGACCACAAGCCAAACTTCTCCAAGCAGGGGCTGTTTGTCGGAGCCTGGAAAAAGATGTATGGCTATGAGAGCGACAACGCCATGATCGAATGGCACGGCCAGCAGGAAGAGGCCGGTGTGGTCAAGGTCAATGCCGCCAACAACTCCATCGTCACCGCCTTCGGCGATGAGATAAAGGCCGATGTGCTGAACGTGATTCCGCCCCAGAAGGCAGGCGCCATCGCCTTTGCCGCCGGACTGACCAACGACAGCGGCTGGTGTCCGGTGGATCTGGGAACCTTTGAATCAACGATTCACCCGAACATCCATGTCCTCGGCGATGCTAGCATCGCTACCGGCATGCCGAAATCCGGCTACTCCGCCAACTCCCAGGCCAAGGTTTGCGCTGCCGCCATCATCGCCATGATGAATGGTCAAGAACCCGGCACGCCTTCCTATATCAACACCTGCTACTCGATTGCCGGCAAAGACTATGCCTTCTCAGTGGCGAATGTTTACCGCCTGGCGGAGGATCGCTCGAAGATCGCCGCGGTCTCCGGTGGACTGACTCCCGGCGATTCCAGTCCGGAGGTGTTCAAGCGGGAAGTGGCCTACGCCCACAGCTGGTTCAACAATATCACCCACGATATCTTTGGCTGATAACCACACCAGCAGAAAAAACGGGGCCGATCGGCCCCGTTTTTTTATTCCCGAAAGCGGGATCTTCTAGCGCACCATCTGGAAGGGTGGCAGCGTCTGCCAGGGCTGACGTGCATAATCGGGGAAATCGGGATTCTGCCAACCCGGCGGCGCCAGTTTCTCCTCCGGTGGCCGGATTCTTGAGACATAGTCCAGCACGGAATACTCTTCGCGTGGCGTGAATCGCTGGATCTGCTTGACCATTTTCGGGTCTGCATTGCGGCGCTTGCCGGAGCGTATCCAGTCGAACTGGCGAATCAGATAGAAGTAGTTCTGCCCCTGAATCAGGGGAATATGGTCCTGCTTGTTACCCTCACCTGCGGGACCATGGCATTCGGCACACTCATCCTTATACAGGCGTTCACCCAGTTCAAGATCAAACCCGGGGCCAACCATATTATTGGGATTCATCGGGAGCGTAGAAATATAGGCCGCCACATCAGCAATCTCCTGTGCCCCGCCCAGGAGTCGCGGCGAAGTAAAGGGCAGCATGGTGGGGTTGTCGCGATTCCTGGCCCGGATATCCGCCAACTGTTTGATCAGCACGCTCGCCTGCTGGCCGGCAATCTGCGGATACATGCCATCCGGGCTGGCCCAGCCCTCGGGACGATGACAGACGGTGCAGACCATGTAGACCTTCCGGCCATTATCCGCATCAGGAGTCAGATGTAGCGCCTTCTCCACCTCCCGCGCCGCCTCTTCAACCCCTTGTGCCGCTACCCCGGACGCACCCGTCACAAGCAGTACAGCCGCAATTCCCACTCCACCCCGTTTAATACGCATTCTGGCCTCCCAGTTGGCATCCCTTCAGAACAGCTTGATATTATTATAATTCCGGCCTGATGACATCATTCCGGCGGTTAAGGTTAACTGGATAAAAGTTTCCACTTCAATTGGGTATTTCCCTAAACGGCCATGCCGATCGACCGCTGAATAACGCTTATCGGCAGGCGCTATGAATGATCGATAACGTAAAATTTCTTTCGCACATTTGAAGAGGCGGTGGCCTCGTTGGTTAAATGGTAAGTGACCAAACGAACCAAGACCAACAGAGGAACCACCACCATGAGTAAAGATACCAGAACCTTGAACAAAGTTGTGCAGA
>JACDJC010004020.1_pt1 | contig 10277 bp, 6 predicted proteins | sample 7454191 | NCBI WGS metagenome assembly JACDJC01 (sample SAMN14253291, study PRJNA609438) | sludge metagenome | isolation source: sludge after 25d culture with pyrite and EDTA | collected 2018-12-20
AGCTTCAGGAGTTCTGTAGGCAAGGAATTATACCAGAGTTGAGCAAAGAACTGGACTTTGATGAGAAAATAGTTCATTACAACAGAATATTCAGCAAATACTCATACTTGAATGGAGAAATGCTGAAGAGAAAAGACAGGCATTATGCGCGGTTCCTGTCTGATGAAGCTATAGAGTTTGAAGATGAAGAACTGAGACAGGAGATTCAGAAGGCTGTAGCAGAACAGCTTCTTCTGAAGTTTGAATATACAGATATGATGCTTGGAGGCTCAAGTAAGATTGATGCCAATGACTACATTGAACAGATGCAGTCTTTGCCTGATCCAGAAGAAATCCCTGCAAACTTCAAATCAAGCCTGTCGATCTTTGCCAACCAAATCCTTGAATACGCAAATTACTCTGAAGAACTGCTCCGAAAGAAAAGCCTGTTGTTTAAACATATGATCACTTCTGACAGGCCAGTAGTTTATGTAGGAGAGCGTTATGGCAAACCAGGTATTCATGTAGTTAACCCTCTTCACTTTGGTTTTCACAAATCACCGGATGAATATAGAATAGAGAAGGGAGATTATGCCTGGAGCAGAACCAGCCTGACCATGGCTGAGGTTGTCAATTTATATGGTGATATGTTGAGCCAGGAGGAGATTGAGAGGTTGAGTACTTACACCTATTCATCCTCTCTCGCAGTTAATGAAAGGCATAAAGTAATTGGACAAGGAGCTACAACTCCAAAGGTTACCTATGATACAACCAGCCTGGATATGGGCCTACACCTACAGGATGCCCAACATAAAACAGTGGGACAAGCTCAGGGTAGCGGGACTAACAGGAGATACAACAACGAAAGGCTGGTATTCAGGACTCACTTTGAGTTTAAGGCATTTAGAGAACTCACCTTTGTAACATACACTGATGAATTTGATAAAGAAGTTACTGAGGTACATCCTTCTAACTTCGATATTCCACCTAATGCTACGAGGATTAGATTTACAAACAGGTTTGGAAGACAGTCTACCAAATATGAATGGGTAGACAGTTACGGTGTTCCTCATATGGCTGAGAAGCTGTGGATACCAAGGCGTTATGAAGTGACCAGGTTAGGGCAGGATATTTATCTGAATTACAGAGAAGTCCCCAACCAGCCTTTGAACCTTGATGATCCTTATGGTTCCTTTGAATTGAGTTATAAAGGAAGGATCATGACTTCTGTCAATTCAGAAAGTATTAGCCTGGTTGGAAGAGCACTTCCTGCTCAATTCCAGTATAATCTTATCAAACACATTCAGAACAAGGAATTGTCCAAATATGAAGGCTATATCAAGAATATTGATGTAGACCAGATTCCTGATTACCTGGGGTTGGATGAGAATGGCGAGCCTCTTGGTATAGATAAACTTGCAATCTGGAGATACTTCCGGCGTGTGTTTGGAGACAGTTATTATTCTGGTAGCCAGAACTCAGGAGGGCTTCCTAATCCAAACAGAAGTACAGCAGTTAAGCCAGAGGTAGCTGGTGCTGTAGCAGAGCTATTTAACCTGCAACGCCTTGCAGAACTAATAGACAGAGAGATTGGTATGAGCATGTCTATTCCTCTTCAGGCTGAAGGCCAGATCAACCCTAATAGTAATGCTTCAGATAACATGAGGTCTCTTGAGCAGGGTTACACCATGATTGAATGGTATATGGTAGAGTTTGGAGAAGTGGTAAGATGTGCTTTGCAGGAGTATCTTCAACAGTTTACTACATATTACAGGCAGTTCTTTAGAGAAAACCCAAATATCAAAGAACATACTTTACATTATATAGTCCCTGGGCAGAGCAGGCAGGTTATTAAAGTACTTCCTGAATATCTGGATTATGGCAATATCGGGTTGTTCCTGACTTCAGACCAGGCAGATGAAGAGTACAGAAGGCTGGTTATGAACTATGCCTTGCAGCCAATGGCACAGAATGCCGGTGAAGGTGCAGAGATTATTAGTACTATGATCAAAGCAATCACTTCAGGTGCAAGCCAGGAAGAAATTCATAAGATGATAGTCCTGGCAACCAGAGACCAGGAGAGAAGAATGAAAGAGATTGAAAAGATCAGAGGAGATAATGCAGCAAGGTTACAGGCTGAAAAGAGGCAGATCATGGAAGACCAGCAAAGCCATGAGATTGATAAGATCGTACTGGAAAATAGCCTGAGTAAAGATGCTGATGAAGTCCCAAAGGAACTTGAAGCAGCTAAAGTACTTGCAGAGATACGCCAGAAAGACAGAGAGTTAGATATTAAACAGCAGGATGTTAACGCTAAGAAAACAGCTTCAACTGTTTAGAAATGGATAAAATTTGGTATAGCACTAATAACCATATTATTTTTGAACTAAATCAACAAACTAATGACAGGTAATGACCTTCCAGTATGGGATTTTGACATAGGAGATATTCCTACTGTAGAACAGGATAGCAACCAGGATGATATTGAAGTAAAACATGAGGTTAAAGAGCCTGATGTTAAACTTGAACCTGAAGTAAAAGATGATAAGGAAGAAGATAAGTTTGAAATAAAACAAGGCAATCCTTACGAAGTAGAGGCTCAACAGGAGCCTGAAGAAGACACCTCTAAAGGAGGTGATGAAAGATACAAGTCATTGTATAGCTTTTACAAAGATGAAGGCTTAATTACAATAGAAGATGAGTTTGATGGAAGCAAAGAAGCATTTGCCGAAATCCTGAAGAAGCAAAGGTTTGCTGAACAGGAAGCTTTTCAAACTCAGGTGGTTGAAGCAATGCCGGAATATGCTCAGAACCTTGTTGAGTATATCCTTACCGAAGGAGATACATTGACAGTTTCCAAGTTGAAAGAGTTCCTGGATATATCAGAACAGGCAGGAAGTCTGCCTGATATTGGAACCGATGAGAGTAAGGCGAAAGAGTATCTTATTGATAAGTTCAGCAAGCTTCATGGAGCTGATATGGCTAAGAAGTTTGTGGAAGCTCTTGAAGATGATGGTGATTTGCTTGACAAAGCTACAGCAGAACTTGAAAGGGATAAGGAAGAACTGGCTAAGGCTGAACGGGCAAAGGTAGAACAGTCAAAGCAGGCAAAGCTAAAACAGCAGCAAGCTCAGGCTGATTTCGCAAAGTCTTTAGAAACAGAACTTAAATCTACCGGATGGAAGCCTGAAGTACAACAAAATGTTTACAATGAAATATTCAGCCAGAACCTAAGACAGAAAACTTCAGGAATTGTACAACATCCAAAAGCTTTAATAAAGCTGGCTAACTATCTTAGGTACTACGATCCGGCTACAGGAGATATTGATGAAACGGCATTTGCTAAAACAGCATACTCTGGAGCAGCAAAGGACTTGAAAAGTAATATTGAAAAGCATTTTAATAAGTCTGATGCCTTTGGCGGAGGCACTGTCGCAACAAGGAAGCAGGATAAGAATGAAACTTTTGTATTTGCTGAATAAATAATAACCTATAATGGAAAGACGCACTGCTATTCGCGTGACAGAACGCAAAGGCTTCGGTGGAAGTTTTTACGATTCTGTTGCTCATGCTGCCATGTTCCGGGATGAACATCCCTATGATTTTGGCGTAAAGACTGCAATGCTCTATAGTGCTGACATTGATTCTGATATTGTGAACAAGAAATTCACTTATCATACTTACGCCAGTGGGAATTACTATGTAATCCCCGGTGGTAAAGATGAATATCAGTGGTCAGTTATTGGAGATGCAGATATTGATTTCAGAGTAACGGAACTTCTTGTTTCTGCTACTGCCCTGCCTGGTAAGGATGGCGTGGAATTTGAAATTGCCCTGGATAAAGACTGGCTTCATGAGCCTGCTATGATCCTGAGTGAGAACCCTGACCTTCCGGGCTTGTTGATCAAAGGCTATCCTCGTCCTCTTGGCAATCAAAGTTGGGCTTATACTGTAGTTGTACAGTCCGGTGACCCCAATAAGTATATGCCTGTAGAATACCTGCAACCAGGTAAGATTTGGACCAGGATTTCTGCTCCCACCAGCGATGAAGAGAACCCCTGGTATGCTGGTGACCAGTATTCCAGCATGATGAAGCTTCGTTCTGTTGTTGGCCAGGTCAGTAACAAGATCGAGTTTAATGATAAGTTCATCAGAATGGAAATTGCTGCTGCCAAAAAAGGCAATGTTCCCAATGAAACTTATGACTTCGCTGGTAAAAAATACTCTGATGCTTTTTCTTCTCAGTACATCTATCAGGCAAAACTCCGCAAGCCTGGAACCAATGATATTATTGAGAAAGGAGTATTCATCAGTAAAGCTGAAGCTCGCCTTCTGGAGCGTTGTGAAATGGACAGAGAACTTCTGATGGAGTTCGGACAAGGCCAATATACATATGCTTCTGACACCGAAAAGCCGTTGAAGATTGCTCCAGGTTGGCGCGAAATCTACAAGGACGGTAACTACTTCCAGCATAATGGTAGCTTGACTATCAAGCAGTTGTATGAGTATATCCGTGCTATTTACTTCCGCCGCCATAACTTCAAGAACCGGAAGATCATGATCTATTCGGGTGAAGGTGGAATTGCCTTCCTGTCTGAACTGATCAAGCGTGAAGCATCTGTATTCCAGACCATTGAACCTGGAGTATGGATTGAAGGCCGTGGTGAAGGTAAATACCATAGCAATGAATTCTCCTACGGCGCACAGTTTACCAAACTGAAGCTTCCGATGGGCATTGAGGTGGAGATCATGTATGATCCCATCAAAGACAATGACCAGTTGTTCAAGCGTAAAGCTCCTGGTAGCAACCTGCCTCTGGAATCATTCCAGATGGACATCTTTGACTTTGGACATACTGAAGCTGCTCCTCAAGGCGCTCGTCCTGAGAATATAACCATGGTTATGCAGGATGGTGTTGAAGAGTACTACCAGGTTGGTGGTGTCTACGACATCCGTACTGGTGCTCCTACAGATGGTTCTGTACGTCCTACTAACTCCAAGCGTGTTGGTATTTACAGGACTTGCGCTGGTAGTTTATGCGTGTGGGACGCAAGCCGTGTGGGACGTGTCGAGTGGAAAGTAGCATAGACCATTTTAATTAGACAATTACTTGCACAGTTCAAACAAATTCCATATCTTTGTTGTGTTATTGAATTAATTATTCAACTCTTTAATACAACAGAGATATGGAATCTCAATTTGAACAATTAGAAAAACAGGTAGAGTGTGTAGTTAGGCTCTACAAAGAAGGTAAATCGGTTAATCAGATTTACAAGTGCACAGATGTATCAAAACCAGTAATTTCTTTTTTGTTAAGACAGGCTGGATTTACTGTAAAATCCTATAAGGGAGAAAATAGTAATAGCCCTTCAAAAGAAGAAGTTAATAAGTTCATTAGTCTATATAAAGCTGGTAAGAATGCGTCAGAAATAGGTAGAGAATTAGGTTATTCTTACAAGACAGTATTAAACTATCTTGAAAAGGAAGGGCTTAGAGAAACTAAGCCCAATGTAACTTCTAAGGAGATTGCTGAAATTAACACTTTGTATCAGTCAGGTTTAAGTTCCTACGCAATAGCAGATAAATTGGGAATTTCTAAAACCACAGCTCTTTATCACATTGAAGAAACTCGTCCTTATGGGCCTATACCTACTAAAGTAAATTCTGATTTTTTTGAAGAAATAGACAATCAGGATAAAGCTTATTGGTTAGGCATTATGTATGCTGATGGAAATGTAAGCAGCGGTGATAACAGCATTACTCTTAGTGTTACAGATGAAGGGATGGTAAAAGCCTTTAAACAGGTTTTAGCATCAGAGCATAATATCTATACGAGAGAGAGGAGTAAAGAAAATCCGAAGTGGAAAGATGCCTACACTCTTACTATATTTAATGCGAAACTGCGAGGTGACCTGATTAAGCATGGTTGTATACCAAATAAAACTGATTCGGTACAGCTTCCTGCATTAGAACCAGAATTATACAGACATTTCATAAGAGGAATATTTGATGGAGATGGCTCTGTCTGGACAACTGGAAACAGAGGATATTTTTCGATAACCGGCTATCTTCCATTTTTAGATAAACTGCAAGACATTATTGTAGCTGAAGCAGGTGTCAGTAAAACTAAACTCGCTGAACGTAAGCCTGATTTTGGGGACATCAGATACGGAGGAAAAGCTCCAATGAAACAACTATATGATTATCTTTACCGAGATGCAAGATATTTCCTCAGAAGAAAGAGAGACAAGTTCAAAGAGATTATTGAACAATGACAAGATTTCTGGATTGTTTATATAGCTCATAGCTGTAATGGAGTAGGTTAACAGCCTACTCCATTCTTGTTTATTTAGATGTTTACAAAAAGTACATCTTAGGATTTATGATTCATAACCAATACATTTGTTTAAACTAAACTATAACAGAATGGAAGTTATTTCTGTGATTCCTGACAAGATGTTTGTAATGCCTGTACCCAAGGTAAGCCCTCAAGGCAGGCATAACTACAGTTTTGTTAAACCGGATGGTACAAAGATTCCTGCCGGAAGGACTTTTGCAAGAAGAGCTGAAAAGAGGTATTGTTTTCCTCTAAGCAGCGATGGTATGAAAATTGATACTGGCCTTGATGTTCTGGTAGATAACCCGTTTGCTGAAAATGCAGAGTTTTCAAACAAGTACATTAAAGACCAGTGGATTGACAAAAAGGAGATGCTGGTTACTAAAGAGCAGATCACTCTACAGACTTATCTTGAAGTTATACATAACAGGCCTCCTGGGACATATACTTCTGAGAAGAAAGTCCGGAAAGCTTTAGACTCGGATGCTGTAGAGAATAACTTCTTTGAAAATTTCAGCGTAGCATTTGAAGATGGGACTAATGTCCTGACTTCAGAGACTATTGAAGGACAGCTTGCGATGCTGCTTGTCAAGCGAAATCCAAGCTTTGCTGCTTCTAAGTCTGTATGCAACCCTAGCCTTCATGACTTTTACATTGGAGAAGAGCATGAAGCAGTAATTGAAAAGACTAACAGGCGTAAGAACCAGGCAAGAGCGATTGCCAGGCTGCAAACCATCAAAGACCACTTTGACGAGTTTACTCTGTATCAGATCGCTATTGCACTAAGGCTTGTCAAGGGAAGAGTTAATCATAATATAGTAGAAAAGTTGCTTGATGATTATCTCTGGGAACAAACTAAAGACCTGGAACAGAAACTTAGCAAGTTTGAACGCCTTGTTAAGGATATTGAAAAGTCTGAGAATAAGCAAAGGCTGTATCTGTGGTACATTTTCCAGCAAGCTATCAATGAGAGAGTTATTGGTATCGTAAATGGAAACTACCTGTGGCACAGTAAGAAGCATATTCAGAACCTGTATAACCTGGGAACAAAGCAGGATGCTATCCTCAACCAGTTCTACACTGAAATGCTTGCTTATAACCCTGATATTGAAGCTGAGAATTTCTACGGTGACCTGCTGGTAGAACTTGAGAATAAGGGAGTCAAACTGATTGAGAAATAATGACTACAGAAGAACTACATTATGAGTTTAGGCGGAGATGGGATAAGAACTCCAATCAACACAGAAGGTATCTGACTGATGTTGAAGTAGACCAACTACTCAATAATGTAAGTTCTGATTATGTAGACATTTTTGCAACAGGTAAAAATCCCAGAAACTATAATGTTGGGTTTGAAGTAACTCAACAGATGATCGACATGGTATCTTCTCTGGTCAGAAGCTACCCCGAACAACCTCTATTGATACCTACCTCACTGGATGGTGATGTTTATAGTGTAGATTTCAGAGAACTGGATGACAACTATAGGCATCACATTTCCAGTGTAGCAATAGATTCAGATTGTGGTAAAGTCTACATTAATATAGAACAACACCATAATTTGAATACGATTAAAGCAGATTATCACAGGCAGGCCAATAAAAGGTGGAGAAGGATTCCTGCTACTATCAGGGACAAGAAGATGTTCTTATATACAGGAGGGTTATTTAACCTAAGTGGAGTACAGGTTACTTACGTCAAAGAACCTGATAAGATATGCCTTGGTACATATACCATTCCGCCTACAGTAGATGATCCTAATCCTGTAATACTCAAAGATTATTCTGAAACGGATATTGATGGTAATTTTCACCACATCCTGATAACTATGGCTGTTCAGGAAGCAGCAAGAATATACGGTGACCAGTTTCAGGTTGCCGTACAGTCGAATAAATTAACTGAATTAACCTGATTTTATTAAAATGAAAAGATCGAATCTTAAATACCGCGAGTCTTTCCTGGTCGCTACTGGTAATCAGGCTATGCTGAAAACTGGGAATATCTCAGGAAGCGGTACTGCAACTAACATTGCATCTGGACAACTTGGAGTAATTGCTGCAACCAATGAACAGGCTCACCTGAATGCCGGTGACCTGTTGACCAGTACCAATAACCCTGCTGCTGCTGCTGCCAATACAGCTTCAGAATGTCCTGCTATTTACATCTGCCAAGGTACTCCTAACAGCGCTGATACCAGCCAGAATGTAGGATGGTTCTATGAAGACCCGAACTTTGTAAAGAGCAGCATCATCAGAGCCAACACAGTACGTAGCTTCACTGCTCAACTGTATGCTCTTCCGGTTCTTAGCTCTACTATGTTCTCCGGTTGGGCTGATTCCAACGTAGAATCTATCAAGGATTATACTGTTTACACTGAATTCAGAAGCCGCCGCAATGACCGTGACTATGGACAGAATGTTGAACAGGTTCCTGTAACCTTTCAAACTCCTGACCTAACCACTCTTGCTCCTGACAGTAAACTGGATTATCTGATCACCAACCTGGTATATCGGATGAACCAACAAAGCAAACTGTGGAGAGATGTTTCTGGCAGAGGCAACCGTAACTTTGTAACTCTGGCTATTAACGCTTCTGGTGGTAATGGTACTGCTCTTGGCACCATTGCTTTGAATGACAGTATTCCCTTTGCAAAGAATCAGGAGAATACCACTCTCAGCCTGGTTGTTGACCGTCCTATGCTCAACACTCTGGCTAACATTATTGATAATACTTCCAGCATCACTACCAGTTCTACTATCGAAGTAGTTGACCTGGATACTGCTGGTAATGGTAAGCGGGCAACTGGTACACTGACCACTACTGGTAACTTTACTGCTAACGATACCTTCACTCTCGGTATAGTTACTTATAAGTTCGTAGCTTCTCCTTCTGCTGCATATGATGTAGACCTTGGAGGTAGTGCTGCTGTCAGCCTTGCAAACCTGGAGAAAGCGATCAATGGTACTGGTACTGCTGGTACTGAGTACGCTGCTGGTACTCTTCCTAATACCAAAGTCACCGCAGTAGCTGGTGCTGCTTCTATTGTCTTTACTGCTAAAGACGATGGTACTAACTCCGGTACTGCTGGTAACTCTATCGTACTTACTGAAGGTACTGATGGTGGTAGTACTTTCTCTGTATCTGGTTCCGGTACATTGACTGGTGGTACGGATACCAACAAAGACCTCTTTGTAGTCATTGGGCTTCAAAGCACCCGTTCTGTAGGCCATGATGGTATTGCTGAAGTTAATACCAGAGTTGATGTTGAATTTGGTGACAGGTTCCAGGAAGTAACAGTTAAGCCTACCAAGACGATCCTTACCAATTCCTTTGAAGGATATGGTATGGGTACTCAGCTTCGTATTCAGTACGACCGCAGAGCTTTTGGTTACACAGGTACGCTGCAACAAACTGGTTATCAGGATGAGGTCATCACTGCTCCGAACTACATTGATGCAAGTACGAACTATAGTGTATTCATCATTGACCACTATGATACTGCTGATACACTGACACTGCAACCGCAGCATCAGAAAAGAGTTTATATCCTGCTTCCTGCAACTGATGATGCTGGAACTACGGATGCTGATACGGGTATTACGCCAAGTACCAATTCTTCTAATACGGTTACTGACCTTCAGGCTATCCTGAAACCGTGGCTTGCCACGGCTGCTGCTGGTGGAGGTGCTCCTCAGCTTCTTGGTGATGCTACGTCAAGTACCTACTTTAGCTAGGATCAATCATAAATGAAGGAGTACTAAACCTGGTACTCCTTCGCTTTCTTTTATCATCGAAATCAACGAATGATGGCTGAGAAAAGATATATCAAAACCTGGGCTAACCTGGAGGATGCAAGAAGGACTGTAGGTGGCCCTGACCTAAGCCTGGGAGTAGGGACTGTAGACTTATTTGCTGAAATTGAAGCTGGTATTGCTTCTGGTGAGCTTGACCTTACCGGTAC
>JACDJC010004022.1_pt1 | contig 10273 bp, 17 predicted proteins | sample 7454191 | NCBI WGS metagenome assembly JACDJC01 (sample SAMN14253291, study PRJNA609438) | sludge metagenome | isolation source: sludge after 25d culture with pyrite and EDTA | collected 2018-12-20
GGGCAGGCAGGGTAAGCGCTGGACCGGACCGCCCGGCGGGAGCTATCAGAGCGTTGCCTTTGCCGACCCGACCGGGCAGTTGAGGCGCACCTACACCGCGCTGGCGGTAGCCATCGGCATCGCCGAGGCGCTTTGCGCCGCGGGCGCGCCAGTGAAGGTGAAGTGGCCGAACGATCTCTACCTGGCGGACGGCAAGTTGGGCGGTGTGCTCAGCGAGTACGTGCGTGGGCACCTGGTCGTGGGCATCGGAATCAACGTGGCGAACGAGGTGCCGGCCGGCGCGCGGGCCCTCGGAGGCTGGGACGTGAGCACGGTGGGCGATCTCGCCCTCGCCGGTGCCAGGCGCGGGCTGGAGGACCTCGTGCTGGGCGAAGCCGCCCGCGACGTGGAGCCGCCCGGCGCAGGTGAGGGCGATCCGGCATCGGCGCGATCTGAGGCCCTGCCGGCAGGGAACAGCGCTCAGGCCGGCAACCGTCGGCTGACCGACCGGTACGCGGCTTTGGACCTTCTCACAGGAATGCAAGTCGTAGTAGCCACGGCCGCAGGCGAGGTGGCTGGGGTGGCCCACGGCGTCGACGCTTCGGGCTCGCTTCTGGTCTTGGGCCCCACCGGGGTGCAACGGATCATTAGCGGAAGTGTGGTTTCTTGGGGCTGACGTCGTCGTCGGCGCACCGGGTCCGCCCGCGGGATCAGCCTGACTACACGCGGGTCTGCCCCTCGCTGGCTCCACTGTGCCGGCTCCGCTAGCTTCGGCGGGAGACCCGGTTGCGGGCGCGCCGGCGAGCCTCGTTCGTCAGCGTTACGCCGCAGCCGCTGCGGGCCGAAGTGTAATGTGCCGGTACTATTCGGCACACCGGAGCAACAGCGACATGCTAGCGCGCAGTACCCTCTCCGCTAATACTCCTTCTCAGCAAGAACTGCATTGGTTCGCACTCCGAGTGCGGGCCGCCAACTCCAAGAATGTGCGCACTGCGGCTGACTCGCAATGGGAAGGCGCTAGTCTTACTTAGCGCGCAAGACGCGCAGATGGAGGGAACAACGACATGCTACGCTGGGCAGTCATCTTTCTGATCATCGCGATCATCGCGGCGCTGTTCGGATTTGGCGGCATCGCCGCCAGCGCAGCCGGCATCGCCAAAGTCCTCTTCTACATCTTCGCCATCATCTTCGTGATCTCCCTGATCGCTGGATTACTGAGGCCAAAGGCCTGAACGGACCGCCGCAAGCAGCCGGTCCGTGCGCCACCGACCTCGGAAGGAGCTACGGATGAACCGAGACCAAGTTGCGGGAAGATGGAAGCAGCTCAAGGGAACCGTACGTCAGCGTTGGGGCAAGCTCACCGACGACGACCTGGACAAGGCCGAAGGCAACCTGGAGCGGCTGGAAGGCCGCATTCAGGAGCGCTACGGCATTACCAAGGAACAGGCAAAGCGCCAGGTCGACGATTGGCTCGACAAGCTCTAGCCGCCAGGCAGGCGAACGTGCTCGTCGCTGGTGGCTGAACCCAAGGAGGTAAGAACATGGCCGAGCGTGATGTTGCCAAGGAACTCGATGAACTCAAGAAAGCCTTGAAGGACCTGCAGAAGGACGTGCAAGACGTCGCCAAGAGCGGGGGTAGGCTCGCCGGTGACGAGGTCGATGCGCTCCGGAGCAACCTTGAGAAGGAAGCCGAACGACTGATATCGAAGCTTCAGGGCGTGGCTAGCGGCGCGGTGGAGTCGGGGGAGAAAGTGCTCCATGGCGTCGAGAGCAAGATCGAGGAGCGCCCGGTAGCTTCCGTTCTCACGGTGTTCGGGGTCGGATTAGCGGTCGGCTGGTTATTGGGCCGAAAATAGGACTGCGGTAGCCGATGCTTGAACGGTTCACCGACTACGCCATCGCTTTCTTGGGGCTGCTCGAAGCCGAAGGGCGCGCGGCCCGCAAGGGTCTCGTGGCCGCGGCCACGAAGCTCGCCCTTAGCGCGGGCGGCGCCCTCCTGCTCACACTGGCGTTCGCCCTCTTCGGCTGGGCGCTGTACCTGGCTCTTGCGCCGGTCTGGGGGCAGGCGTGGGCCACCGTGGCGTGCGGCGCACTGCTTCTCATTCTGGGAGGAGGTCTGCTGTGGTTCGCGAACAGGAAGAGCTCTCGGAAGTAGATCGTGCGAAGGCGCGATTGCGTGCGGCGGCCGCGCCGGCGACCGGGACCGTTGCGGCCCTGAGGGCGACGTCGGGGCTTCTCCGACTGCTACGCCCCACGACTCGCTCACGCGCTGGGGCCCAAGCAGGCGAACCTGCCGCCACTGAACGCGGTTCGTTGCGTCCGTTGGTCATACTGGCCGGTGCCGCCGTGGCCGCCTTGGCGGCCGGCGTACTTCTGCGCCGTTCGGGCACGAGCCGCTGACCTAGGCGGGGGAGAGGCCTTGTAAGTGGGGGAGATGCCTCTGAACGGCAGTTCGGGCTCGGACCCGGTTCACCAATCTTCGATGTCGTCGCTGATCGCTTCGGTGTCTATCTTCGCGTATATGCGCGTGGTTTGGATGTCTGCATGGCGCAAGTGCGCCGCCACGCGCCCAAGGTCATTCGTCTGTTGGTAATATCTTGTGCCGGCACTATGTCTCAATCCATGAACGGCTGCGCCTTGGTACTTCACGCCGGCTCGCGCGCATAGCCTCCGGAAGCGCCTCCGGGCATGATCCGCAGCCCAAGGAAGTACGCGGTCGTGGGCACGTTGCCGATTGGGCGTCTCCGGGCTGTTCGCGAGCACCGCCAGCGCCTCGGCGAGGCGCCGCGTGACGCTGACGTCTGCGGCCTTTCCGCCCTTGCCGGACCGTACGCGCAGCGTGCCACGCTCCAGCTCGAGATCGGTCCACCGCAGGTCGCTCATCTCGCCGATACGCAGGCCGGCGTGCGCGCCCAAGAGGACCATGACGCGTTCGGCGGGTTCGGCCAGCTCTAGCAGGGCTTCGACCTCGGAGTCCCGGTAGGGTCGGCGTTTCTCCCAAGCAGGCGTCGGGTCCTTGCCCGCGCTGACGTCCTCGAATGGCCGCGCTTCGGTGGCCTGCGACCACCTGAGGGCCTTGTAGAGCGTCCGCGCGGCCGACAGCTTCACTTGTAACGTGGCCGGCGAGGGCACCTTGGCGCGCTTACCGCCTGGAGAGATGCCTGATTCTAGCCGCCTCAGGTACAAGACGCCCGCATCACGGCTCGGGCGCAACAGGTTTTCACCTTGCCACGCGGCCAGCAGGTCCAGTACGCCGCGCCTATAGGTGCGCAGCGTGTGTTGACTGACGCGCGCGCCCTTGGAGCCGTGCAGGAATAGGTACGCTTCGACGAGCGCCCACAGCTCGTCCGGATCCCGCTCGGCGGCGGCCTTGGATGCGCGGCGTTTGAGCTCGTCGGCCGGGAGCGTTGCCCAGCCTTCGGCCCGGGCCAACTGGTCGCCTGTGTAACGGTCGAGGGCGGTGCTGGGACCGGCGTCGCGGTCATCATCTGGGCTCATGCGCACACCATTGCATAAGTCTGATAAGGCTAGTTATCAGACTTTTCACTCTTTCGGTGCCTCGAAGCGCTATGCGGCCGCCACCTTGCTCGCCATCAACGCGCGCGGTTCGCCCACCAGGTCCGGAACTCAGCTGGCGCCATCACCCTGAGGTCGCCTTTGTCGGCCAAGGCCAGCAAGTGCGCGTCGCGCGACACGAGAACCTCGACCCGCGCGTGAACGGCAAGGTCCACGAACGGTTGGTCGTGAGGGTCAGCCACACGCATCGTCTCGCCCAACTGTTCCGGTGCTACTTGGCCAGGCACGATCTCCGCGAACGGCAAGTAGTCGCTCAGCAGCTCAGCGATCTCCGCTTCATCGAGCTGGAACTTCGGGTAGGCAAGCACCCGCATGAGTTCCGCGACCGTTTAGCGCGAAACGACAGGAACCACTTCTCCGGTGCGCCAAGCGGCTCTCGACCAGCTGAAGCGGTCATTTGGAACACCAACGTCGATACCACGACGTTCGTGTCGATGACGACCCTGACTCCTACCTACTGGCCCCGCGCCCATGCCACGGCGTTGGCGATATCGTCTTCGCTTATGTCTATACTGGCTAGCTTGCGACGCACCTCGTCAGCCCGGCTCTGCACGAACGGTTCCAATACGATGGTCCCATCTTCGGAACGTACTGCGAAGTAGTCGACGCCCGGGAACCTATCCACGATCTCCTTTGGGAGTGTGATCTGGTTCTTAGAGGTGTTCTTGGCTACGATCACTGGCTGCCTCATAGCTGATTGATGATCCCTCTTTCGCTGGACTCCGTAAAGACGAACTTCGGTACCCGAGTTCTGCTTCAGCGGCTGGGCTACAGAGGGGCGTCCATAGCTGCACTTCCGTCAGCTTCCTTACGCCGTTCACTACCTTCAAGGCGTCTTCTATGCCTAAGCTCACGTAGAGCACGCGAGCTCCCTCGACTCAACCGAGCGGTTCTTCATAGATCCAAACGGACGGATAACACCGGCTCACCGGAAAAATTCGCCGTTGTGGGAGAAGGCAGGACAAGGGATCAGTTGGTATAAGCGCAAGACCGGTCACCTAAACGATTCTCGCAACGACCTCGGACCGAGCTGGCTGAGGCATTTGACCCCGCTTTACTCAGTGTATTGAGTAAAATTACTCAACGCAATGAGTGTTCCGAATGCCATCTACCAGCGCCCCCACGTCGCCGTTCTCACTCGACGGCTAGCGGAGCCGCGTCGCTTCATACAGGCCGTTACCGGACCCCGGCAGGTAGGCAGACCACCTTGGTTAACCAGGCGACGAAGTCGCTCGACGTCCCTGTGCGGTTCGTCAGCGCCGACGAACCAACCCTGAAAGGAGCCGGTCATGCTGCTTCTCCCCTGCGGGTGTCGCCCCCGCTCTTGATGGCGAGAGGCTTCTGGCGCGTTGACAGTTGGTAAGCTTGTGCACCTCGTACACGGTTAGCGCCCGGTGGCCATGGGCGTATATGGGGAGGATGCGTGCCGCTATCAGAGGAACATCTGGCCGAGTTGAAGGACGCGAAGCGGCGCCTGGAGGACGTTCCGTTCGTCATCTCACTCTCGAATGCCGTCGGGCGACCCATTGAGTTCGCATATGACAAGTTGCCGAAAGCCGCGAGGGAGCGGATAGGTACGCTCATTGGTAAAGCGCTAGAGAAGGCGGTCGGGTTTGCCTTCACTGGGATGAAGAACGGTGCAGCCCGAGCCCGCAACCAGAGATATAAGGGCGCAGTGGCGCTCTCTGGGGCGGCTGGTGGTCTATTCGGCTTGTCGGGTGTTGCGGTGGAGCTGCCTGCTTCGACCCTGACGATGATGCGTTCCATCGGCGAGGTTGCACGCGAGAACGGCGAAGACATCACACTCATCGCCACACGCCTCGAGTGCTTGGCGGTCTTCTCGATGGGCGGGCGGTCGGCGGATGATGACGCTGCTGACTCGGCATACTTCGCGACCCGGGCCTGGCAGGCGCAAGTCATCAACAGCGCGGCTAAGTACGCGGAGAACGCCGCTCGCACTGGCGGTGCAAAAGCAACGGAGGAAGCCATTCCGGTGCTGGTCAAGATGATCCAGCGCATCACGACGCGCTTCGGAGTGAGGCTTACTCAAGCGCAGACCGCCAAGATCGTGCCCGTTCTGGGGGCGTTCACTGGCGCCGGCATCAACACTTTGTTCCTCGACTACTATCAGAGCGTTGCGAAAGGACACTTCACGGTGCGGCGCCTGCAGCGCATTTACGGCGCTGAGATCGTCGAGGCGGCCTACATGGCAACGAAGACTTGAAAAAGTGCCCGAGCGCCTGCCGGCCCCGGGGGTTGGCCTCCGGGACGAAGGCCGCCTAGAGATGTAATCCCATGATCACCGGCCGCGTTGCAACCGGCCCGACTCACGAGGCCAGGTTGCACGATCGTTCCGCCATCCTTGCTGCTGTTCATCTGCGAGCATGATCCGCATCGGCAAGTTGTTCACGATTCAGCAAGACTCGATCATCGGCGAGGTGGGGCGCGTTAAGGACGTGAAGCTTTCGGAGGTACTCGCCATACTCCGCCGATTCTTCAGCCTATAGAGCGAGACTAGCCTTATCCATCAGGGGAGGAACGTCTAATAGCTCGACCATTTCATTCACCTCTGATTGGTGCAAGAGTCTGGCGAAGGACGCGAGCCCCGTCTAGAATCGCCACCATGACCGACTCCGACATGCTCGAACTCGAACGGCGCTTCTGGTTCGGCGACGCCGACTTCTACCGCCAGCTTCTTACCGCCGACTGCCGCATGGCCCTGCCGGGAATGGGCCTGGTCGATAGGAAAGTGGCCATCGACGGCATCGCCGCCGGCCCACGCTGGGACGAGGTGGAGTTCGCTGAACCAGATGTACGGCGCCTCGGTGACGACGGCGTCGTCGTCTCGTACCGTGCACGCGCGCGCCGAGGCGCGGCGCAATACGAGGCTGTCGTCGCTAGCGTCTACGCGAACGAAGACGGGCACTGGAAGCTGGCGTACCACCAACAAACGGCACGATTCCAGACGCAAGGTGAGGCATGAGAAGAATCATCGTCCAGGAGTTCCTCACCCTTGGCGGCGTGATGCAGGCGCCCGGCATCCTCGACGTAACCGAGTACGTGGTCAGCACGACCATGGAAGACGATGAGGTCGCTGGGTCCGGCTGGCAGAACTCGAAGCTGCTAAAGAGCATCGAAGGCGTCCAGGACCTCAAGAAGGAAAGCGGGGCCGAGCCGAAGCATCCAACTTCTTGACGCTCAATCGGAGGCGAAGTCCTCGCGCTCAGCCTCAGCCCGACGCCCGTCACCGACGAGGTCGAGGCCGCTGAGGTCCGCCCGAACTCGCTGCAGAAGCTGCTCTCGCGACATGAGCACCAAACCGGCAGGAGTCTCGAACAGCGTGAGGACTGTACCGGTTACTAGTCCGGACCGCTCGCGCAACTCAGTCGGCAAGGCTACTCGACCTCGATCTTCCACCACGACTCGGTATGTACCATTCATCCCAGGTCCCTCCCTGCACCAATGTGGCCACCCTCGTGCCTCGTCAGCAAGCAAGTCTCATCTAGCATCAGGGTCGGCTCCACGCAGAGCCCTCCCCTCCCTCGACCTTGCTGCTCACGACGGAGCGCACGAAGCCGGCCGTCACACTTGATGAGTGTCTGTAGAGTCACCGATCACCCTCAACGGCCGCGACGGTCGATCCGAACCCAGGGCCACCGCGCCTCGAGCCACCGTGCGACCGCGTCGGCAAGCGGCCCATCGAGGTCCGCGCGATCGGCCCGGACCCACGACCTGACGTCTACCTCATGGTCAGGGGACTTTGCCGGATACAGGTAGACGCAACCGATGACGTCATCGGCTTCAGGGTCTAGAACGGTGAAGGTGAACCCCCGCCGGGCAGCGAAATCGGCCGCATGAAGGCGAAGGTCCGCGAGGTTGGCTTCGAGTGACATCCCTTCGCGAGGGGGCCAGTGGCTATTGCGAAAACCCGGCGTTGCGCCTATGTGGTCGATGCTCGAGGTCCACGCCGCATGGTCGGATTCGTTGTGCTGCGGGCCTAGGGGCTCCAGCCGGAACCGGTCCGTTACCAGGCTGAGAGGCGGCTCGAAATCGATCGGTACGAACGGGTGATCAGGCATGAAGTGACTCTAGAGCAGCGAGCCGCCAGGTGCATCCAGACCCTTGCAACCGTGCGCGTGGCGCAGCCCGCCTCACTCACCCAGCGCCGACAACTCCTCGAACTCGTCGTCGCTCAGCTCGAGGGCGGCAGCGGCCACGTTCTCTCTCAAGTGCGTACGGCGCGACGTGCCTGGGATCGGGAGCATGACCGGGCTGCGCCTGAGTAGCCACGCCAAGGCCACCTGCATCTCGCTCGCTCCATGACGCTTCGCGATCTCACCGATGCGCGACGTCTTCCCCGCCAGGTGGCCCGCTTCGAGCGGACGCCACGGAAGAAACGCGATGCCATTCGCCTCGCAGTACTCGAGCACGGCCTCGTGTTTACGGTAGGTGATGCTGTAGCGGTTCTGAACCGACGCCACCGGGAAGAACCGGCGCGCCGCCTCGATCTCCTCCACCGTCACCTCGCTTAGGCCCAGGTGACGCACCCAACCGTTGTCCATCAAGGTCTTCATGGCTTCGAACTGCTCGTCGCGTGGCACGCGGTCATCGATGCGGTGCAGCTGCCACAGCGCGATCTGCTCCACGCCCAGCACACGCATGCTCATCTGCGCCTGCTGGATCAGGTATTCCGGGCGGCCAAGCGGCACCCACTTGTGCGGTGCCGGCCGCACCTGGCCCGCCTTCGTGGCTATCACGAGCCCAGGCGGGTATGGGTGCAGAGCCGCGCGGATGAGTTGCTCGGAGACGAGCGGGCCGTAGGAGTCTGCCGTGTCTATCAGGTTCACACCCAGCTCCGGCACCAACTTCAACGTCGCCAGGCACTCCTCACGGTCGGCGGGTTCACCCCAGATGCCCTCGCCGGTGACACGCATGGCACCGTAGCCGATGCGGTTGACCTCGAGGTCGCCACCCAGCAGGAACGTCCCAGCGCGGCTCGCGTCTACGTCTGTCATCTGACCGCCTCCCCCGACCACCGTAACGCCTTTGGCGACGCCGCCGCACACTGGGCTGGCCGCGGCAGTGTACCGGCATGAACCGGTAGTAGGACCCGGCCACCATGGGGAACACCGAGTGTGACTGTCGTTCAGTGACCCTCGTTCAGCTCAGAAAACCTCGCCTAAACCGTTCACACGCTTCAAGCCCTCGGGCAGATCGAACTGGCCGGCGGCCGGCGCCACCGCGTCCACGCCGGTCACTTCCGTCACCACGGTGTCGCCCGAGGCGGGCACGTACATGACGGCGCGCACGGGGAACCCGGCAGTCACAGCCATCCCATAATCCTGGCTGCCCGCCAGACCGTAGAACCGTTGCGACGAGAAGGTGCCCTGGAGGAGCTGGAAAGTCTCGAGGAACGCGGCCACCTGATAACAGCCCGTCGCTTGGAGTTCGCTGCCCAGCTCCGGAGCCACCCACACTTCTTGCATCAGCGCCCAGTCGTGATCGGCGCCGCCCTCCTCCTCGTTCGGGCGCCACTCCACCCGGTAGTGCTGCGCGGTGTACCCGGCAACGTCTTCTTCGCCGGCCTCTTCGACGCGGACGTCGACGGCATACCTGACCTCCGGATCGTCCGGAAGGAGGTGAACGGCGATGAAGCTGGAGAGTTCCTGTGCGAGGTCCTGCATGAGTCCGTACCAGTAGACGCCGCGTTCCTCGTTGATGACGTACACCGGCTGCACGGTGCCCACGCACGAGACGACCACGCGGGTCCCGTCGGGGTTCAGGCGGGCCAGGCGGCCACCAGCTACCAACACCGACTCCTCGTGCCCACCCGTTTCCACGGCTATCGTCACGGGAGCGGCGGAGGCATACTCAGCGCACGCCTCACCGCCGGCGCCGCGCTCCACGTAGGCTACGTCCACGCCACGGGCCGTGAGTTCATCGATCACCTGCCGCGGTGCCGAACCGGCGCAGGTGTCGAGGTTCGGGTTGCCCCACAGGGATACGCGCATCAGGTTCGGCAACTCCGTCAACACACTCAAGTCTGATAGTGCGTTGTCGTGCAGGAAGAGGGTCGAGAGTTGGTCCAGGCCCGCCAGGCCCGAGGCGTCGCGCAAGTGGTTGTCGCTCAGGTCCAAGAACTCGAGCTCGTTCAGGCCTGCTAAGCCACTGGCGTCCACGATCTGGTTCCTACTAAGAACCAGGCGGTCGAGCCTCTGGAGCCCGGCCAGCGGCTCCAGGTTGGTGATGCGGTTCCTATCGAGAGACAGTGACTCCAGGTTGGTGAGGCCCGCTAGCGGTTGCAGGTCCTGAACGTCGTGATCGCGCAGGTTCAGGTAGGTCAGGCCCGTCAGGGCCTCGATGCCGGCCAGCGACTCGATGCGGTCTGCGTCGTCGGGCCACTCCACCCACAGCCGCTCGATCTGCGCTACGTCCGACGCTTGCAGGGGTTCACCCTCGTCCAGGACGACCTGGCCACGCACGGCGCGCTCCAGGGCGGGATCTTCGAAACGTACCGGACCGCCCTCCTGCGCAATGGCGCTTGCTGTCATGGCGAGCAGCAGCGTGAAAGCGGTGGCGATCAAGAATGACGCCCCGAGGCGAAAGGCGTTAGGGGTTCTCATAGTTACCTCCTCGAGAGAGACTCGTTCCTTACGGCGGCTTACGTGGCACCCTAACGCGGATCGCGTCGGCGGGCCAAAGCGCAGGGACGGAGCCA
>JACDJC010004024.1_pt1 | contig 10271 bp, 12 predicted proteins | sample 7454191 | NCBI WGS metagenome assembly JACDJC01 (sample SAMN14253291, study PRJNA609438) | sludge metagenome | isolation source: sludge after 25d culture with pyrite and EDTA | collected 2018-12-20
AGCTGGTTCTGCAACAGCCCACGCAGACGGTTCAACTCATGGAGAATGCGCGAACTGCCGGGCAGTTCCGCAGCCTCGACCGGAGCGGGGGCCGCCAGCTCGCCATACGCGCTGGCGAGCAGTTCCACGCCCTGCGGGTGCGGTCGGGTGGACAGCACCACGGCATCTTCGCCAAGTTCGCGCCGCACCCGGGCGAGCCCCTCGCGCGCATTCGCCGCAACAAACAGCCGTACGCTCATGGCGTCCCTCCGATCGTCAGTTCAGTCGTCACCTGCACCATTTTATCGGCGGGCACCTCGGCATAGGCAATGACGGCGAGCCGCGGCAGGTTGCGCCGCAGCAGACGCGACAGGATGGCGCGCAATCCGGGCGATGTGAGCAGCACCGCCGGGTGCCCCGCTTCCTCCTGTGCGACGAGCGTGCGCTCGGCCGCTTCGTTCAAGGCATCGAGCGTCGCCGGGCTGAGCAGCGCTTCGCCTTCGTCACCCATTTCGTCCAGCAGACGCGTCTCCGTCTCGGCCGCGAGGCCGATCACATGCAGCGTATCTGTGCCCTCGAACAGACGATCGACAATGCTGCGCCCGAGCGCGGCGCGCACCGTCTCGACCAGGTCTTCGATCGCCTGCGTGGTCGGCGCGCGTGCCGCGAGCGCTTCGAACAGGGTGCGACTGTCGCGGATCGACACGTTTTCCGCGATGAGCTGCTGCAGGATGGTCTGCACGCTGGTAAGCGGCAGATGGCGCGGTGTCACGTCCTCGACCAGACCGGGCTGGTTGCGCACGAGCGTGTCGAGCAGTTGCTGCACCTCGCTGCGCCCGAGCAGTTCCGGCGCGTGCTGACGAAACACCGCCTCGACCTCGCGGGCGAGCAGATCCGCCGGCTGCAGGGCCACGAAGCCGCGCAGTTCCGCTTCCTCCACCCGCTCCGCCTCGATCCAGATTCCCGCGAAACCCGTCAGCGGGTCGGCACCCACAATGCCGTCGAGACGGCCCAGCACGTCGCCCATGTCGACGGCGAGTACCTGTCCGGGCGGCAATTCGCCGTGCGCGACATCGACGCCCTTCAGCGTGATGCGGTAAGCGTTCGGCTTGAGGTCCAGGTTGTCGCGCACCCGTACCAGCGGCACCACCAGGCCCATGTCGGCGGCGAAACGTCGCCGCGCCTCGGTGATGCGCGCCAGCGCCACGCCGCCATGGGCACGGTCGACCAGCGGAATGAGGCGATAGCCGACTTCCAGCGCGAGCACATCGACCGGCGGGATGTCGTCCCAGGTGAGATCGAGCGGCGCGGGTGTCTCGTCGATCACTTCCAGCGGCTCGACCTCGAGTGCTGCGCGCTGCTGCTGGCGTGTCAGCCACAGGCCGACGCCACCCAGCAGTGCCGCGATCAGCAGAAACGCCACGTGCGGCGTGCCGGGAATCAGGCCCAGCACGGCCAGCACGCTCGCGGCGACGAACAGCGTCTGCGGCCGGCCAAAGACCTGCGTGGAAAACTCGCGGCTGAGATCCTGCTCGCTCGATGCGCGACTCACCACGATGCCTGCCGCGGTGGAAATCACCAGCGCGGGAATCTGCGCCACCAGGCCGTCCCCGACGGTCAGCAGTGCGTAGCGGCCCAAGGCCTCGGTGAGCCCGAGCTGGTGCTGAAACACGCCCACCAGAATTCCGCCGATGAGGTTGACCACCAGGATGATCATGCCGGCGATCGCATCGCCGCGCACGAATTTCGAGGCACCATCCATCGCCCCGTAAAAATCGGATTCGCGGCTGATTTCCGTGCGCCGCGTGCGTGCCTCCACCTCGGAGATGAAACCCGCATTGAGATCGGCATCCACCGCGAGCTGCTTGCCCGGCATCGAATCGAGCGTGAAGCGCGCCGCCACCTCGGCAATGCGTCCGGCACCCTTGGTGATCACGACGAAATTGATGATGACGAGGATCAGGAATACCACGAAGCCGACGGTGTAATTGCCGCCGACCAGGAAATTGCCGAACGACTCGATCACCTTGCCCGCCGCGTCCGGCCCCGTATGGCCCTGCATCAGAATGATGCGGGTGGATGCAACGTTGAGCGCCAGGCGCAGCAGCGTGGTCAGCAGAAGCACGGTCGGAAAGACCGAGAAATCCAGCGGCCGGCGCGCGTTCAGGCCCACCAGCAGCACGATCATCGCCAGTGCGATGTTGAGCGTGAACAGCACGTCGAGCATGAAGGTGGGCAACGGCAACACCATCATCGCCAGGATCAGCAGCACCAGCATCGGCACCGCCAGCCGCTGCACCGGCATGCCCATCACCATCACCCCCTGCGCACTCACCCGATCACCTCATTAATCGTTGTTGGCCCAGCGTTCGCTCCCTCTCCCGCCTGCGGGAGAGGGTTGGGGAGAGGGTCCGTTTTGGGCCCAGCGTTCGCCCCCTCTCCCGCTTGTGGGAGAGGGTTGGGGAGAGGGTCCGTTTTGGGCCCAGCGTTCGCCCCCTCTCCCGCTTGTGGGGGAGGGTTGGGGAGAGGGTCCGTTTTTGGCCCAGCGTTTGCCCCCTCCCTGCTTTGCAACGAAGCGCCCATCCCTCCCCGCGCCGCCTGCTCCTGTCGCGCACGCACCTGGGCCTGCACCTCGGCCGGCAGTTCGGCTTCGCGCGCCTCGGCCAGCACTTCCTGACGGGTCATCGCGTGACGCCGCAGATAACGCCACCAGCGCCAGCCGGCATCCAGCGCCGCGGCCAGCGTCAGCGCGAGTGCCACCGCCATCACACCCTCGCCCACCCATGCGGCGAATGCGTGCAGCGTCGTCCCGCCATCCGCTGCCGGCAATGCACTCCAGCCGTTTTCCAGCACCCAGGCGACTGCACCGGCGACCAGCAGCAGTTTCAGTGTCGTGAGAAAAACATCGAACCACGCATCCTGTGACAGCAGGCGTGCAACGGGTTTGAAGGGTGAGGCACGCGTGAAGTCGGCCCGCGTCGCCTGTGGAGCGAAGGTCCAGCCCGACAGCAGCAGCGGCGCCACGAGCGCGGCGACGAAGAGCGCCACCAGAAGCGGCAGCAGAACGAGCAGAAGGTCGAGCACCGGGTGCAGGAGATCCATACCCAGCGGCGCCGCCGCCTGCCGCAGCGCCAGCGTGGTCAGCGTCTCGAAACCGGTGAGCACGCGCTGCGCCAGCCAGCCCAATACCCCCAGCCCGGCAAGCAACACCACCCAGCGCGCGAATTCAGCGGAGCGCGGCACGTCACCCGCGTTGCGCGCCGTCTGAAGCCGGCGCGGGGTCGCAGGCTCGCTGCGGGAAAGATCGGTCTCCTCGGCCATTCACTGTCTCGAGTTTTGGCGGAGTCTAGCATGTTCGATGCCAGCGCAAGACTTCAACCTTATCGCCTATCATCCCGCCATGGATCCCGCAGCGTATGACGCCTGGTACGACACACCCCGTGGCCGCTGGATCGGCGACACCGAATTCGCGCTCGCCGCACGACGCCTCGCGGCTCCGGCAGGCGCGCGACTGCTCGATGTCGGCAGCGGCACCGGCTGGTTCACACGCCGCTTCGCCGCGGCCGGGCTTGCAGTTACCGGGCTCGATATCGATCGGGCGTGGCTGGATTACGCACGCGTGCATAGCGACGCCGCGCTCGACTGGGTCGCTGGCGATGCCGCCGCGCTGCCCTTCGCCGACGCCAGCTTTGACCATGTGGTATCCATCGCCGCATTGTGCTTCGTTACCGACGAGGCGCGCGCCGTCGCCGAGATCGTGCGGGTCACGCGCCGCCGTTTCGCCATCGGCTGGCTCAACCGCGCCAGCCTGCTCTACCGGCAGAAGGGCCGCCACGGTGGCCAGGGCGCATACCGCGGCGCGCGCTGGCACGACGCCAGTGAAGTGCGCGCCATGTTCACCGGCCTGCCGGTACGGAATCTGCGCCTGGACTCGGCGATTTTTCTACCCGGGGGCGGCCCTGCGGCGCGCAGGCTGGAAACGCGCCTGCCCGCTTCCCTTCCCTTCGGCGCGCTGTTGCTGGTGTCAGGCGACAAGGCCTGACGCGCCGGTCAGCCGAACGTCAGCCCCATCGCCTCGCGTACGTCGCGCATGGTGTCGCGCGCCAGTTCCTGCGCCTTTTCGCTGCCGTCGGCAAGGATGTTGCGTACCTGGTCGGGATTGTCCTCATAGTGCTGCGCACGCTCGCGGATCGGTGCGAGTTCGTTCAGCACGGCATCGATCACCGGCTGCTTGCACTCGAGACAGCCGATGCCGGCGCTGGTACAACCGGCGGTGACCCACTGGCGCACGGCGTCGTCGGAATAGACCTGGTGGAACTGCCATACGGGGCAGTTGGCGGGATTGCCGGGATCGGTGCGCCGCACGCGTGCCGGATCCGTGGGCATGGTGCGGATTTTCTTCGTCACCGTTTCGGGGTCTTCACGCAAGGCGATGGTATTGTTGTAGGACTTCGACATTTTCTGTCCGTCGAGGCCCGGCATCTTCGACGCTTCGGTCAACAACGCCTCGGGTTCGACGAGAATCATCTTGCCCGAGCCTTCGAGGTAGCCGAACAGCCGCTCGCGATCATTGAGCGACAGGTTCTGCGCATCGTTGAGCAGCGCCTTCGCCGACTCGAGCGCTTCCTCGTCGCCTTTTTCCTGATACGCGGTACGGCATTCCTCGTACACGCGTGCCTTCTTCGCGCCGAGCTTCTTCACCGCCGCCCGCGCCTTGTCCTCGAAACCGGGCTCGCGGCCATACATGTAGTTGAAGCGACGTGCGAGCTCGCGGGTGAATTCGATGTGCGGTACCTGGTCCTCGCCAACCGGCACCAGATTGGCACGGTAGATCAGGATGTCCGAGCTCATCAGCAACGGATAGCCGAGAAAGCCGTAGGTCGACAGGTCCTTGCTGGAGAGCTTCTCCTGCTGGTCCTTGTAGGTCGGCACGCGCTCCAGCCAGCCCAGCGGCGTCATCATCGACAGCAGCAGATGCAGCTCGGCGTGCTCGATCACACGCGACTGCACGAAAAGCGTCGCCTGCGCGGGGTCGACGCCGGCGGCGAGCCAGTCGATCACCATGTCGCGTGCGTTGTCCTCGATCACCTCCGGGGTGTCGTAATGCGTCGTCAGGGCATGCCAGTCGGCGACGAAGAACAGGCACTGGTACTCGTTCTGCAGGTGCAGCCAGTTTTTCAGTACACCGTGGTAGTGGCCCAGATGCAGGCGCCCGGTGGGACGCATGCCGGAGAGAACGCGATTGGAATACATGGCGGGGGTCAGGGATCAGGCGATGACGATCTGGATCAGTGCAAGCAAATGGGTGAGGTCGGTGAAGGTGAAGAGCGCGACCAGAGCAATGAATACGCTGATCAGCGGCCACAACACCAGGCCCAGCACGCCGGTGAACAGCAGGCCCAGCAGGATGAACAGGCCATACGATTCGAGTTTCGCATACTGGATGGCCTGCTTCATCGGCAGCAGGCTGACGGCGACACGGCCCCCGTCGAGCGGAGGCAGCGGAATCAGGTTCAACGCCATGAGAATGACATTGATGAGCACGCCGGCCGCGCCCATGAGCATCAGCGGCGCGCTCGCGAAACCGCTGCCCAGCGCCTGGCCGAAATGGATCGTCAGCGCCCAGAAGATCGCCATGGCGAAATTCATGCCGGGACCGGCAAGCGCCACCCACAGCATGTCCTGTTTGGGGCGGCGCAGCCGGCCGAAGTTGACCGGCACAGGCTTGGCCCAGCCGAACAGGATGGCGCCGCCACCCAGCAGTTTGCTGGTGAGCAGGATCACCAGCGGCACCAGAATGGTGCCCACCGGGTCGATATGTTTCAACGGATTGGCGGTGATGCGTCCCGCCGCCGCCGCGGTCATGTCGCCGAAGTGACGCGCGACATAGCCGTGCGCGGCTTCGTGCAGGGTGATGGCGAAGATCACCGGCAATGCGAACACCGCGACCTTCTGGACGATGGACAGCTCCATGCCGCGTCAGGCCTCGAAATCCACGGCGTCGCCCTTGCCGTAGCGCAGCACCGCCGGCGTGTCGCCGGTGAGATCCACCACCGTGGTCGGCGTGAGACCGCAGGCACCGCCGTCGACGACGAGATCGACCTGGTGCTCCAGGCGTTCGCGGATTTCCCACGGCTCGGTGAGCGGCACGTCCTCGCCGTCCAGCAACAGGGTCGAGGACAGGATGGGTTCGCCAAGTTCGCCAAGCAGCGCCTGCACGACAGGATGGGCGGGCACCCTCAAGCCGATGGTGTCGCGCTTCTTGTGCAGCAGGCGTTTGGGCACCTCACGCGTACCGCGCAGGATGAAGGTGTAGGCCCCCGGCGTATGCGCCTTCAGGAGGCGGAACTGGCCGTTGTCGACCTGGGCGTAGTGGCCCAGTTCCGAGAGATCGCGACACACCAGGGTGAGATCGTGGCCGCTGTCGAGTCCGCGCACCGACAGCAGGCGCATCGCCGCCTCCTTGTCGCCGATGCGGCAGCCCAGTGCATAGCACGAGTCGGTCGGATACACGATCACACCGCCGCGCCGCAGAATCTCGACCGCCTGCTGGATCAGGCGCGGCTGCGGGTTTTCCGCGTGAATACTGAAGAATTGCGCCATGACTCTAGAAGCACGCGGCCGAAGCCGGTGCGAGAAGCGGTTGGAGTTCCGGCCAGCCTTCCCACACCGGCCGGCAATAATGCGGCAACGCGGGGACCCGACCCAGTTCGATGCCTTCACCGGGCGCGTGAAAATCCGTGCCACGCGAGGCCTGGAGCCCGAACGCGCGCGCGAGATCGGCCCACTTGCCGTATTCGGAGGGATGATGGCTGCCGGTGATCACCTCGACACCCGCCCCGCCGAGCGCACGGAAGGCATCCAGCAAACGGTGGGTGTCGCGCGCGGTGAAGGGGTAGCGCCCGGGATGCGCCAGGACCGCCGTGCCGCCGCTGCTGCGGATCCAGCCCACGGCGTTTTCCAGCGACGTCCACTCGTGCTCGACGTAACCCGGATTGCCGCGCGTGAGGAAATGGCGGAACGCCGCACGCAGGTCACCGGCATGACCCTCGTCCACCAGCCAGCGCGCGAAGTGCGTGCGGCCGACCATCTCCTTGTTCGCCGCGCGCGCATACGCCCCTTCGTACGCCCCGGCAATCCCCGCGCGCGCGAGATCCGCGCCCATGCGACGCGCGCGCTCCATGCGGCCCTGGCGAATACCCGCCAGTCCCGCGGCAAGCTCGGGGTGCGCCGGATCGATGCGCAAGCCCACCACGTGCACCGTCACGCCTTCCCAGGTCACCGAGATCTCGACACCGGGGATCAGCGTGATCCCCTCCGCCTCGGCCGCGGCCCGTGCCGTGGCAATCCCGGCGATTTCGTCATGGTCGGTCAGGGCGAGAACGTCGACACCGTTGGCCGCGGCGCGGGCCACCAGTGCGGCGGGGGAAAGCATGCCGTCGGACGCATCGGAATGGCAATGCAGATCGATATTGAGCATCGTGAATAAATTCGTCGACCGCAGCGTCGGGCGCTTGGTCAGGAGGACGAATCATAGCAAAATACGCCGTCTTCTGAATTGCGGCAGGCACCCGACCACGCCGAAGCACATACCAAAATATGAAAAAGCTGCTGTTCGACCTGTTTCCCATCATCGTGTTTTTTCTCGCCTACAAGCTCGGCGACGCCAACGCGGAAGCCACGCGCGCATTCATGGCTGGAATTGGCCTGCCGCAACCGGTCGGCACGGGCGAAAAACCCGGCATCTATCTCGCCACCGTGCTCGCCATCGTCGCCAGCTTCGGCCAGATCGCCTGGGTGAAGCTGCGCGGCCAGGTCATCGAGACCATGATGTGGGTCAGCCTTGGCCTCATCGTGGTGTTTGGCGGCGCCACGCTGTGGCTGCACGACGAAAGCTTCATCAAGTGGAAACCGACGGTGCTCTACTGGATTTTCTCCGGGATCATCTTCGGTGCTGCGGCATTTGGTCGCAACGTCATCAAGAGCCTGATGCAGGCGCAGATGGAACTTCCCGACCCCGCATGGAGTCGATTGAATGCGAGTTGGGGCGGTTTTTTTGCGTTCATGGGTCTTGCAAACCTGTTCGTCGCCTTCAATTTCTCCACGGACACCTGGGTGGACTTCAAGCTGTTCGGCAGTCTTGGGCTGATGCTGGTGTTCGTGGTCGCCCAGAGCATGATGCTCACCAAATACCTGGACAAGGAAGAAAACAAATAATGTTGTATGCCGTCGTCGGCCAGGATGTGTCCGACAGCCTCGAGCGGCGCCTCGCCGCCCGCCCCGCGCATCTGGCGCGCCTGCAGGCCTTGCAGGACGACGGGCGTCTGCTGCTCGCCGGTCCCTTCCCCGCGATCGACACCCATGATCCGGGGCCGGCGGGCTTCACCGGCAGCCTCGTCGTCGCCGAATTCGCTTCGCTCGCCGACGCCCAGGCCTGGGCGGACGCCGACCCTTACGTGGCGGCCGGCGTCTACGCCGGCGTGACCGTCAAACCCTTCAAGAAGGTATTGCCCGCATGAGCACGGCCGACCTGATCCGCGCGCGGCTTGCCGCGCTGGATCCCGAAACCCTCCAGCTGGAGGACGAAAGCGCCCAGCATCGGGGCCACGCGGGCGCCGCAGGAGGGGGCGGGCATTTCCGTCTCACCATCGTGTCGCCGCGCTTCGACAGGCTTTCCACCCTCGCCCGCCATCGTCTCGTCTACGACGCGCTGGGCGAAATGATGCAGCGCGAAATCCATGCGCTGTCGATCACCGCACTCACTCCCGAAGAACTCTAGAAAAGGAACCCCCCATGCGTGTCATCCCGCTCACCACTCTGGTCCTGCTGGCGCTCACCCCGCTGGCCCAGGCACAGACCCCCGCCGCCGTACCGGCGGCCGAGACGGCCAAGCCGCTCGCCGTGGTCAACGGCCGCGAGATTCCCGCGCTGTATGGCGAACTGGTGAAACGCGAAATGGCCCAGGGCCAGCCCGACAACGCCCAACTCGACGCGCGCGTGCGCGAATCGCTGATCAACCTGGAACTGCTGTCGCGCGCCGCCCTCGACAAGGGTCTGGATCGTGACCCGCGCCTGGCGGCGACGCTCGACATCCGGCGCAAGGACCAGCTCGCCAAGGCCTACCTGGAAGACTATGTGAAATCCCATCCGGTGACCGACAAGGAAATCGAGGACGCGTATGCACGCGCCTCCGCCCAGCCGGCGCCGACCGAGTACCGCGCCCGCCACATCCTGGTGAAGACCGAGGCGGAAGCGAAGAAAATCATCGCCGATCTCGGCAAGAAGGCCAAGTTCGAGGATCTGGCGAAAAAGCTGTCACAGGATCCGGGCTCGGCCAAGAACGGCGGCCAGCTCGACTGGTCGGACCGAGGTGCCTTCGTCGCGGAATTCTCCGAAGCAATGACCGCCCTGAAGAAGGGCGAAACCACCAAGGCCCCGGTGAAAACCCAGTTCGGCTGGCACGTCATCCGCCTCGACGACGTACGCGAGCAGAAGTTGCCGCCGCTGGACGTGGTGCGCAGCGAAATCACGCGGCAGCTTCAGCAGCAGCGCGTGCGCGACGCCATCACCGCCGCTCGTACCAATGCAAAAATCGAATAATCCGCTAATAATATAAACGGAGCGTCGTTCCGATTTCAACTGACAGGAAACCAGAAATGGCCAAAGAACATAACCACCTGCAAGATGTCTTCCTCAACACCCTGCGCAAGGAGCGCATTCCGGTGGCCGTCTTTCTCGTCAACGGCATCAAACTGATGGGTCGCATCGAATCCTTCGACCAGTTCGTCGTGCTGCTCAAGGGCCAGGATCAGGCCGCGCAAATGATCTTCAAGCACGCCATCTCGACCATTTCGCCCTCGCGTGAAGTGGTACTGCCGCCGCGCGACGCCGATGCCTGATTCGGATCACTCGACGTGGGCAGCCAGGAGGCTGCCCGCTGTTCGCGCTTCCACCAGAACGACTGCGCCGCCACGGTAGGCCTGCTTGTAGCGCGCCGCCACCGTCGCGAGCGCCTTGCTGTCATTCAGATACACCACGACGTAGTCTTGCGGGTGCGCCGCCAGCCAGGACGCCACTTCCGCACCGCGCACTTCCACCAGCGGCCGTTCGAGGCGGCCCAGAAACTGGTACTGCGCATGGTAGGTGGCAAGATTCGCCACCGTGTGCCCTTCATCCTGCACCGCCCGGATCGCGCGCGCCATCGGCTTGATGTCGTAGAGTGAGTGCAGCGCGTGCATGGCCGCAACCTGCACCAGCACCATCGTGACGCCACCCAAAGCCGCGAGCGTCCA
>JACDJC010004026.1_pt1 | contig 10265 bp, 3 predicted proteins | sample 7454191 | NCBI WGS metagenome assembly JACDJC01 (sample SAMN14253291, study PRJNA609438) | sludge metagenome | isolation source: sludge after 25d culture with pyrite and EDTA | collected 2018-12-20
GAGCAGGCCGTAGCGGATGCTCCACCGATCGCCGATGGCCCCGATGATCGGGAGGACGACGAGGCCCGGGATCACCCACAGCGACGCCACCGAGAACCCGATCGACCGGGCGCGGGGCGGGATGACCAGCGACAGCGACGCCAACAGCCCCGGGCCGAGGATGGCCAGCGACCCGGTGATCACCATGTTGGCGACGATCGCGACCGGCAGGCTCGGCGCGAGCGCGAACACGACGAGCACCACCGACACCAGCCAGGCCACCTTGGTCAGCAGGCCGAGCACCTCGCCCGGCCCCTTCGCGAGCAGGCGCGTGGCGAGCCGCGCGCCGACGATCAGCCCGACGAGCTGCACCGGCTCGGTCGCCGCGGCCACGTAGCCGCGCTCGGCCTCGTCGAGGCCGAACACCTCGTCGTACAGGATCGACGCGAGCGAGACGAACCCGATCAGCGACGCGGCGAGGAACGGGAGGGAGTACCAGATCCGGCGCAACGTCTCGATCTTCCACACGAGCCGCCACCCCTCGGCGAAGCTCGGTGCCACCTCCTCGGTCATGATCGCCTCTTCGGAGGCTCCCATCGCCCGGCGCTCGTGGGCGCCGCGGACCGGCGACTTCAGGCCCCAGGCGAGCACCACGAAGAAGATCGTCGGCACCGAGAACACGAAGAACGGGACCCGCCACCCGAACGACTGGGCGAGCAGTCCGGCCACCAACGGACCGATGAACGCCCCCACCGCGTTCGCGGAACGATGCAGCGAGTAGACCTTCGGGCGGTTCTCCGGCGGGTAGTAGTCGGCGATGAGCGAGTTGTGCGTCGGGTCGACGACGGCCTTGCCGATGCCCGATCCGGTCCGGGCGATGCCCAGCATGATCACGCTGGTGGCGAGCCCGGTGAGCAGGCTGAAGAACGCCCACGCGAGCGCCCCGATCCACGCGATGCGCACCCGGTCGTACTTGTCGGCGAGCATCGCGATCGGCACCTGGAGCGCGAGCGCGACGAGGCTCACGATCGCGATCAGGGTGAGGATCCCCGAGTTGCCGAGGCCGAACGCGTCGCGGATCTCCGGGAGGAGGATGCCGAACGCGGTGCGGTCGAGCTCGTCGACGGCGTTGAGCCCGAAGAGCACCACGATGGCGAACACGGGGCCGTCGCCGACCACGTCCTGGAGCCAACGGGCCGGATGGCGGACGCCCTGGAAGAACCGACGGATCACGCGTCGACCCCCTCGGCATCGGCCGGCTCTGCGGGATCGGCGGGCTCGGCGACCGCGTCGATCTCGGCCGCCGACGGGAGGGGGGCATCGACCGTCTCGACCCGGACGTCGGCCACCAGGCTCGGCACCACGATCCCCCGACGACCGGCGACCCACCGCAGGTACTGGTCACGCAGGCTGAACAACAGTCCGCCGAGCCCGCGCGGGAGGATCAGCAGCACCAGCAGTACGCCGGCACCGGTGGCCAGCGCCTGCCATTCTCCCGGCAGGAACCAGCGGGCACCCTGGAAGTAGAGGGCCCCCAACGCGGCCCCGGGCAAGCTCGTGATCCCACCGACGACGACCATGGCGAAGACCACGAGGTTCTCGAAGGGCTGATAGGGGTTGGTCCCGAGCTGTTGCTGGTGGACGACGAACAGGGAGCCGGCCGAAGCGGCCACGAAACCGCTGATGGCGAAGGCGACGAGCTTCGCCCGGACCACCGAGATCCCGTAGGCCTGCGCGGCCCGATCGTTCTCCCGGAGCGCCACGAGGACCCGGCCCGTGCGGCTCCGTCGGATGCCGGCCAGCCCCGCCCAGGTGAGCAGGAAGACGGCCAGGCACAGGTAGTACAGGCTCGTCGGCGACGACAGGTCGACGACCCCGAACAGCGGGTTCCGGGGGATCCGTTCGTAGTCGTTCGGCACCCAGTCGAAGTACGAGCGGTTCAGGAAGTAGGCGGTCGTCGCGAGCGCGAACGCGAAGCTCGACACCGCGAGGTAGATCCCCCGGAGTCGGAGCGCCGGCAGCCCGACGAGGACCGCGACCACCGCACCGACCGAGCCGGCCAGCAGCAGCGCGAGGGTGACGTCGACGTTCCACATCAGGATGAACTTCCCGCCCACCGCGGCGCCGATGGCGAAGAAGGCGATCTGACCGAGCGACACCTGACCCGACCAGCCGGTGAGCACCACGATCGACAGGCCGAGCATCCCGTAGACGAGCACGGCGCTCGCCTTGAGCGACTGGTCGACCCGGAGCAGGTGGGGCAGCACGACGAGCGCGAGGCCGACCGCGGCGAACACCGCGACCCGGCCGAACCGGACCTCGGGCAGCCGGGCCAGCTCACCCGGAACCGGTCGGACGTCTTCGACGGCCTGCCAGCTCGACTGGTCCTCCACGCTGGTGCGGCCCCGATCGGGTCGGCTGGCGAGGAGGACCAGGAGCACGACGATGCCGAGGACCGCGTCGACCGGCGGACACTCGATCCCGAGCAACGGCAACGTGGCGTTCTGGTTCCAGTCGACGCCGAGCTCGAGGATGCCGAGCGCGACCGCAGCCAACCCGATCACCGGCAACCGGGTGAGCCGCCCGATGAGGAGCGCGGTGAGCGACCGCAGGAGGAGCCCGAGGCTGAGCACCGGCCCGATCGGCAGCCCGAGCATCCCCGAACGGAGGAACGTGGCGGTGAAGGCCAACGCACCGGCCACGCCCCACACGAGCATCTGCACCCGTTTGTACCTCCATGCCTACGTAAGCCCTTCGGCGGGCCGAAACTCGACAGGAAATCTGGGATGCCTGGTCGCGGAGCTCCGGGGCATGTCACAGAACGGCCGTAATGTCTGGGAACTCCTATGCCGAACTGGACCGACGACTTCCTGATCGACCTCGACCCCGGGCGGTGGAGCGCGCCCGACGGTTTCCCACGGTCGATGTCACCGGCCGGCTTCTTCACCCAGCCAGGCGCCAACGGGCTCGAGGTCGTGCTCGCGTCATCGCAGGCGAAGCCCACCGTCGCCGACCTTCGCAAGGGCTGGGAAGCGCGTCGGGCGAAGCGGGCGAGCCCGGTGCTCCTCATCGTCGGCTATCCAGACGGCAGCTCGACCTGCGTGGCGGCGTGCGGGCCCGTCGGCGAACAGCCGCCTGTCCACCACGGCCTCGGGGTGTCGCAGGCGGAGCGATTGGCGGCGGCGGCACTCGCTGAGCCGAACCACCACGCAGCGACGCGCTTCCTGCTCGCGACGCTCCCCGAGCTCGACTCCCCGACGCCGGGACTCCGCAACGTCGGCCTGCTCGCGACACAGGAACTGCGTGCGGGCGTCCCCACTCGAACCGACTGGCCAGCCGCCCAAGGCAAGGCCAGCGGTCTCCTCGCCAAGCGCGGCAAGGATCTCGTGCAAGGACTCGGGTTCGGGGTCGACACCTTGGGGACCAACGCGTCGATGCTGACCGTTGCCGGGGGTCAACGGGCGGTGGCGGTCTTCCTCGACGAGGGCGAGACCTTCGACGCTCCCGCTGGCCGCTTCGGTACCTCGCCGGTGTCGCACGCCCTGGCCATCGCCGACCAGCAGAACGTCCCTTGGGTGATCCTCACCCGGTCCTCGGAGATCCGTCTCTACGCAGCCCGCCCCGACACCGGAGTGGGCCGGAAGGGCCGCGCCGAGACCTTCGTCGAGGCGAACCTCTCCCTCCTACCGGAGGACCAGGCCGCCTACCTCCACCTCCTCTTCTCAGCCGAGGCGCTCGCGCCCAAGGGCACGCTGGAGGAGATCCTCGACCGGTCGGCCGACTTCGCTGCCGACCTCGCAGTGCGCCTGCGAGAGCGCGTCTACTTCGAGACGGTCCCCGCCCTCGCCCAAGCGGTCGCTCGGCGCATGGGCCCCGACCCGACCGAAGCGGACCTGGCCCATGCGTACGAGCAGGTGATGGTGATCCTGTTCAGGCTGCTGTTTGTCGCGTACGCCGAGGACAAGGAGCTGCTCCCGTATCGTACGAACAGCCGCTACGCCGATCACTCGCTGTCCCGCATCGTTCGCCGGCTGGTCGAAGCGCGCCACGCGGGATCGGAGGAGCACGACACCGAAGCCGAGGATCTGTGGGAGGACGTGATCCAGCTGTGGCGCGCGGTCGACAAGGGCCAGCGAGCGTGGGGGGTTCCGCCCTACAACGGTGGCCTCTTTTCAGCGGACCCCGCGGTGAGCGAGGCTGGAGCGGCCTTGGCCGAGCTCCGGCTCACCGATGCCGAGTTCGGACCTGCCCTCTCCGCGATGCTCATCGACCAGGGCTCGGAAGGGTTTGGTCCCGTCGACTTCCGCAGCCTGTCGGTGCGTGAGTTCGGCACCATCTACGAGGGGCTACTCGAGTCGCAGCTTTCCGTCGCGCCGTCCGATCTCACCACCGACAAGAAGGGCAACTACGTCCCCGCGAAGAGCGGCGACGATGCCCTCGTCTTGGCCGGAAGCGTCTACTTCCACAACCGATCGGGTGCCCGCAAGGACAGTGGCAGCTACTTCACGAAGCCCTTCGCCGTCGAGCATCTGCTCGACCACGCCCTGGAACCGGCTCTCGACGACCACCTCGCACAGCTCGAAGCATTGCGTGACACGGGTGACGACGCCGCTCTTGCCGACGCCTTCTTCGACTTCCGCTGCGCCGACATCGCCATGGGCAGCGGCCACTTCCTGATCGCCGCTGTCGACCGCATCGAGGCCCGTCTCTCGGCGTATCTGGCGCTCAACCCGATCCCAGCCGTCACCGCCGAACTAGACCGGCTACGCGCCGCCGCCTACGACGCCATCGGCGACATGAGCGACGGCATCGAGATCGAGACCGGATCCTTGCTCCGACGTCAGGTCGCCCGTCGATGCATATACGGCATCGACCGCAACCATGTCTCGGTTGAGCTCGCGCGACTGGCGGTCTGGATCCACACCTTCGTGCCAGGCCTACCACTGTCGTTCCTCGACCACAACCTGGTCCACGGCGACAGTCTCACCGGTATCGGCACCCTCGCCGAAGTGGTCCAAGCACTCGATCCGGGAGCTGACCCGAACGCGCCGAGCCTGTTCCGCTCACAGATCGAGGAGTTCCTCTCGGCTGCCGAAAGGCATCTCCAGCGACTGGCACGGACTGCAGACGCCTCCAAGGCCGAGGTCGACGCCGCACGAGCCGCGCACCTCGATGCCCTGGCAGCGGTCGCACCCGCCCGAGAGCTGTTCGACCTTGTCGCCGCCAACAGAGCCGGCGTGGGCACGCTCCCCGAGGCGATCGCGCCTGACACCATTCGGGCACTGCGCTCCTCTGCGAGCGTGGAGCGAACTGTCGTCGATCTTCAGCCTCTTCACCTCCCGTCCGCTTTCCCGGAGGTCTTCGTCCGGGAGAACCCAGGCTTCGACTGCATCCTCGGCAACCCGCCTTGGGAAGAGCCTGTCGTCGAGGAGCTCCAGTTCTGGTCACTGCGCTTCCCCGGACTGAAGGCGTTGCCGAATGCGGAACAGAAGCGCGCCATCGAGGGCTTGGCCCACGACCGGCCAGACCTCGCCGACGCACTGCAACGGGAACGCGACTTCGCCGAGCGGACGAGACGGATTCTTGGCGCCGGCCAGTTCCCGGGCATGGGGGTAGGCGACCCCGACCTGTACAAGGCGTTTCTGTGGAGGTTCGCAGGACTGTGCCGGGCATCTGGCCGAATCGGCGTTGTGGTCCCTCGGAGCGTCTTCGCCGCCAAGGGGAGCGCCAACTGGCGGCTCAGCGTGCTGCCCGGGTCTCGTACCTCAATCGTCTTCACGAAGAACCGGAACGAGTGGCTGTTCACCGACGTGAACCCGGGCTACACAGTGGCGCTGGTAGCGCTCCAGAAGGAGGCCCCCGTTCCCACCCTAGGAGTGCAGGGGACCTACCAGTCCCTTGCGGAGCTCCGCGCCGGCACGCTTGAGTCGCCGACGTCCTTGGACCTCAACCAGCTCCAGGCCGCGGACGAGCTGCTCTGCATCCCGGCCATCGAGGATGCGTCAGGGCTCAGACTTTTCAGCATTCTCATCTCGCATCCGCCGTTCGGAGACAAGGACAGGCCGGACTTTCGAGCTCGTCCACACACGGAGCTACATGCCACCAACGACGCTGCAGAGTTCTTCACTGGTGACCCAAGCGGGATACCGGTTCGCAACCACCTGAACGTCGGCCATTTCGCGTTCGATGCCTCAGCGGGAGCATTCAACTTCGCCGACGAGGCATCCGCCGTTCGCGCCCTCCAGGAGCGACGGCGGTCAGCTTGGGGCAAGAAGAGCTCGCCCTTCACGGAGATGCCCAGAGATTGGGTGCTCGATGACACGACCCTTCCGTTACTCAATCCCCGCGTCGTGGTTCGAGACGTCGTTCATTCGACCAACCCGAGGAAGGTGTGGGCGGCGGTTGCTCCCGCAAGAACGCTTCTGACGAATAAGGCCCCCTACCTGCTGTTCCCCCGAGGCGATCTTCCGGTCCAGGCATATGTACTCGGCATCCTGGGTTCGTCAGTGTGTGATTGGTTCGGCCACCTCCGCATCAACCTGAACCTCAACTTCTTCATCCTGAACTCCATACCGATCCCGAGGTACCAAGCCGATGAGCGCCAGGTGCGGCTCGGCGAGCTGGCAGCATCGCTTGCCGTGCGCTCCGAGGCCGACAAGGGCTACGGAGCATGGCACGAACTCAGGACTCCCGTTGACCCAAGCTCGGCCATCGCCGAGTTAGACGCGCTCGCCTCATTGATCTTCGGTGTTCCCGACGATCTCCTTCCCACGATCTGGAACAGTCCGAGCCGACCACCACTGGCCGAAGTGCAGACGTGGCGCAAGCACTGGACGGCCTAGTGAGAGCGCTAATGGATCCCCCATCGCTTACTGCCCGGACGTTGGCGGTCGCATCGGGCCAGCCATGCGGCGTAGCGCCTCTGGCCTGCGAGCTGGAGCGACACTCGATAGGCATCCGGAGCGGTGCGTTCGAACCGAAGGACGCCGCGCCGGTTTGCTCCCGATCGCGAGGATCCGACGAACGGCAGTCCGATGCGAAAGGTGGCGTTCGTGAACCACTGCAGCCGGACCCCAGCAATCGGGCCTGCTGGCGTGTCCAGCTGGATGAACGTCGTCGTGTCCTCGCTCGCGCCGAAGTAGCCGGTGAATGCGGCTTTCGGGATTTGGACTTGGGTCCCGCCACCCGTCTCGTCCCACAGCTCCAGGTAGAGAACATCGGGGGCAGCCGGCACGGTCTGCGGTGGCCTTGTCGACCGCCCTCGCCCCCCGGCCGTGGCGGGCGGGCGACCTGCCGGAGCAGGCGGCGAGAACCCGTCCACCATCGGTACCGGATCGGAAGGTCGCCCACCGGAGTCGCGATCGGGTGCCCGCTCGGTATACGTGGCGAGTTCCGCGCTGAGCTCGCGCAGGAAGTCGGCGTCAGTTCGCCGCACGTGCTCCGGGGTGAACGGCGGGTCCGCATACGACCTGAAGAGACCATCCAGCAGAGATCGGTCTGGCCCGCTTCCTTCGAGCGTCACGTAGGCCTCGACGTTGCTGTGGAGGCCACCCGTGCTCAGATTGCCGGATCCGATGAGGACCCACCACCGGTTTCTCCCCTCCAGCGCGTAGACCTTGGGGTGAAACACCACCGTCGGGATTCCCGATCGAACGACGTGGAGCGTGCATCCCGGGAGCTCGTGGAGGTACGTCAACGCCTCGATCGTCGTTCCGCCGAGGTCGACACCGACGAAGCACTCAAGGCTGGTGCCAGGTCGGTTCGCGAACCGCTGAAGCGGCTGATCGATGAGGTGAAGCCCCGACCAGCGAACGAACGCCACCGCGCATCGGAACCTCGTGTACGCGGCATCGAGCAGCCGAGCGTTGAGCTCGTCTGCGATCGCATTCATCCCGACGGCCTGCGTCCTCGTCTGGATGGACACGACGTCTTTAGATTCCCCCACCCCGGCATCGTAGGAGGAGGGCAACCGTGACTGACGAGATGCCCGAGCCACTCGCTCCGAAGCCGGAGTTCGCCACCAACCGCGACGGCGAGACAGTTGCCGACGCGGTGAACGGGTTCCTCACCTACGCGGGTACGGGCCTGGTTGGCGACACTCACGTCGACATCGCCACCGCCTACTTCAACGTCGGCGGCTACTCCCTGGTGGCGGACTCGCTCGACCATGCCGACTCGGTGCGCATCCTGCTGGGAGCGGAGCCCGATCCCCACGACCGGCGGCTCCGGCCGTTGCGGTCGGAGGCCGCCTCGCCTCGCCGCGCGGCGCGCATGCGGCTGCGGCGAGCGTTGGAGGGGCACGAACGGGAGCTAGCACAGGCCCGTGATCTGCTGGGCTTCTCGATCGAGGCGGATCAGTCGGCGCGCCGCCTCGTGACCTGGTTGCGTTCCGGGAAGGTCGAGGTCCGCCGCCTGGCGGATCGCTTCCTGCACGGCAAGGCGTTCCTCGTCGGGGACAAGGGCCACGGAGTCATCGCCGGCTCGTCGAACTTCACCTACGCCGGACTGGCGCGGAACATCGAGCTGAACCTCGGCAACTACACCCCGCACGTCGTCGGCCAGGTCCAGGGCTGGTTCGACGCCCTGTGGGACGAAGCCGAGGACTACGACCTGGCCGCTCTCTTCCAGGCCCGGTTCGAGCCTCACCTTCCTCAGCTCGTGTACCTGCGGATGCTGTACGAGCGCTACGGCGCAGAGCTCGCCGCCGAGGCCGAGGCAGCGGGACAGCCGAGGATCCACCTCACCTCGTTCCAGCGTGACGGGCTGTGGCGGGCACGGCGGATCCTCGCCGACGTCAACGGGGTGCTGGTCGCCGACGAGGTCGGCCTCGGCAAGACCTTCCTGGCCGGCGAGCTCATCCGTGAGGCAGCGATGGAGCGGCGACAACGGGTGCTGGTGATCGCTCCCGCCACACTGCGGGACGGACCGTGGCGAGCGTTCCTCTCCGAGCAGCTGCTACCCGTCGAGATCGTCTCCTTCGAGGACCTCACTGCGGATTCCCGGCTGAACCCCGAAGGCGGCTCCGGTCGGAAGCTGCAGGCCGACATCAACGACTACGCGATGGTGGTCGTCGACGAGGCGCACAACCTCCGCAACCCGTCGACCCAACGCGCCGACGCGCTCAGGCGACTGCTCGCCGGCTCCCCGCCCAAGGACCTCGTCCTGCTGACCGCCACGCCGGTCAACAACAGCCTGTGGGATCTGTACTACCTGCTCGGCTACTTCCTGCGGAACGACGCCGTGTTCGCCGATGTCGGCATCAAGTCGCTGCGAGACCACTTCGCCGCGGCGATGGCGCTCAACCCCGATGACCTCACCCCCGAACATCTCTTCGACGTGCTCGACGCGGTCGCGGTGCGTCGTACCCGCTCGTTCGTGAAGCGGTTCTACCCCAACGACCGAGTCCGGCTCGGTGGAGTGGAGGTGCCGATTGTCTTCCCGACGCCGCGAGTGAAGAAGGTGGTGTACGACCTCGATGCGGTGATGCCCGGGTTCTTTGACCGCTTCGCGCGCGCGCTGGATCCCGAGGACGACACCGCTCCCGAGGACGACCCGACAGTGCTCACCCTGGCCCGGTACGCACCATCCCGCTACCGACTCGACGGCGAGTTCGATGCATATGAGGTGCAGCTCGCCGGCCTCATCCGATCGGGGCTGCTCAAGCGCTTCGAGTCGTCGCCCCACGCCTTTGCCGAGACGTGTGAACGCATGGCGAACAGCCACGACGCGTTCCTCGCGCTACTCGAACACGGCAAGGTCGCGACCGGTGCGGCGCTCGCCGACTGGGTCGCCACCGACTCCGACGACATGGACGAAGTCGATGCCTACATGGAGGCGAACGTCGAGCTCGTCGAGGAGGCCAGCGACTACGACCAGGATGCGCTCGCTGCCCACGTCTCCCACGACAGTGAGCTTCTCCGAGCCTTCGCCGCCGAGGCCCGTGCCGTCGACCGCGAGAACGACCCGAACCTCGCCGCGCTCGTCGATGAGCTGGTCGAGATCGCCGAGCAGGCCGAGGCCGAAGGCATCGGCGAGGAGGACGTGCGTGACAAGCGCAAGGTGCTGATCTTCAGCTACTACGCCGACACCGTCGACTGGATCGTCTCCCACTTGTCCGGTGTCATCGACCACGATCCGAGGCTCGCCGCCTACCGAGGTCGTCTCGCAGCCATCGCTGGGACCTGGGGGAGCGCCAAGAAGGAGGACGTGCTCTGGGGGTTCGCCCCCCGCACCACCGATGCTCCCGAAGGGTTCGACGACGACCGCTTCGACATCGTGGTGACCAC
>JACDJC010004027.1_pt1 | contig 10265 bp, 9 predicted proteins | sample 7454191 | NCBI WGS metagenome assembly JACDJC01 (sample SAMN14253291, study PRJNA609438) | sludge metagenome | isolation source: sludge after 25d culture with pyrite and EDTA | collected 2018-12-20
CACGGCGATCCCAGTCGAAGGCTTCGTCGGCCGACGACGGCATTGGCGTGTCGTCGCGCTCGACCACCGTGACCTGATGACCTTGGCGGGCCAGCACCAACGCCGACCCGAGACCCGACACACCGCCACCGACGACCAGCAAATGCATGCCCCGACCTTACGAGGCGACCGGCGACGATCGCTTGTCGTGCTGGATCGGTCGTGCTGGATCGGTCGCGCTGGATCGGTCGTGCTCAGGCTGCGAGCAGCACCTTGGGTTCGCACGGCTGGGGCTCGCCGGCGCAGGCCAGTTCCGACGGAACGAACCGATCGGCAGCGGCGGCGGAGGCGAGGGTCGCAGCCGACCACCACACCTGCGGGCTGTGCGCCTCGAGCAACGGGTGCCACAGCACGCCGAAGTCGCTGAGGCCACCGGCCACCAAGCGGTCGATGGCCCACACGTAGAAGACGGCCTTGGTGTCGTGGTAGCCCGCCCCGTCGAACGAGGGGCGCTCGCTGCGCAGCTGGTCGAGCGCGCTGACGGCACCGGCCTCGCGAACGGTGCGAAGAATGCTGGAGAGGAACTCGGTGTGCGTCATGACACCAGTATCCGCCGTTGAGAGCTGAGAATTCAGCGCATCTTGTGGCACAATGGTCGATATGGCAGTGTATTCCTCAGGACTGGACCGTATCGACAGCGAAATCCTCTCCATTCTCCGCGACGACGCCCGCATTCCCTACCAGACCCTCGGCGATCGGGTGCACCTCTCCGCCAACGCCGCCGCCGATCGAGTTCGCCGGCTCGTGCGCACCGGCGTCATCCGCAGCTTCACCATCGAGGTCGACCACGGCCGGCTCGGTCGCGACCTGGAAGCGGTGATCGATGTACGTGCCGCCGACGTCGACCGCTTCCGCCGCGGTGCGCTCACGTGCCCGGAAGTCACCCGACTGGCCCACGTCACGGGCCGCACCGACTTCCAGGTGCACGTGCACGTTGCCGGCACCGCCGGGCTGAACGCGCTCCTGCAGCGCTTCACCACCGAGTTCGGCGCCGCCGAGACGCTGACCACGGTGGTCCTCGAGCGGGCCCGCTGACAGCGGCGTGCGCCGTGTTGCCGCTTTAGCAGTCAAGGGTTTAGAGTGCTAGCACTCTCATGCCGCGAGTGTCAGCCCGCGGGATGTGTCAATTCACCGCAACTACCTCACCGTGGAGGAACGAAATGGCCAAGCAGATCGCTTTCGACGAAGCCGCTCGCCGCTCACTCGAGGCGGGCATGAACAAGCTCGCCGATGCCGTGCGTGTCACGCTCGGGCCGAAGGGTCGCAACGTCGTGCTCGACAAGAAGTGGGGCTCGCCCACCATCACCAACGACGGTGTCTCCATCGCCAAGGAGATCGAGCTGGAAGATCCGTACGAGCGCATCGGCGCCGAGCTGGTGAAGGAAGTCGCCAAGAAGACCGACGACGTCGCCGGTGACGGCACCACCACCGCCACCGTGCTTGCCTGGAGCCTGGTGCACGAAGGCCTGCGCAACGTGGCCGCCGGCGCCAACCCGATGACCCTCAAGAAGGGCATCGAGGCAGCCGTGGAGGCCGCCGTCGGTTCCATCCGCGAGCTGGCCAAGGAAGTCGACTCCAAGGAGCAGATCGCACAGGTCGCTTCCATCTCCGCTGCCGACACCGAGATCGGCGCCACCATCTCCGAGGCCATCGACAAGGTGGGCAAGGACGGCGTCATCACCGTCGAGGAGAGCCAGACCTTCGGCATCGAGCTCGACTTCGTCGAGGGCATGCGCTTCGACAAGGGCTACATCAGCCCCTACTTCGCCACCGACATGGAGCGCATGGAGGCATCGCTCGACGATCCGTACGTGCTGCTCGTCAGCTCCAAGATCAGCTCGGTACGCGACCTGCTGCCCGTGCTCGAGAAGATCATGCAGAGCGGTCGCCCGCTGATGATCGTCGCCGAGGACGTGGAGGGCGAAGCCCTCGCCACGCTCGTCGTCAACAAGATCCGCGGCACGTTCAAGTCGGCAGCCGTCAAGGCCCCCGGCTTCGGCGAGCGCCGCAAGGCCATGCTGCAAGACCTCGCCATCCTCACCGGCGGCCAGGTCATCAGCGAAGAGGTCGGCCTCAAGCTGGAGAACACCACGCTCGACCTGCTGGGCAGCGCCAAGCGCATCATCATCACCAAGGATGAGACCACGGTCATCGAAGGCGCCGGCGCCGAGGACGACATCAAGGGTCGCATCAACCAGATCAAGGCCGAGATCGACAACACCGACAGCGACTACGACCGCGAGAAGCTGCAAGAGCGCCTTGCCAAGCTCAGCGGCGGCGTTGCCGTGCTGAAGGTCGGTGCCGCCACCGAGGTGGAGCTGAAGGAGAAGAAGCACCGCATCGAAGACGCGGTCAGCACCACCAAGGCTGCCATCGAAGAGGGCGTCGTGCCCGGCGGTGGCGTGGCGTTGCTGCGGGCGCAGGCCGCAGTGCTGGCCGTTGCCGACTCGCTCAGCGGCGACGAGGCCACGGGTGCTCGCCTGGTGGCCAAGTGCCTCGAGGCCCCGCTGAAGCAGATCGCCGAGAACGCCGGCATGGAAGGCGGCGTTGCCGTCGCCATGGTGAAGAGCCTGAAGGGCAACGAAGGCCTCAACGCTGCCACCGGCGTGTACGAGGATCTCGTCAAGCTGGGCGTCATCGACGCTGCCAAGGTCACCCGCTCGGCGCTGCAGAACGCAGCCTCGATCGCAGCCCTGTTCCTCACCACCGAAGCCGTCGTGGCCGACAAGCCGGAGAAGGATTCCGGCGGCGGCATGGGCGGCGGCGGCATGGAAGACTTCTGACCACGTCGGAAGCCTGCTGAGCAGTCAGTGAGTGAAGGCCCGGTGCTTCGGCACCGGGCCTTCGCCGTTCTCCACCGCTGCCACGGCGCGGGCTGCAGCCCGCAGGGCGTCAGCCGCCGGCGACGGCGGGGATGATGCTGACGGTGGTGCCTTCGGGCGTGGCGGTGTTGAGCCCGTCGAGGTACCGCACATCGTCGTCGGCGACGAACAGGTTGACGAACTTGCGCATCGCGCCCGACTCGTCGAGCAGGCGATCGCTGAAGCCCGGGTGCGCCGTCTCCAGGTTGGCGATGACTTCGGTGAGGGTGGAGCCGGCCACCTGCACCGTGGACGCGCCACCCGCCAACGGACGCAAGGTGGTGGGGATTCGAACGGTCACAGACATGCGTCAAACTCTACCAACCGGGTCGGGATTTCAACTCGCAGCTCCGGCCCCTCACCCGTAGCCTTTCCGGATGCGAGTGCTCGCCGCGGTCGACAAGTTCAAGGGCACGGCAACCGCCGGGCAAGTCGCGGCTGCGATCGGGCATGCCTGCTGGGAGCTCGGCCACGAGTGCGTCGAGCAACCGGTGGCCGACGGTGGTGAGGGCACCCTGGAAGCACTCGGCGGCGCCAACCGCACGAGCACGGTCACCGGCCCATTGGGCGACGCGGTGCAGGCCGAGTGGCGACTCCATCGCGGCACGGCGGTCATCGAGATGGCTCGCGCCTCCGGGCTCACGTTGGTCGGCGGCGCCGCGGGCAACGATGCCATGGCCGCCTCCACCACCGGCACCGGCGAGCTCATCGACCAGGCACTCGACCTGGGCGCGAAGAAGATCATCGTGTGCCTCGGCGGCTCGGCCACCACCGACGGCGGGTTGGGCTGCGTGCGCGCCATCACCGCCCCTCACCGGCTGCGTGGCGTGCAGTTGCTGGTCGCCTGCGATGTGCAGACGCTGTTCGCTGATGCAGCACCGGTGTTCGCCCCGCAGAAGGGCGCCTCGCCTGCACAGGTCGACATGTTGCGCGGCCGGCTCGAGCGGTTGGCGCAGATGTACCAGGAGCAGTACGGGGTCGACGTGCGCAACGCGCCAGGCACAGGCGCGGCCGGCGGGCTCGCAGGCGGTCTGGTCGCGTTGGGCGGCAAGTTGCTACCAGGCTTCGACCTCGTGGCAGACGAGGTCGATCTGCACGACCACATCGCGGCCGCCGATCTGGTGCTCACCGGCGAGGGCTACCTCGACGAGCAGAGCTTCGAAGGCAAGGTGGTGGGCGGTGTGCAGGCGCTGTGCGCAGAAGCCGGGCGGCCAGTCGCGGCCATCGTCGGCGACAGTGCGCCGGAGGTGCGCGACCGCATCACGCATCGTTCGCTCGCTCACGAGTTCGGGTTGCAGCGCGCCATGCACGAGCCGCTGTGGTGCATCGAAGCAGCAGCGAGCAGCCTGCTGCGCCATCTCTTTCCCTGAACTGCTGCACACTCGCGGCGACACCACTAGCTTCACGGGATGCCCGACGATCCAACTGGCCCCTTCGCCGATCTTGCCATCGTCAACTGCACGGCGCTGCTGGGCGTCACTGCCGACCGCACCACGTTCGCACCCGGAACCACGCTCGAGATCACCGGTGGCCGGCTCACTCGCATCGATCCGAACCCGGCGCAGGCGCCGCGGGCTCGCGAGGTCATCGACGCGCAGGGCATGGTGGCCATGCCGGGGCTCATCAACACGCACTGCCACGCGGCGATGACGTTCCTGCGCGGCGCGGCAGAAGACGTTGCCGTCGCTCGTTGGTTCAACGACTACATCTGGCCGATGGAGGTGAACGTCGGCGAACGCGACGTGTACCTGGGCACGCTGGTTGCCATCGCCGAGATGATCGAGTGCGGGGTCACCACGTTCGCCGATCACTACTTCTTCATGGATCAGGCCGCGCAGGCCGTGGCCGACACGGGCATCCGCGCCAACCTCGGTTCCGCGTTCTTCAGCTCGCAAGGTCCGGTCGGTCTGGCCGAGTCGGTGGCGTTCGCCGAGCGGTGGCAGGGCAAGGTCGACGGGCGCATCACCACGTCGATCGCCCCTCACGCGCCGTACACCGTGACCGACGACGACCTGCGCGGCGCCGCCGATGCCGCTCGACGGTTGGGTGTGAAGGTGCACCTGCACGCGTCGGAGGACCTCGCACAGGCCAAGGCAAGCGTCTCCTCGCGTGGCCTCACCCCCATCCAGGTGCTGCACGAGACCGGCGTGCTCGATGCCGGCACCATCATCGCCCATGGCAACGGCATCTTCGACAGCGACATCCCGCTGTTGGCCGCGACTCGCGATCGCGTCGGGGTCACCCACGGGCCGAAGGGCTACTTCAAGTTCGCACTCGGGCCGCTCACGCCGATCGCATCACTGCGCGCAGCGGGCGTGCCGGTGGGCTACTGCACCGACGGGGCAGCCTCGAACAACACGCTCGACATCCTGGAGAGCATGCGCATCACGGCGCTCTCGCAGAAGCAGGTGCGCGACGATGCCACCTGGTTCAAGAGCGCGATGGCGCTGGAGATGGCCGGCCCCGAGTCGGCAGCGGTGTTGGGCATGCGCGGCCAGATCGGCGAGCTCACGGTGGGGGCGAAGGCCGACGTGATCCTGGTCGACGTCGACGGCTTCCACTGCCAGCCATTGCACGATCTGGCGGCGGCGCTGGTGTATTCGATCCAGCCCACCGATGTGCGCACGACGATCGTCGACGGGCGGGTGCTGATGCGCGATCGGCAGTTGCTCACCATCAACCGGGAGGCGCTGCTCGACGAGTTCCGCCAGCGGGCCCGCGAGATCACCGACCGCACGCACGGCCGCTCCATCCAGGACTACACCAACTGAGACGGGGCGTCAGACGGTGGTGACGACAGTGACGCCCGTGGGCGCTGCGCCCGCGATCTCGGCAAGGGTCTTGCCGGCGTAGTCGTTGCCCAGCATCAGCACCACACCGCTGTCGGCACCCCAGTTGCCGCTGGCCACCGGCACCGGAATGCCCTGAGCAACCGACACGATGCCACCGAGCACCGTGGCCAGCGAGTCGGCGACCGCCTTCGCGTTGGGATCGTCGGCGTTGTACAGCACCTTGCTGATGTCGAGCTTCTCCGAGGCGTTGACGGGATCGGCCATCGAGAAGCCCTTGGCACTGATGGCCGTGGACATGTTCTTGGCAGCGCCGTTGATGGTGCTGGCGTTGGCCACCTGCACCTTGGTACCGGTGGTGACGAGCGCAGCAGCCGTGGTGGTGGTGACCGCGATCACCGGCACGGTGGTGATGGTGGGGTCGATGACGCCGGCAACGGTGGTGGTAGTGGTGGCGCTGGGCTTCACGCTGCTACCACTGCTGTCGTCGTCGTTCACCTTGCGCAGGATGAGGAACCCGAGCACGAGCGCGATGAGCGTGACAGCGATCGCCACTGTGCTGCCCATGGGGGCGGCGCCGTTGGTGCGCCCGGTACGGCCCGCATTGTCGTTGCTCATCGTGGCTCCTCAGTTCGTATCAGGTGCGTCAGCCCTGTTCGCCTGCAGCCGCGCCATCGATGAGTGCCCGACGGCGACGATCGCGGTGACGGCGCAGGCGGCGAACCACCAGCTGGTCGGCGAGCAACGCCGCCGGGAGATCGATCACCCGGTTGAGATCGAGATTGTAGTCCTCCACGGAACAGGCAAAACGCGCGCGGATGGCATCGTGGCGATCTTCGTCCAGCATGAACCACGTGGCTTCGAACTGGAGAATGGCCAGGTCGCGCTCATCGAGGGTGTCGGGTGTCGGGTGTTGCTCGGTCATGGTGTCCCCAGCCTGCCTCACGACGGTCACTGAAACCGGACATCGCACAGACGTTCGTGGGGGTCACCGGCGGCAGTGAACCGGTGTTGGCTAGCCTGCACCACCATGCCCGCAGCTCGCCCGTTCATGATCGGTGTCGCCGGCGGCACGTGCTCGGGCAAGACCACCGTCAGCGAGCGCCTGGCAGAGCTGGCCGGCGACGAGAAGCTGGCGCTGATCAAGCTCGACTCGTACTACGTGTCGCACGACCACAAGCCGTTCGAGGAACGCGAGACGGCGAACTACGACCACCCGGATGCGTTCGACTGGCTGTTGCTCAACGATCACCTGGCCGCGCTCTCGCACGGCAGCACGGTGCCGGTGCCCATCTACGACTACACGATGCACCGCCGCAGCGGCGAGGTGCGCATGGTGGCACCCGCGCGGATCGTGGTGGTCGAGGGCATCCTCGTGCTGTACGAGCCCACGCTGCGCGACCGGTTCGACCTGAAGGTGTACATCGACACCGATGCCGATCTGCGGTTCATCCGCCGGCTGCAGCGTGACGTGGCCGAGCGCGGGCGCACGCCGGAGAGCATCATCGTCCAGTACCTCGATTCGGTGCGCCCCAGCCACGAGCAGTTCATCGAGCCCAGCAAGCGCCACGCCGACGTGATCTTTCCCCAGGGTGGCCTCAACGCGCCCGCCATCGACGTGCTGCTGGCCCGCGTGCGCGAGCTGGCCGTCATCGGGTAACCATCCGGACTCGATCGGCGGGCACGAAACAGCATCCCGTTACACTCGGCGAACGAGTCGCCGGGTTAGCTCAGCTGGCAGAGCAACGCACTTGTAATGCGTAGGTCAAGGGTTCGATTCCCTTACCCGGCTCCACGTGCTCGTCGCGATGAGAGTCGCCATCACCTATGCACCCTCGACTGCAAGGGCGCGGTTGGAGGCGAGCAGTTCGCGACGCAGTGCCACCAACTTCGCCGCTGGTTCGGCGGCAGCCCACGAATCGGCGGCCAGTGCTCGTTCGTAGCTCTCCCACTCGCCGCGCACGCCGGCCAGATCGCCACGCCGGGCGTGAGCGCGCATGCGCAACGAGATCAGTTCTTCGTGGCCGCTGAGCACCTTCAGGCCCTGGCCGGTGGCCCAGAACACGCCGTCGACATCGCCGAGCAACAGGTAGTGGTTCGCCAACTCGGTGGCGGCGGTGGTGGCCAGCAGCACCAGCGACGACGTGATGCCTTCCGCATCGGGCCACAGGTAGCCGGTGCCGGCCAACGGCATGCCGGCCAACAGATCCACACCCGGACGCAGCACCTCGATCGCATCCAACGAGCGCAACCCGCGAGATCGTTCGAGGCGCGCAGCCAGCAGCTCCGCATCGGTGACGACCTGCCGGTGCAACGGCAGCTCCTCGGTGAGCGTGCGTGCGATCCACTCCTCGCCCGCCGCCGGCAAGATGGCACGCGCCAGCGCCCGCCGCGCATCGCTGACCACGTTCGCAAAGGTGGCATCACGCACGTCGAGATCCCACAACGCCGTGCGTGCCGCACCACGGGTCGGGCGCTCGCGGTGCAGACCGAGCCACACGATCAGCTCCGTGGCCTTCGAGCGCTCGCACTCCACGATCACGTCGCCACTCGAGACCACCTGCACCTGCCCGAACAGCCGCACCAGCAACGCCCATTCCGGCTCGCCGGCCTCAGCCGCCTGCGCCGCCGGAGCCGCCGCGGCCACAACGACGGTTGGAGCGGACACCGGCGAATCGATGATCAACGAGTCGTCGCTGGTCGCGAGCAGCGCCGCAACGGCAGCAACATCCTGCTCGCTGAGCCCCACCGGTTGCACCCGCAGACCGAGTGGCTCGAGCACGTGGTGACCGTCCGCGAACACGAGTCGCCACGATCCGTCGTCCGGCGCGCTCGCCACGGCCATGTCGGTGACCACCGCCATGCCGCGGCCACCGGCAGCGGCCGCCCGCAGATCCTGATGCAGCACTGCGGCGGCATCGTCGGCGTGCACCCCGTCGGCTGCCACCCGGTGGGGTGCTGCCGCGACCACGATCGCGGGCTCCCACGCCTCACCCCCGGCGCCCGCCACCCGCAGGTTGAAGGTGGTTGCTCCGCCGGCCAGGTGACCCGTGCTGCCCAGGGCCAGCACCGCGGCATCGAGCGCGGCATCCAACGACTCGGCCCGCTCGATGTTGGCCGAGCCGAGATCGATGCCGTCGAGACCGACGGTGAACACCCGAGCCGCGTCGATGAACGGCGAGACCGCCAGCGAGGCGGCAATGCTGCGCAGCACTCTGCGGGCATGAGGCGAGTGCACGGTGAGGGTGCCGACCGCCTCCACGTCGACGAACAGCTCACCACCTTCGGCGACTCCGCCGAGATGCACCATTGCCGGGCACGGTTGCGCACAAAGCCGCGCCCGCTGAGCGAGTGCCGCCAACGAGGTGGTGCCGGACAGGCGCCACGTGTTCGCGTGCGGGTCCAGCTTCCAGGCAGCGTCGTCGGGGGCGGCGCTACCACGCAGGAAGAGGCACACCTCGCCCGTGTCGTACAGCAGAGCCGCCGAGACCGACGACGCCTGGGAAGCCAGCGAGGGTGCAACGGAGCGCAACGCAAGATCGAGCCGGGCCAGCCGCTCGGATGCGTCGAGCGACCTCAGCAGCACTTCGGTGTGCGCGTGCTCTGGCAACGGCCGCGCCAACCGCGCACCGACGGTGGAGGCGCGCAGTTGCCGGCGCCGACGAGTCTCCAACAAGCCGACGGCCCCCGCCGACAACATCAGCGCCGCGCCGAGCCCGGCGGCGTACGACAGCACCCCACTTGGACGAGCGTCAGCAGCGCGAGCCGGCACGTTGGCAGACGGCGTGCGGTTGCTCGGCACTCCTCGCGGCACTGGACTCGGCTCAAGGTCGACAGGCACGACAGGCACGACAGGCACGACGACCGGTACGACCGCAGTCGCGTCGCTGCCCGCGGGATCTGCAACTGCTCGCAACCGCACATCCGGCAGGGCAACCTCGTGTTCGATCGGCGGCGTGTCGCTGAGTCGATCGGTGGGTGGCGCGTCGACGCTCGCTGCTTCGGTGAGCGGCGAATCGGTGAGCACCACCAGCTCGCCGGGAACGATCAGCGCCGGCTCGCGATGGCCGAGCAACGGGTGGTTGTACGACACCAGCTCCAGGGTGTAGTCGAGCACCTCGGCCGGGGTGGCCTGACGCGCCAGCGCCGTGCTGAGGTGATCGTCTGCGATCTCCCAGTACGAATCGCCGGCGATCACCACGTGAGCCGGGCCGAGCGGCGTCGGCACTGCTTGTTCCTGCGGCAGCACCACTTCCATGCCCGCGGGGAACACGCCACCCTGCCACTGCTGGCCCCCCGGCCCGAAGCGGCCCGCGTTCAGCTCGATGATCCGATCTCGAAGCTCGGGCCGACCGATGGCCGCTGCCAGTGAGTACGGGGTCTCGCGACCGGTGGCACGATGAACTGGTGTGGCAGTGGTGTGCGATGCGCCGACGGACGCGACACCGGGAGATGCGCCCACCGACGCCACCATGACGGCTGGCATCGACGGCAGCACCGACGCCCGCACCAGCGGCACGACGCTGCCGAAGGTTGCCGTGGCCGACACCGACGACAGCGCGATGAACCGCACCAC
>JACDJC010004031.1_pt1 | contig 10261 bp, 12 predicted proteins | sample 7454191 | NCBI WGS metagenome assembly JACDJC01 (sample SAMN14253291, study PRJNA609438) | sludge metagenome | isolation source: sludge after 25d culture with pyrite and EDTA | collected 2018-12-20
AAGAAACATTAATCACAGGCTTGTCAAACCTACCATTATATATCGAGTTTGCATTTACCAATATATTTTCGGTTATCTGTCGATAAAAAACAGAAGATTCATCTGAGAATTCCCAATTATTCTTGTATGTAAACCCTACAACATCTCCTGAGTTATACTCACCTCTCTCAAGCAGAGAATCAACTACTGGATTTTCTATGTACTGAAAATGTAAATATGTACCTACAGAGTACTGTTGTGTCAAAACTTTGCTGCTTATAAATCCATACAAGCCTGTACTTGAATTCAGGCTTCTACCTGCATGATAGAAATAATAGTTATCGTCGTTTTGATCTTCAAAACGTACACCAGATGCAAACAAAACTCCACTATCAACAACAGTCTTATCTGATTCTGTCCTTTTAGCTTTAACGAAAAAGTGTCCTACTATATCCGAATCAGGGTAAGTGATGTTATCAAATTCCACTCCAAACTTTACTACTCTGACTTGATTTGAACTATTCAGAAATTGAGTAGGAATGTTTCTACTATCAGGAAACCTGTGATGCCTGATAGGTTCTCCTGCAAGGCTACCGTAAATATATTCTCCGTTGCAGTCCTGAATAAGAGGGTAAGTACTTGAGTCGGATTCATGGTATCCGAAATCTCCGGTTAAAACACCAGTGTATGTGTTATAGAATTTCCATCGCGGTATAGTATTTCCTAACGCCAAACCGAGATGTTCTGCATCATCCTCATTGATATTGTTACCTGTAGTTGGCCCGGCTACAACTGTCAATAGATTCTTGTCAGTTGCATTGGCTTCTCTTCCAGGTATGTGGAATACAGGGCTGAAGTTTCCATCTGAGAATACATAGACTATTCCAAAAGCATAGATTTCATCCGCTAAGAATGTTGTTCCATTGAAGTAGCTTGCTGGATTCTTAGTGTTATGTGCTTCTCCAATATCTTCAGGAAACTCAGATGTCCTTCTCCACTGAGAAGTAATAGAATTAGCAACTCTTTGATAAGCAGTATAATCCCTGCTGTTTTCTCTTACGTTGCCTCTGACAAGCCTTCCATCAACTTGTGTGATCGTATTGGAAACAGTGTATTTGGGATTGCGTACTCTGAACCTTTCAATATCAGTACGTACAGCAGAAGATAAACTGGTGAACGTATATTCCTGGCTGGTTTTACTGATAGGAATGTAATCAGTTAATTCATAGGCTTCTTCCGCAAAGAACCTACCTGATGTTTTTACGCTGACAAGCAGCCTGGCGTAAGTAAACCTGGTGTCCAGGTTATCCAGCGTAAGAGTAAAGGATTTGGAAACAGAACTCACTCCACCTTCAACTGAATTGACTGTGCTGGAATAACTACCATTAATTGAACTGTAGGAATTGTTCTGGTTATCAGCGTAGGCTGGAATGTAATTGGTAGATAACCCTACTACAATAGAGTTAAGGTTATCATCAAGTATCTCTACAGCAAAAGCATAAGCACCTGATTCCAGGCTACCTCCAGTGTCATTAACAACCAGGTTACTGATGTAAGGAACAAAATAATCAGGGTTAAGCTTGAACAAGTTACAATCCCAATTACCAGAAGAATCCTGGTACTGTTCAGGCTTATCTACATTAAACTGCCTGTCAGGATTAATTCCATCATTCCAATAAACTACTCTGTCACAACCATTCAGAAGCTTAAATTCTCCTTTGATCATGTCAGATGTCCTGAACCCAAGGCATTCTGTTGTGGCTATAGCAGTATAGTTTCCCTTGTTGAATAACCCAATTTCAGATGTAGTGTTATCTGTGCTGAATATTACTACGTTGTTATCAGGAAGGTTAATTGCTCCGATCTGGGTATAGGTGAGTTGTTTACTTATCTCAGTACCAAGCTCATTCTGATAGTTCATAACATCCCCATCAGGAGAATCAAGAACTCCATTAAGAACAAACCTTGCTGCTTCTTTAGGCTGTTCAACTGGAAGATGATCTGTCCTTAACCCAATGAGTTTAGTCATGTGTCCTTACAGTTAGATGTGCTTTAAGAATACGGCTTGTCCCATAGATCATTTGCCTGTGAAGTGCCGTATCTATTCCTTGTAATTTAAATATCCCTCTGGCTTCATTCAGCCATTGCCTTGCTTCAAGCAGGTTGCTCTGATAAAGCTGGTAAGCATTTTGTTCAGCAAGGACGGCTCGTTCTTCATAGAATTTAGCCTTGATCCATGCGGCTAATCCAGACCATAATTGGGGAAGGTCAGGAACTAAAAAATCTCCTTTATCACTCTTTGGTTCAGCAAAATATTCTATTGCTACAAAACCTGTAGCTTCAGAAAATGTCATTACTGTACCTGTACTATCAAGTGAGTAGAAGCCATGGCAACCTCCCCATTGAACATTACAGACATAATTATCTGCCAGGCGTGTCTTCTTATAGGCCATGGGCTTAAAAGCAGACTGGTAATAGTCTGAATTCAGGAATAGTTGATGATAGATCGGAATACAGTCATCTTCCAAACTGAAGTTTGCTGAGTCTGTTTGAGCAGTACAACTACACAAGCTGTCTATTTGAAGCTCCGTTGGTTGGCTGCTTGCATAACTTACTTTATAGATTTGATATACATCATCAGGCAGGTTAGCTCTGTGATTCTCAATATCATGAAAGCTAATATCCTTGATATACCTCTGTCCATGGTTTACAGTCCTGAGAGCCTGTAATGCCCATGACCTTACCTGGTCATCATCAGATAGTTCTCTTCTCAATGTTTTGGGAAGGTAATTGAACACGTTATTCAGTGAAAGAAGCTTTATCATTTCTTACTCAGGTTATGCATCATTTGAATATTCTTATTCAGCAGATCATATATGCCAGGAAAGGTCATGTGCCATATCCTGTTGAATTTGAATTTTTTATCCCACTTGTTGTTCAGCTTGTAACCATTCTGATGCGGTAAATACCACATCACATCTTTCTTATGTTTCGCTGACAGGATGTGGTTAATAGCTCTGCGTTTCCTTCTGACAAGTTTAATTGTCCCTAACCTCCACTCAGGAAACTTGTATGTTTTTCCTCCAAGGAGATACATTCTCAAGTGATAACCATAACTATTCAGAATGTCTTTATACTCCTGTGCAGTTAAAGAATATTCAAAATCTGTCAACTCTGGTTCTGCAACTACAGAAGACCTCTTTCCCGAAGGTGTGCACTTAAATGGATACTGCTTGTAAATATTCTTTCCACTAACATAGTCAGGTGGAAAGTCCAGGTTATACCTAACGAATTTCTGGGTTGGAATCTGTGGATGTGTCGGACATCCTTGTAAGTTCCAATCGCGTTCTCTGAGCCGTGGCATATTCTATGATTAAAGCTTCGTCTTCTTCTGTTAAACCGGAATCAAGTTCATACACATCAACACATGGATTGGATTCAGTACATAACTGAATATCCTGCCATGCCAAAGGATCAGACCATAATCCTCTGGCCTGTACTGCTTTGAGTGCAAGGTTATCATCCCATATGATCAACTTTCTGTTAAACAGCATATAACCAAGCCTGTCCTTTTTAATGTCATCATACCTATCAGATTTCTTCTCTGCTTCAGTCCTGTAGCTGATCTGCTGTCCATCCAGTGTAAGGACTTCAAGATATTCTCTAACTCTGGAAGCAACCACACCAGGGATTTCATATTTCGATTTGAGAACCTGACAACCTACAGGCACACAGGTACAATCATGGCTTTTACCTACTTCAAGTTCAATACAGAAAGTATGCCAGTTACTCAATGGGATATGGTCTTTTCTCTTAGCTTTTTGTCCAAGAAATTTAGCCCTTCCCTGTTTCCAGATAGAATACAAATAGCTATCTGTAAAATCAGACTCGTCTGTAACTTCAGCTAATGCGTGTCTCAGGTTGCTTATGTGTTCTGCATACTTCATTTAGCAGTGGTTGTACATCGTAATTTGGAATATCATGCAGTTTATAGCTCGTATCAGTCAAATGGACTATCTTCAAATCTCTTACCTTCCACTCTGTATTCTTTTCTATAACCCATTTGTATAGGTTCAATTGTAGCGTGTATTTGCTAAAATTACAATCGGGCAAGTTATCAACCGGAGGCATCAGAGTAGAGTATTTATTCTCGAACTTTATCTCAGCATCTGATTTATAATCGTAAATATCCAGCACTCCAGGTTCTACAAAAAATGGCCTATCTACCTGTCCTGCAATTTTATAATCATCATCCGCTACTATCAACTCTGCATATATTGGAATCCTGTGCCTGTTATCTTTGAAAAATTCATTAGCTCCTCCCAGGTTGTTCTTATACTTTGCTGGTACACGTATGACTTTATTATCAAACAGGTTTTCAAGATACAGGTGAACAAAAGTTCCTTTCTCTCTGGCTACTTTGCCTTTACTACTCCAACTCTTTTTTGTTACGTTGGCTTCTTTGAGATAGGATTTGTAATCCACATAACCTCCGTTGAACCATATTTTTTCATAACTATCATGTGGTCGTACAGAACCTCTACCCTCCAGATATTTATAAACAGCCCAATAATCCCAGTTAACTTCTGGTTGAACTTTCTTAATTGTCTGAGTAACAGACTGATATATCTCTCTACTTACCGTGTTGTGGTAGATGTGCTTATCTTCATAGAACATGATATGTCTGAACTCCTGCATAATTTTTCAAATATAACGGTATTAAATCAGTTGTGCTTAGTTTGCTGTTTGCAAATATACAAACAAAAAAGGAGTTGTGATAACTCACAACTCCTGGCTAAAATCAACTAAACTATCGTTAAACAGGAAGCATAATCTATGTTATCGTTATGGTAGCCCATGTATCAGTCTGAGCCGTACCACAATCATCTGTCGCAGTGATTGTCAGGTCATAAGTACCTACTCCTCCCGCGTATTCTATTGTGATCGTACCTTTACCTGTATTGGGGTCAAAGGTATCGGGAGGATAATACTCGTAACTTGTACCTCCTTTAATATCCACTTCAAGTTCTATATTGTTGGCATTACTTACTCCAATGGTAGTGAATTCAACCAGGCTAGTGATCGAACTAGCAATCGGGTTATTAGTCGGAGTACTGACAGTATCAAGCGTAACGCCGTAGTCAGGGAGTTCCAGAGTGATCGTAGCAGATGAACTACCAATTGTATAAGTAAAAAGATAAGTACCAGCAGTAGCAGCACTAAAGTCAACACTTGTTGGAGTAGCAATACTTGGGCTGCTAGGATTACCAGCATCAGCGGCCCAAGACCCTCCTGCCGTAACACTGCCTGTAAGAAAGGAAGTTAAGTTCACCCCCGCCACTGGGCAGATGGTATCTGAAGTTCCTGTACCTGCTGATTGTACTGTAATGTTTACAGTACCAGTATTTGAAACTATACCATCAGGGGAGTAAAACCGATAAGTAAAACTATCTGACCCTTCTTTATCTTCCGGGGCGTAGACAGTAAATGTACCATCCAGGTTGTTAACTACTGTAACTTTAGTAGGAGCAGTGACAATCTCATAACTGGCAACATTAATATTACCCGTATCATTAGAAGCAGCATTGACAGAACTCTCTGCTCCAGCAGCAAGTGTTAAGCTGTCATTAACAGCAACAGGCGCTGCAAAAGCTTCAGTATCTACATACCAAATACCTGTATTGCTGATATTACCGTCTTCATCTTCTACTGTATAGTGTATTACATCCACTATACAATTTGTAGAATCGTATTCATACTCTATCTCTCTGGTAGCAGCATTGAAAATAGCAGTACCGTTGGTAGCAGTAAGTTCTGTTGCACTTACAAGCGTCTGGCCTGTTTTTGCTATAAAAGTAAATGTGCTCCAATCAATATTAGTACAAGCCATGTGTCGTGTATTTAATCATCAGTAGTAAATGTGATAGACTCTACATCCAGAGTAACAGTAGTACCAGTACTATACCCAGGAGGCAGTTTAGTAGAAGAGACTGCTATGGAAGGGCCAGCTATAGCCTGGCTACATACAGGTACAGATACCGTAATAGTACCTTCATTGGAAGAAATACCTACTGAATTAAGAACAGAGTATGTTATGTTATATGAAGTAGTTGTAGTGACTGCTGTAGCATAGATTGTCAATGTATCCCCTACTGCATTCACATACAACTTAGTGGTATTGTAACTTAGTTCCAGTGTGTCCCAATCTATTGTAGTTCCAGCACATCCTGTGGCTGTTAGTGTAACAGATACTCCTGTGGTAACTGTAAGGCCTCCCAATGATTGGGAAGGGATACAGGCAGCAGTCTTAAACTGGTTTGATACAACCGGAGTACAGAAGGTGTAACTGTAACTAGCTGTTTCAGAACAGCCATTGGAATCTGTAATGACAGCTTTTATTTCTGTAGATGACGGAAGGTTTACTTTTGGTGACTTAAGGCTTAGTTCAAGTTTATTACCAGTTGTTCCTTTAGCTACCAGGTTAAAGATAGCAGTATTGTACTGCCATGTCTTTGTGTATGTACCTGAGCCTCCACTTGGAGCCAGTGTAAATATAAAAGGATTGGTTATGGAAGGAGTATTTGATATAACTCCAGCCAGTGTAGAACAAGGATTAGCCAGGCTGAATACATTACTGACCGGCGTAGCACAAACATCATCGTAACAACTCAGCGTAAACTGAGTGGAGAAGCTGGATTCATTAGCAAAGGTAAATGTAAATTCAACAGTAGTACCAGGCGTTACTGAACCAGATGCAGGAGTAACACTAACAGAGCTACTGTTAGAACTCATTGTGTAGTACACAGTACTTGCTCCACTGCTTCCAGGAAAATTATAGCTTTGTGTTTGTGTTATCATAGATCAGTATTTTCCCGGCTCTCCCGCCAGGTTGAATATCATAATGTTCATAATCAGGTTCAACGTAAGGCTCAGTGATGAAGTCTACATCAGAGTAACCTGGTTTTTTACCTATCCTTTCTCTGTATTGCCTAAACCAAAGCGGAGTATTTTCATCATTCCAATCTCCGTTTGCGTAACTTCCTATCAACCATACTTTATTCACTTCAGGATGTGATGATAGTAACCTTCCAAGCTTTTCGTAGACGATAGGAACTATCTCTCCTTTTCTACGTTGGATCAATTTAGCACAAGCTTCCTGTGAAAAGCGTGTCATATCCTGATTTAAAGTTTAATGCGGTACTACCTCCATAAGGAGGTACAACATATCCCATACCAAACTGGTCAAGGCTAACAAGCCCATCCTGATTAATCTTTACTCCATGAGTCCACTCTGTAGTATCATTATTTGCTACAGAAGTAACCTGCCAGGAATAGCTTGATGGAAACCTGACTCTCATAGTCCTGTTAGTAGTGCCAGGATAGAAAGTTATGTTTGGTAATCTCAGGCCATTGAGGAACGTAATAATATTCGTTACATAACTCAGGCTTCCTACCATAGTAGTGGTAATACTCGAATCAGTCAGATTAAACTTTCTTGTACCATTAAGGTATTCTACTCCATTTACTATGGCAGAATTAAACTCAAAGATAAGTTCATAACCTCCTGCGGTCATGGAAGTGAGATAAGCATTCTCTTCAAATGCCTGCATTTCACGAATAACGTATTGCTGATTGCAATCCAGTATTTCAACTGCTGGAATACAATCCGGAACTGCTACAAACACAGGAGTAGTGCCTGAACAATCAATTGTAGTATCCAGGCTGGTTATAGTAACCCCGTCTGAGCATACATCAAAACAATCTGATACAAAGTCAAGCTTGGCGTAATATTCATAGTCATAGCTACAGGTGTTACACTCAACACCATAATGATATTTATCTACTATGTACTTGCTTCTTTGTTCAGCAGCTTTGACAGCTAGTAAGCCCATTAGTTACTCTTTGATATATGTTACACAGTATCTGACAATCACATCCACAATCTCCTGTACCTGCTCTGCTAAGGATATAATAATCCAACATCAGGTCAACTTTTGCCCCATTCTTCACACATTCTGCTACATCGCACTTTGTTTCATTGTCAATGAACAGGCATCCGTATTCTTTATCTACTGTTTCGTCATCATACAGGATTGTCAAAGTGAAACTATACACTGAATCTGACCTGGTAGATGTACCAAATAAAGTTGCGAAGTCCAGAGTAAAAGTTCCGGTAAGTAAAGTAACATCACCCTCTACGATAGTATCAGAATATGTTCCTGCACAATTGATCTTACCTTCCAACGTGACAGTATCAATAGGAGTAAAATCAGTCAGGTTATCACTCTGGATAGTTATTGTGCTATAATCCGAATTGGCAGTAATGATCATTTCATCTTTAGTTTACTACTGACATACTTCCATATGGAAACACCAGTCACTTCTTCTATATTCTCTATGTTACTTCTAAACTCTGTACTTGCTATTGCCAGAGATACAATATAAGTAATAGGCACTGCTGGCATAAACACATTCTTCATACCTTCTGCTAAAAGAATAGCAAAGAAGTACAGGATAAGTTTTTCTATTGACCTTCTCAGGCCTGAAGACCTGATACGTTCATTCCTTTTAATAGCTGCTCTTATACCTGTAAAAAGGTCTGCCATAACAAGGAACATTACCAGTATGATGAACGGTTTTACAGGAGCAAAATGTGCTGAAGCTACTCCTAACAACGCAGTTAGTATCCCCAAAAAATAATCTGGATCAAAGTATTTATTCATGGAAAATGTGTTGAAATAGGATTTTTTTGCTGTATCCATAATTTCAATTTTTGGGGGAGCTTCACATATTCTTATTTATCGGCAGCTACTGTTTTCTTAGAAGAAGGTGTTCCCCTCTCGATTAATACAAATCCGATAACTTCTCCATCATAACCAAGGCCTTTAGCCTTATTGTCAAGGTAAGCTGCGGTAAGAACCTGATTACGTGGAGTAATGAGTTCAAATGTCCTGAGCAAAGGCCAGGGAATGCCTGTTCTTTTACTTTTAACGGTAACGCGGTATTTAGCAGAATTACTATCCATTGTTTTATTTTTTGATGTCAAGTTCAATTCTGATGTCTTCCGGAGATACACCTCCTATTCCATTCCCGTCATTATCCTTGCCTCCATGCCAGGATAGTATCAATGCCGGATATTGTATCTTTGCATTATCCCAGATATAAAAATAAGGATTCCATACACAAGATACACCATTTATATACATATAAACCTCTATCTTGTTCCTACTTACCATTTTAAAATCTACCTGAATCTCATCTCCAGGTTTACTCTGTACTTCTGCATAAGGAACAAAGTTACCATCAACGTTTACATAAGGAGACAAATCCCAGGTTCCTTTTTCAGGATTAGCCTGGAAACTTAACATGATAGAATTTATATCAGACGGCCTCCAGAAATTGAGGTTGATACCACATAGCTTATGTCTGTCATGCTGATCTGCATCAGGCCGTATATCATAAGGCTCACTTAGTATCCTGGCTGTAAAGCTGATCACTTTACCTCTTTTGTACTTAAAAGGTATAAACCTGTAATACAGCCTACATAGGCTAAGGTCGTAGTGTTTGCCTTTTGATATTGTGATGTTCATTAGCCTATACTTAAATAATAATAGGCGCACACTGCTCCTGAATCTACACTCAACCCTGTTATCTTACCTACAATAGGCGCACCTCCATCTTGTAAAGTCACATTGCTATAAGATGTCGTAGTACCATCTAAAGCTGTAACAGTATAATCTACCTGAGCATCAGCACCATTCCAGGCTACTAATTTACAAAAGACCTTTCCTGAAAAGGCATTGTCTGTTACAAATTGATGTCCTCCAAGGCCTAGTTCCATTAAACTATGTGCTGATTGCTGCCTTATTAGTTTAGACAGTTCTCCTAGAATACTATCTAAAGCAAAGTTACTGCTAATCATTTATTAGATATTTATTTGTCAATAATTGCAAAAGCATATTTATACCTAATCAATTTTTACGATCCTAACTGCTCCGGTAGCCCCGCTTACTCTCTGCACTGGCCAGAAAATATTCGCAGCGCCGCGCAAGTCGCGGAAGAACTCATAATTCGTTGCCCCGAAGCCCAGGTCAATGTTGGTGATCCCGAAGTTGTTCCTGCTCCGGGGGTTCATCACCCATACCGTGCCAGTGGGCGTGCCGGTGCGGCCGGTGAGCTGCCTCAGCCTCCAGCGCCCGTTTCCAAGCCGGTTGATGTCCGCGAAGAAGTTGCCAGAAGAGGTGAATACGCGGTATCTTCCTTCGTACTCCGGAAACAACTC
>JACDJC010004032.1_pt1 | contig 10256 bp, 10 predicted proteins | sample 7454191 | NCBI WGS metagenome assembly JACDJC01 (sample SAMN14253291, study PRJNA609438) | sludge metagenome | isolation source: sludge after 25d culture with pyrite and EDTA | collected 2018-12-20
GCCATGGGAAAAAACAGGGAGGCGGGGAATCCCGGGATGACAAACACCTTTGGGATAAGGAACACGACTCCCAACGCGACCAATACCCAGCCACCGGAACGCTTGCCGGAAACAAGGATCAAACCGGCAACCATCATGAGCATAGGCCATGAGAATATGATACGGCCAACTTTACTGTATACCCATTTAAAGGGGGCAAAAAGTTGCTCCAGTTGAAGGTGAAAACCCAATTCATTCAATGCCCAGATCGAACCTAGTACAATCATGACAATTGCAAAAAACAGGGTTGATCCATCATTTTTCTTTTCTGTTGCCATAGGAATAATATAATTAACTATCCCAAATGTATGATTCTTTTCACATCTGACGGCATGTCCTATCGGCCAAATTAGGGGAATCATCGGTAAAAGCTGGATGCAGGTGTAAAAATGAATCCCATAATTCACGGTAATGGATCTTTACAATGATAAGGCCATCAAATAATCCGGGCAAGCCTTAACCGAAAATGATCAATTGGCGAATCCTTGTCGATATCCCTATTGGCATCGACTATATTATATATCCCGCTTATGTTTTACCATAGCTTCTACAGTCTTTTACCATACTTTCATCATTTCCATATGGTAAAACATTGGTATTTCTATGGCAAATCAACCTCAATAGTCTTAAGGGGTTTGGAACCTATTTAAGAGTAGCGATTAGCTTCCCGGGAGATCGGCAAACAGCAATCCAAAAAAAAGCCGTACCAAAATGATACGGCTTTTTACAACAAGCCTGCTCATATCGCAGGCCCTATATTATCAAGTTGTCAGTTGCTCAATCTATTGGTTATGCACCTTTTGATTTCTCCTTCGACCAGGCATCCTTTAATAGAACGGTCCGGTTAAAGACCATTTTTTCAGGATTACTGTCGGGATCTACATTAAAATAACCAAGCCTCTCAAACTGATAATGGGAAAGCGGAGGGGCATCCTTAACTGAAGGCTCCACAAAACAGCGTGGCATGACCACAAGAGAATCAGGATTTAAGTACTCCTTGAAATCCCTGTCCTTGTCTCCTGCAGGATCCTCCACGGTAAAGAGACGGTCGTACAGCCTGACTTCAGCCTCAATAGCATGGGGAACCGACACCCAGTGGATGGTGGATTTCACTTTTCGGCCATCAGGGGAGTTACCGCCCCTGGATGCCGGATCATAAGTGCAGTGCACCTCAACGATATTTCCCTGGTCATCTTTTACGACATCGGTGCAGGTAACAAAGTAGGCATAACGAAGCCGTACTTCCCTTCCGGGAGAAAGCCTGAAGAATTTGTTGGGGGGATTCTCCATGAAATCATCCTGCTCAATGTATATCTCGCGTGTAAAAGGGACTGTCCTGATACCAGCTTCAGGATCTTCAGGATTATTGATGGCATCCATTTCCTCGGTTTGACCTTCCGGATAATTGGTAATCACCACCTTCAAGGGATTAATGACACCCATGACACGCAGGGCGGTTTTATTGAGATCTTCCCTGACACTATGTTCAAGGAGGGTTACATCACTGGTTCCTTCTACCTTCGTAACCCCTACCCTGTCGGCAAAATTCCGGATGGAGGCAGGTGTGTAACCCCTTCTTCTCAGACCGGAAATGGTGGGCATCCTTGGATCATCCCAACCACTGACATACTTATCCCTGACCAGTTCGAGCAATTTCCTTTTGCTCATCACGGTATAGGTCAGGTTGAGCCGGGCAAACTCAATCTGTCTGGGCCGGTAATCCGAATCCTTGAGCTGATCGATAAACCAGTCGTACAGTGGACGGTGGACCTCAAATTCAAGCGTGCAAACCGAATGCGTGATTCCTTCCCAGTAATCGCATTGTCCGTGGGCAAAATCATATAGCGGATAGATAACCCATTTATCTCCGGTTCGGTGATGAGGCGTTTTCATGATCCGATAGAGAATAGGGTCTCTCATGTGCATGTTGGGCGAAGCCATATCAATTTTGGCACGGAGAACTTTTGAGCCTTCATCAAAATCACCATTCTTCATGCCTTCAAAAAGGAGGAGGTTTTCCTCGATTGAACGACTCCGAAATGGACTTTCAACTCCTGGCCGGGTAGGTGATCCTTTTTGTTCGCTGATGGTTTCGGCATCCTGGTCATCGACATAAGCCTTTCCTTCCCTGATCAGTTGAACGGCAAAATCATACAAATTCTGAAAGAAATCAGAGGCATAATATAAACGGTCTCCCCAGTCGAATCCAAGCCATCTGACATCTTCCATGATTGATTTTACGTATTCATCCTCTTCCTTTTCAGGATTGGTATCATCAAAACGAAGGTTGGTAAGTCCTCCAAACTTCTGCGCAATGCCAAAATTCAGGCATATTGATTTGGCATGCCCGATGTGAAGATAACCGTTAGGCTCAGGAGGGAAACGCGTAAGCACCCGTCCATTATTTTTTCCTTCGGCAAGATCTTTCTCGACCAATTGGTGTATGAAATTTGCCTTGGGGGTAATTTCCTTGTTGTTCGCTGTAGTGTCAGTCATAACTACTCTTTTAACAGCCCCTGAATGATTCCGTGGATTATTGACCCTTCCTTCACATCAAGGCTGGTGAATGAAATACTTGATTTACAATGTGGGCACAAAGTTAAAAAATGATTGGTGCACCCGATTGGCACGATTTAAAAATGTAGTGCACTCAACAAATTCTTAATTTCGCAGAAACAGACAGAATTGAAATGAATCAGAAAGTCAAAATCGAACTGGAAAACATGAAGTTTTATGCCTACCATGGGCATTATGAAATTGAGCAACTGGTAGGGAACCATTTTATGGTTCAGTTAATGGTCGAATCGGACAATACCCGCGCCACCGAGACCGATCGCCTTAAGGATGCCCTCGACTACCAGAAACTATACCAGATCATCAAAGAGGAAATGGATATCCCTTCACATCTTCTGGAACATGTGGCAAAGCGGATCTGTGACAGGATCGGGCATGAGTTTGAATCGGTTACCGGACTGAGAATCAAGATTTCAAAACTCAATCCACCCCTGGGAGGGGAAATGCAACAGGTAAGTATTACCCTTGAAAGGTAAAAAGTGCCGGGATTGGGAGTTTGCTTAATCAAAAAATTATATACCTTTGCACTCCTGTTGAAAGAACGTTCTTATTGAATTGATAAATAACGATTAAGTATATCGGGAATCCGGTTCCTTGGCCGAGTGGCTAGGCAACGGTCTGCAAAACCGTGTACGGCGGTTCGAGTCCGCCAGGGACCTCGACCAAATCTTGAACCTCTTGTAAATTTGAATTTTACAAGGGGTTTTTTGTTGCCGGTTGTGTAAATTACACCATTTTACCTGACTTACTTCACAAATTTGAAGGAAAATTGCAGGAAATCTCAGAAGACCTGGTTCTAAATTAAGCTGAATATCATTTAAGTCTCATGCCAGAAATACTCGTACTTCAGTTCGTAATGCTGGCCGGGAGAGCGACCAGCCCCATGCACAAAAACCATGCTTGCCACGGGATGCTTATGGTCTCCTAACTGATGCTCAACCAACACCACCTTGTCTCCATCCTGGTTCACCTCTTCATAGCCCAAGCCATTCCCATTGTCATCATAAAAGAAATGCTTTTCATGCCTTCTCATGCCATTTTCCTCAACCGTCTGGATTACCCTGCCGTTTTGATCTTCCTCGAACCATGTGGTCTCAACCAATTCATCCTCCTCATCGTAAATTTTCTCAGAGATTTTTCTCCCTGAATCATTGTATTCTATCAATAATTTGAAATACTCGCCAGTCTGATTGTCATTCCTCACATGCATGATAACCTGGCCTTTTTCATTATAAGTGAACTCCTCGCTGACCAAAGGATTGTCCTCACCATCTGAAATAACATGATCGACAAGCAATTCCCCTTTATATTGAAAAACCTCCCGCATTTCAGTTTCCCCTTCATCATCAACCGTCACTTTCTCAACAAGTTTCCCTTCCGGATCATACGAATAATCAATCGTATCCTTGCTGCCGTCAATATAGTGCTTGAATTCTTTGGTAACTTTTCCCAATTCACCATATTCATAGGAACTTTCCTCCGCCGGTTCCGGTTCACCGGAATAATAGAGTTCATGTACCAGGTTGCCTTTCGGATCGTATTCGTACACTGACTTTTCCACAACTGCCCCGGAAGCTGAAAAAGAGCATTGCATGACAATTCTTCCTTCGACATCATAATCAGTCTGACTCGCCAGGTAAGGCACCGATTGCAACTGTCCCTGTCCAATGCCTACGTTGACAAGGTCGGTACGGTAAACCAGGGTACTTTTTCTTTTTGCCATAATGGTTCAATTTATGATCTGACAAATCTAACGATTGAAGATCAATTCACCTATTCAAACTCAGGACTCACCAAAGTTTTCTGCTACATTTGGAGTGAAAAAAATGAAAAGTCATGGTTAAAACCATATTGGTATCCAAACAATCAGGTGAAAGACAACCTTTCTCAAAGGAAAAATTCATTGAATCAATAGTCCGTGCCGGGGCGACCAGAGATATCGCCATGGAAGTGGCCGACGAGGTCATCTCCAACCTGTACAATGGGATTACGACCAGGGAGATCTATAAAAATGCATTCCAGATCCTCAGACGCAAAATGAGATCCCTGGCAGCCAGATATAGTCTGAAGAATGCTTTGCTCGAACTCGGCCCCAGCGGCTACCCTTTTGAAAGGTTTGTCGGGGAAATCTTCAGGAAGGAGGGTTTCATGGTCAAGACCGGACAGACTATCTTTGGGAAATGCATACAGCACGAAGTGGATGTGGTCGCCGAAAAAGAGGACCTGACCATCATGGTCGAATGTAAATACGGAAATGAACAAAGCAAGGTAAGTGGAGTCCAGGTCCCGCTATACGTGAATTCAAGGTTTAATGATATCAAAAGTGTTTGGGCGCAGGAGGAACGTAACCGTGGGAAAGAATTTCAGGGATGGATTGTCACCAATACCCGATTCAGCACCGATGCCGAAACCTATGGAACTTGTGCAGGTCTTCATTTGGTTAGCTGGGCATTTCCCGACAAAGGTAACCTTCGCGAGATTGTGGAATCAAAAGCGCTTTTTCCCGTTACCTCCCTTACAACCCTGAACAAAAAACAAAAACAATTTTTAGTTGAAAAGGGAATCATTCTCAACGAACACCTTTTAGGACGGTATGACCTTCTGGAATCATTCGAATTCAGCCCAAAAAAAAGAGATTCGGTCATCAACGAAATTGAAGCGTTGTCTGCGGTGGCAAAAATACTCTGATTACCAACCTGGAACCATTTCAGGATTTTTCTGACATAAAGATCGCGAATGATTAAATTTTCAGGAATTAGGAAACTTTTATATCACTATACTTGTTTTGTTTTCAAAAAATTCATTCCTTGCACCCGTTAATAAATGAATGATGAGACAAATTTTCACAAGCTGGTCATGGTGGCAATTCCTTCTTTTAATGTAAGGAGCTATCGGCTGTTTGGGTAAATTCAAAGGATATATGAGCCTGCTTCTTACTGGGAAGCAGGCTTTTTTTATCGAAAAATTAAACGATATGAATAAAAAGACTTTATGGTGGTGGCGCAACAACTTGATACAATTTCCGTGTTAAGCGACCGCGTATGGATTGATATGAAAGGCGGCTTACCGGATGAGGTAGGCCGCCTTTTTCAACACATCACTTCTAAAGAAGATGATCAGTAAGCAATAAAAAATTACAATATGGAAAAAATGAAATTTTACCCCCAAGTCAGGAAAATACTGGCCGACACCGTTACCCCAGTGAGTGTTTACCTTAGGCTCAGGACACTTTATCCTAAATCGATACTCCTGGAAAGCTCTGACTACCATGGCCATGAAAATGCCCATTCCTTCATCTGTTTTGATCCCGTTGCCTGCTTTACGGCCGATAACGGGGAAGTGACCATTGAGCAAACAGGCCATAAGAAAACTTCATATAAAATTTCGGATCAAAATCCTCTTCACGAACTTCTCGACAATTTTTACCATTCCTTCCAGATTGTGGGAGAAAAGGCTGAATTGCCGGCCAGTGGGCTTTTCGGTTATATGAACTTTGATGCCGTTAAATATTTCGAAAAAATCGAATTAAAGTCTCCTGTCGGAGAAGAATACAAAATACCGGAGGTCAGGTATTGCTTCTATAAATATGTGATTGCCATCGACCATCACAAAAACATGATCCATATGGTGGAAAATCTCGCCGAGGGAGAAAGTTCCCAACTCGACTATATCCACCATCTCCTCGTGAACCTGAACTTTATGACTTCCGGGTTTTCGACAAAAGGTGAGGAGACCTCCAATATCACTGATGAAGAATACCGGTCAATGGTCAGCAAGGGCAAGGAACACTGCCATCGGGGCGACGTTTTCCAGGTGGTGCTGGCACGTCAGTACGCACAGGAGTTTGAAGGTGATGACTTCAATGTTTACCGCTCATTACGTTCGGTAAATCCATCACCCTACCTTTTCTATTTTGATTACGGTACCTACCGGATCTTTGGATCAAGTCCGGAAGCCCAGATCAGGATTGTCAACCAAAAAGCATTTATCCATCCGATTGCCGGCACATTCAGGAGAACAGGCAATGATGAGCAGGACAAGGAACTGGCCGAAAAACTTTGCCTAGATCCAAAGGAAAATGCGGAACATGTGATGTTGGTCGATCTGGCCAGAAATGACCTGAGCCGGAATGCCACCAATGTGAAAGTCGAAACATATCGCGAAGTTCAATTCTATTCTCATGTCATCCATTTGGTATCACAGGTTTCGGGTGAATTACCCGATAACGTTAACATGATCCGTGTCCTGGGTGAATCGTTCCCCGCCGGAACACTCTCCGGTGCCCCGAAGCATCGTGCCATGCAGCTGATCGACACCTATGAAAACCAGGGTCGCAGTTTTTATGGCGGCTGTATAGGATATATGGGATTCGACGGCACGTTAAATCACGCCATTATCATCCGTTCATTCCTTAGCAAAAACCATAAATTGTTTTACCAGGCAGGCGCAGGGGTTGTCATGGACTCGGTAGAGGAAAATGAATTGCAGGAAGTGAATAACAAGCTTGCTGCCTTGAAAAAAGCGGTGATCATGGCCAACGGTATCAAATAAAAGTGAAGTTTACAAAGTGAAACTTTTCGATGTAAACAGCCACAATGAAGTGAAATAAAAAAAAAGTATACAATGAAAATTATAATCATCGACAACTACGATTCGTTCACCTATAATCTGGTCCATGCCATCCGGAAAATTTCAGGCGAACCGGTAAAGGTTGTCAGGAATGATGAAGTAAGCATGGAGGAAGTGGAGGAATTTGACAAAATTGTGTTGTCACCCGGGCCTGGATTACCTTCCGAATCAGGAATGCTCATCCCGGTCATCAGGGAATTTGCCCCACGTAAAAGCATATTGGGCGTTTGTTTGGGACATCAGGCCATCGGAGAGGTGTATGGGGGAAAACTCGTAAACATGAACAAAGTGTTGCATGGCATTGCGACCCCGGTAAACATTGTCAGCAGATCCACATCATTGTTTGACGGGATCCCTGACCTGTTCGACGCTGGAAGGTACCATTCCTGGATCGTTGACAACGATGGATTCCCGGATTGTCTGGAGATTACATCCGTTGACAATGAAAACAGGATCATGTCATTACGACATAAAGAATTCAAGGTTGAAGGTGTACAGTTTCATCCTGAATCGGTACTGACTCCCATGGGCGAAAAACTGATTGAAAACTGGTTGTATAAATGATATCGGGATCATGAAAGAAAGACTTGAATTTTTATATGCAGGAGGAAAACTTAGCCGTTCCGAAGCTGAGGAGATATTGGTTAAAATTGGCAAAAACAGTTTCTCCGAAATAGAGATATCCTCATTTCTCACCGTTTTCCTCATGCGAACCATAGAGCCGGCCGAACTGGCAGGATTCAGGGATGCATTACTCAGGCTCTGTTTGCCGGTCGACCTTGAGGGATACGACACCATCGACGTATGCGGAACCGGAGGAGATGGCAAAAACACCTTCAATATATCCACCATTAGCTCATTCGTTCTGGCGGGTGCAGGGATTAAAGTCTCCAAACATGGAAACTTTGGGGTTTCAAGTCCTGTAGGTTCATCCAATATTCTCGAACATTTCGGATATCGGTTCAGCAATGATTCCCAAAAAGCAAGACGGGAGATTGAGACGGCAGGAATCACATACCTTCATGCCCCTCTTTTTCATCCGGCCATGAAATATGTTGCGCCAGTAAGGAAAGCACTTCGAACCAAAACTTTCTTCAACATGTTGGGTCCCATGATCAATCCGGCATTTCCAAAATATCAGCTAGTCGGGGTTTACTCAACCGGGGTTCAGTCGCTTTATGACCAGGTGTACAGGCAATCAGACCAACAATACATGATTTTGCACGGGCTCGATGGATATGATGAAATTTCATTGACAGGTGAGGTGAAAGTGGTTACTTTTGCCCGGGAAGAGATGGTGAATGCCGGCACATTTGGATTTGAGAAGGTGGACCAGACAGATTTATATGGTGGTGAAACCACAGGTGAAGCTGCTACCATTTTCATGAATATCCTGAAAAATGAGTCAACGCTTCACCAGAAAAATGTGGTGTTAGCCAATTCAGCTGCAGCCATCCGTTGTATCCATACCGGAAAAAGCTGGGCAGAATGTCTGGCTATTTCCCGGGAATCCCTTGAAAGCGGAAAAGCGCTTCAGGCATTTAACCGTTTAATATCCATGCAATCATGAATATTCTCGAGAAAATCGTCGAAACCAAGCTTACAGAACTGATTCGACTGAAAAAGTCGTCACCCGAGAGCATGTTAAGGAATCGACCGCTCTTTTCCAGACCGTGCAACTCCCTCAAAAATGCCCTGCAAGAAAGTGACCGTCCGGGGATCATTGCCGAGTTTAAGCAAAAATCGCCCTCTAAAGGAGTCATTAATCCTGATGCAAATGTGGTAACTGTCACCCAGGGATATGCAGCAGCAGGGGCGGTCGGGTTGTCAGTACTTACCGACCAGGTTTATTTTGGAGGAGAACTGGGAAACCTGGAAAAAGCAAGAATGGCCAATCCCGCCATCCCCATATTACGCAAGGATTTCATGATCGATACTTATCAGATTATTGAAGCGAAAGCTTTTGGGGCCGATGTCATCCTTTTGATCGCCGCATGCCTTGAGAAGGTAGAAATTCATGAACTGGCAGGCAAGGCGAGGGAACTTGGACTGGAAGTGCTTTTGGAAATTCATGGGGAGGATGAACTTGAAAAAATTTCCCCTCTCGTCAATATTGTAGGTGTCAACAACAGGAACCTGAAGACTTTTAAGGTTGATCTGGGCATATCCAAAAAATTGTCATCCCAAATTCCTGACCAGTTCCTTAAGATTACCGAAAGCGGTATATCCGGGCCACAAGACATTGTCCAACTTTTTCATGAAGGCTACAAAGGATTCCTGATTGGTGAAACCTTCATGAAAACCAGCGACCCTGCCGGTACTTGCCAGAGTCTGATCAGGGAGATCAGGGATATTTCAGTAAAACGGTGACAAATGAAAGGACGATTCCATATAAAGGTATGTGGCATGAAAGAGCCACAAAACCGCGAAAGCCTGGAAGAATTGCCGGTTGACATTTTCGGGTTTATTTTTCATCAAGCCTCTCCAAGATATGCGGGACAATCAGGAAAAGACACCATCGGACAACTGGCCTCAACCGCCAAAGAGAAGGCAGGCGTATTTGTGAACGCACAACTGGAGACAATATCTGAGTTTCAAAACCAGTTTGGGCTAACACATGCCCAGTTACATGGTGACGAGTCACCCGAATTTTGCTTAAGGGTCAGACAACTTGGCCTGCAGATTATCAAGGTGTTCCGGGTCATTGAAGTATCAGATCTTTCGCTAGCAACCGATTATAGGGACAGTGCCGACTATTTCCTGTTCGACACCCGCTCAATCGAGCCTGGTGGAACCGGAAAAAAGTTTGACTGGAGTATTTTGGATGCCTATCGCCATGAAGTTCCTTTTTTCCTGAGCGGTGGCATTGGCCCGGACGATGCTGGGGCAATCTTGAAGTTAAAACATCCCGCACTTTGGGGACTAGACCTGAACAGCGGGTTTGAGATTCGTCCGGGACTGAAGGATCCACAAAAACTGAAATGCTTCCTGGATCAGCTTGAGCCATAAAAAAA
>JACDJC010004033.1_pt1 | contig 10255 bp, 11 predicted proteins | sample 7454191 | NCBI WGS metagenome assembly JACDJC01 (sample SAMN14253291, study PRJNA609438) | sludge metagenome | isolation source: sludge after 25d culture with pyrite and EDTA | collected 2018-12-20
TAACAACTTTGTACAATAAATTTTGCAATGATTCTCCACATTTTTCTCAAGTTGATTTTGAAAAATTTCTCAGCAATCGACATTGTCGCGATAAAGAGACTGAATCATTGGGGTTCATTGAATTAATGTTTGATTTTCTGGTCGAATTGAAAAATTATACCGATATACAGGAAAATCCATAAAAATATGGATTGTGCCTCTTCCAGCATTATTTTTTGAACAAGAAGGTGTTGATCAGTAGCCAGTTAATCAGAAATGCGACGATATTGTTACACAACGATAAACTTTTGAGCACGAACTGGTATGTAACGAGATAAAGAGATAACAACAAGCGTTCTGGTTAAAACATGAATAAATTAACAAACAAAGAGTTAGCCGAAGCATGGAGTTGCATGTGTAAAATCATGCATTATATAAAGTTCCCTCCAATTGAAGTTGAAAAATTTATAAGCCATGAATATTACAACGACAACGATATGGCGACGCTCGGTGTTTATCAGATGATGTTTGATTTTACGCTCCAAATAATCAATTATTCAAAGAATACAGGATGCACCTGTGAAAAAATGGAAATTGATTCTGTTCTTATGATACTTGGAGAAATTTCGCTTCGACACAAAACAAAGAACTGTTCAGTTCTCTAAAAATTACCTAAAAAACAAACAAAACTCTTAATCTTACTCCAATAAGAAATAAAAATATAAAATATCTCTGTAAACAAAAAAGATAAAGAATGCAAGCACCAAAAACTAGCGCGCAACTTGCAAAACAATACGGAGAGTCAATTAAAGCGGTAAAAGACTTTAAAAATGTTGGTGCCAATGGCGCATCACCGTTTCCCGATATGCCTGACGTGAAACTGCCAAATATTGATCCGCAAACCTTTCTGAAAAGCGACGGAAGTACCGGTGATATTGCTGATTTGGGTGTTTGCAAATTGCTTTTTGACTTTTTGTTACAACTACATAGGCGTTTCCCGAAACGCGAGAAACTTACGCTTGTTTGCAACAGATTCTGGGACTTGGCACAAACCGATTTGACGATTCCGGCGAAACTGCTGCACGACATGTACAAACGGTGTGTTGCGCGAAAACTCGATGTTTTTCATCAACGCACAGACGAAAACGAGGAAATTGTTATTGATGAATTGGCAAAAATTAACTACTTTCGTATCTGTGGTATCAAGACAATGTTGACTCCAGATTTGGACATGCATTCACGCAAGGCGTGTTGGCAATTCATTGACCGAATTGTACGTGTCGTTACGATTGTCTCGAAATTTAGCGAGAAATCGCGAAAGACGCTTAACAGACTTGCTGACGAAACATTGTCAGAGCAGGAGCGTAGCAGTTTATCAACTGGCAACTTTGATATTGTCAAAGTCTTGGAGAATATTGAAAAACGCGTCATTAGCAATACTGAGATGCTTGGCACAATTAAGAATGTTGCCGATGAGTACAAGGATGAGATGAAGTCACAAGGCATGACAGACGAACAACTTGAAAAGGATATTCCGTTTTAATAAACTTTCTTACAAAAAAATCTCAACACCTTTCTATAACAAGTAAAACTATCAAGTGCACCGAAATGTGTAGCGTTGCGATTAACTTTTTCCATATCTTTGCCGTTGCTCCTGCGCTCGGTTACGTTTTCTACGAGAATTACAACGGGCGTGCACTGCCACAAAACCTTGCAATTGTCGGTCTTGTCGTCGTTGTAATTATTCTTTTGTTTCACGGTTATTTGGCGTTTACCAAAATGACGGCGGGAACAACAACGTTGATGGGCAGTGCGGTGAGCAAAAGCACCACTGCCGATGTGAGCGGAAACACGTTTGCGCAAGGTTCACAAACAAGTGGCGTTCCATCAGTTGGTATCAGCGACACGACAAGCGGTCTAACGTCAGCCGAGACAAACGGAAGCAACTACTAATAAATTTCTTTCATTGAACAAGTCACCTTGGTCGCCATTGTGCCTATTTGTGCGCAAATTTTTTTGTTCGCTTTGCAAATTCTGCTGCATGCACCACTTGTATCCGTCTTATTTGTTCGTTACAACTGGGACATATGTGCGCCTCTCTGAATAAACATTTTGTACAAAGTGGAACCGGGTAGCAGCAATTTCTTCCGACGTGTACGACAAAGTTATCATTATCGGGGTTGTAGCACTCTTGGCATACGACAATCGACTGAATTTCAGCAGTCATTTTTTCAGAAAGATTTTTTCATCACCCATTTAGTAACAACAAAAAAAATATCAATGCCACCGAAAAAGGCAAATAATTGTCCAACAAACGCAGCGGACGTCTCTGACGCTGCAAGACAAGCAAAAAATTTCAATGAATTTCGTTCAGCCATGTCGGGACTCGGTTGCAGTGCGGCGCGTGTGGGAGAATTGTGGAAAGAGATGCCAAACTACAAGACAACTGCCAAAAAACGTTCGGCTGACGAAGCAGAAATCGCATCGCCTTCTGCTAAAAAGGGAGTTGCCGCATCAGCAAAGAAAGCATCACCAAAAGTGGCATCGCCCAAGGCTGCTTCACCAAAAACACCCAAAACGCCAAAGAAAACTACTCGTACACCGCGAAAGACAATTCAAAAGGCTTCTCCAAAAGCAGCAAGTCCAAAGGCAACAAGTCCCAAAGCACCAACTCCAAAACGTGCATCACCACCAAAACCAAGCCCAAAAGCAAAGACACCAAAGGCTTCGCCAAAAGCGTCGCCTATTGAAACAGCAGCCGTTGCCGTTGCATGCTATGCTGATGGAGTTGATTGGAGCAAGTGCTTGGAAAGCGAGTCTTATGGTGAAAAATGCATGAAATCGCTCCGCAAGAATTTTCCAGATCTCTTTGCTTGTCCGTCATGCCCAAAGAAAGAAAGTGCTGCTTCCGCCGTGAAGGAAAGCACTGGCGCCCCGCCACCACCACCACCACCGCCGCCGCCGATGCCAAAGAAAGCAGTGGTTGCAATGCAACAAGTTACTCAGGACTATGCTGGTGCAACATCTCTTCTCTCTGACAAAAAAGGTATTATTGGTATGATGGCTGGACATACGTTGAAAAAAGTTCAACCGCCAACTGCACGTCCGGCATTTCAAGCCATGCCGATTGTTGCTGCCGATGCTTCAGTTACAAAGGCTCTTGCTGATGCGCCAAAAGCAAGCGCAACAGAGCGTGCGAAACTTGGCGATGTTGCAGAGGCAACAGATTTGATGTCGCAAATTATGCAAAAACAGGGAAACCTGAAAAAGACTGCCCCCGCTACTGCAAAACCTGCACCTCAGAAGAACGACCTATTTACAGAAATGGCAGCCAAAGCAGGAACACTGCGAAAGACCGAAGGTCCTGGAAAGTCTGCTTTCAAGACTGACAAATTTGCTGGCAATGCTTTATTTGCTGCGCTCGCTCAAAAAATGAGCAGTATCCGATCTGCGTATGATGAATGAAATTTTGAAACAAAAAAACAAATCGCTATTCAATTGAAATAAAAAAATCAAAGTGAAATGAGCACAAATAGCAGCAACAATGGTTCAGTTTTTAGTTGCGCGCTTGTCGAAGGTGGTTTGGGGAGAGAAAACACTTCCCAAGGTGAACAACAATCACTCTTTGCACGCTCTGCGGCTCTGCAGAAAAAGGAAAAAAACCTTGCAGCAACATTGAATTGTGAGCGCACTTTTATTGTTGATTTTGACAGTAGCGTTGCTGACGACAATAATACCTTTAGTGGTCCTTACCAAACTGCAATCACAGGTGCCGGATCATTGCGCAATGATCAACAAAGTGGAAATCACAAATCAAGATTCTCTGAAACAACTAGTCTTTACGGAACGATACCGCTCAAGGGTCATTTTACAAACACAAGTTCAATTGCTCGAAGCAGACTACTTTCCGCTCAAATTAATGCCCGTGAGTATCAATTAATTCAATCGTCACAAGCAAAATCATGCCAGCAACTAAACGAGTTGGTTTGTGCATGCCCAATCAATCCTGAAACGCATATTGGTGCCGGTTCACAACATACGTTTGCCATCTCTGAAAAGTTTTGCATTGATGATTTGAATCAAACACTGTCGGTTGAAAATAGCCGCACAAAGAATCCATTTGTATTTCCCAAAACAAAAACTTGTGTTAGTGCTGTTGAATGCGTGCGCCAAGAGGCAATTTCAAAGTATTTCCAGGAGGGTTCGTGTCGCGATCTGATTTGCAGTAATCTTCATTTGCATTTCGAAACTTGCGAACCGCACAATTTTGTACCGGGAATTCGTTTTACCTTACTGAACACATCAAATTTTGAACGTGCCGATAACGAAGTGGACCCAGAATGTATTAATCCCTACGAACCTTGTCCGGAACTTGACGACTTGTTGAAAGGAGAAACCAGTGCGTACGAGGTTTATGATATATTGGATGCAAATTCATTCTTGGCTGTGCCGTTTAAGCGACAAATCTTTAATCCAGAATGCGGTCCTGTTTGTGAGCAGTTTGTTGGCTCACAAAGTTGTATTACTAATATAATGTTTCGTCGTCGCGTATTTGACTATGTTTCTCGTGACGAATTATCGTGTGCGCCAAGAGGAGACACAACGCATTTTTACGGTCGATATCAGATTGGTAAATGTGGGTGCTGTCCCGCATGGGCGTATATTTGTTGCCCGACCTCACCACAACAACTTGCTGCTTTTGGAAACCAAATTATTCAATCATCCATTTATTCTGGCATTTTAACCAACATTCGTGATATCAGTTATAATGCGTTGCTTGATGAGTTTTCTGTTGAATTCCAACCAGAACCTGGATGCGATACAATCATTCGTCGAACAAAAAATCTGCTCGGAACAACCAATCAATACTCTTCCATTTCATTGTCGCGAAATGCAATGCTCGCAGTTGCAAATTGCCCAGAAGCAAAAGAAAACTATCTAAACCGCGCTCTTCGCAGCGGACACTATTTTGATATTGTTAGGGGATGCAATGATCGTTTTATTCTCTACATATTTATAAAGTCTTGCCAACAAATTCATCAGTTTGAAATTGTTCTTCCACCGGGACTTTACAAGCCTGGCGAATTGGTTGATTGTTTGGGCAAAGCATTGAATGCGGCAGTGGAATGTGAAAAGACATCGTTTCAGTTTGTCGTTGAGTTTACATTGCATCCGACAAAAGGATTGATTGCTTGGCAACAGATTGGTCAAAAGAATGTCAACGCATATCCAACGGTTGGCACGTCACCATACGAATCGCAGACATTTGGTATTATTATCAAAAATCTGATTCCGTACGAGCGTTTTGCAATTGATTTTGGTGCATTAGCATCAACACTTGATTTTGAAGCAAGAAAAACAGAATTTGCTGGTGCACATGCATCGCGAGCCGTTGCCGGTATTTTGCAAGTGGTGAATGGTCGTTGCGAAAAACGTGTTTCGCCGCCGTGTAAACCACAATGTATGCGCGCGCTTTACAGTAGCAAGGTCGATCGCTGCACTGGTCTCGTAACAATTGAGCAAAATGGATTTAATCCTCTGCTGTGCAATTCTCTGCAAGCCTACCTCTTGTTTTCGAGAGACGCAGCGTGTTGTGAAGATGGTCCCGATAATGAAATTGACAATGGCACAGGTTGTCATCCAGACGAAATTCAACAAGTCGTACCGGAACCTTGCGCTGTTATTTTAAACGAATGTTGTAAGCCAATCAAGTGTTGCAAAAACAAAAAATGCAAATGTGATCCATGCCAATGTGGTGATAATTGCAAATGCGGAGAACAAAAAGAATGTGACAATGCGAAATGCAAATGTGATCCTTGCAAATGTGACGACTGCAAGTGTGGAGAATCGTCTTGCGGCAACGACAAATGTGGTTGTGATCCTTGTGTGTGCACGGATTGCAAGTGCGGTCAACAAGCGTGTGGTAACAGCAAATGCAACTGTGATCCTTGTGAGTGTATTGATTGCAAATGTGGGATACCAGTGTGTGGCAACAGCCAATGCAAATGCTTTCCAGAATGTAAATGTGGACCTGATTGTGATTGCGGAGAAGAAGACGGCTGTGGTCCTTGCGAGAAACCAAAGACAAAATGCGAACCCAACAGCACATTTTTGTCGTTTCAATTACCAGAGGGAGTATTGCCCGTTTGTGAAAATGACATTGTTTGGATTACATTCAATTGCCGAACGATTGCTGCTTGTGTGACCTTGGTTTCACGAGATTGCGAACGCTCTGCTTGTTCACCACACATCAAGTACAAGTTGGCACTCGGTTACGGTGCGAGGTCACTTTATAATTTGCTGCGAGGCGTTGATGAAACTTCAAGTCCTTTGCCGTCGTATTTGCCTGTCAAGGTTTCATTTGAATCAATTGGGTTCAATTTGCATTTCAATAGTGCATCAACCGAAACGACGGCGGCAACTGAAAACGCATTAACTCCAGTCAGACCGGCAACTCAGAATGCAATTACAAAGTGGCTAGGATTTTACAACACAACGACATTGACTGGAAGAAAGTTTTACGTTTCAAACAGTTGCATTCAGTCATTGTTGGATGAAAGGTTGATTTTGCTTGTGCCAGAGATTGAAAGATTTGCACGAGCAGAGCCACGATATGGCGTTTATTCTCCATCCGATAAAGTTTTGGTTAGACATTATGGCGTTCTCATTCTTGATCGTCCTTCTGGGGTTTACAAATATGATAATTCAAGTGATTCTTTGCTTGGTTTTATGAGTATGGATCGTTGTACCATTGACCCATGCAACTCGGTATCGTGTAGTAACATTGGGCCCAATTCCTCAGTCCAACATCTTTCGTTTCATTTGTTGCGAAGCGATGGCAGTGCTTACGTTTCGTGCGGCGATTCGCTGATTGCTTCAGTTGAAATTTGCTATTCAAATTAATAAATGAGTGAAAAAATTTATCAAAAAAGATGACTTTGCCTATTTCCGAAAAAAATTTTCGTGATCGTCTTGCTTTTCGAACCAATTTTCTCTCAAGCAATCCAAAGCAACGAAATCAAGAAAACGGAAAAGTTCCATCAGGTGTAAACATTGTTTGCGATCATTGTGGAGACCGCTGCACAAAAGCACATTGGCATTGTATTCAGCCCGGATGTGAAGTAGTGTGTAGTGCTGATCATGAGTGCTTTGTTGGCGATCTTTGCTACCCTTGCTTTGATACGTTTTCTTTGATTCAAAAGTTTCCGATTCTGACTGGTGCCGGAACAAACGAAGAAAAATTGCGACTTGCAATGCAGTTTGTATCAGAACGTTCTCAACCTTCTATGCAACCAAATATGACATGTAGTGTCTGTGAATGTGTTCAAACAGATTATAATTGCAATCAATTTCAACGTGATACTGATAAGGATATTTGCACTGGATGTGCAAAGGTGATGCGATTTTTACTGTTTCCAATGATGCCGCGTTCCTATTCGCCGACGCTCAAGTCAGTTGTTGAAACTTTGGACACAAAAGGCTCGAAAAATGTTGATCAAACGGTCTCTTTGATGGATCGAAAAGATGTTGAAAAACTCGCGCAACAGCAGTTTGCAGAGCGAATGGCGCAAGATTCAGACGAAGAATAAAAATTTTCAGACAACATTAAGAACAACTCAAATTTTTTTCAGACCAAACTTGATCAAACAATGAGCCAATTTAATCGCTTTTCGAATCGCGAGCGCGTAGAACCATCAACGCCGCGCAACGTATATCGCCAAAACAACCAGTTTGATGAGCAGCAACCATTCGTTCGCGAAGACGTCTATTTGTCGTTGATTGCACAACGTGATGACGCATTGATGCGTTATCAGGCGCTTCATGCTGCGTATGAACTTTCTGTTTCCCGCTCCGAAGCAATGCAACACAACAACCAGGACATGGCGGCTCATCTCGAAGCCTCACGTCAGCAAGTCGATCAACTTTACGCGAGAGCAAATGCTCTTCAACGCGAGTTGCAAGTTGCTACTATTGGATCTCGTGCTTGTGCCGATGCTGTGTCGCAATCAACATCGTGCTTTGCGGAACTTCAACGCGTCAATCAACAGCACGCTGATTTACAACAAGAATACAACAAACTACACCGCGACTATGATACTCAGCGTCAGTCTCGTCGTGCCGCTGAACATCAATTGGACCATCAAGCAACAAAGTACCAAGCCATGAAAGCACGCGTGGCCTCGGACGCAGGCGTCATTTCGGACTTTCGTGTAAACGTGAAGAAACTCAACGAGAAGATTGCTCAACTCGAGGCGGCTGCTCAAGTTCGCGAGTTGCGTGTGTTGGTAAGCAAAGGAATTACTTTATTCAGACTTTCAACTAACCTTGATTTTTCAGACCTTGGAGCGCCAAGTATCTGCCAAAACGAGCGCAACAGAGCCGCAAACGCCTCGTCTTCGTCTCAAAAATTCTGCTGCGGTCGCTACAGTCACACCAATTCAACTTGCACCTGTGGTTATCAACATTGATGATGCAACAAACGATGCAACGATAAAAAGCGAAGAATCTGCCGGCGTAAAAACGCGCAAGCAGTTAACGATGAAGCGGCAAACTTTGCTTCTTTCCGAAGCACACGATTTTATCGACAATCAAAACCAACGGACTCAGCCGCAACGCGAATTTGATCAAGCGTGGGAAGTTGCCCAAATTGTTTCACAAATGAAACGGCAAGAACAAAAATAAAGATTTAAATTGATATAGTGGTAAAGGTCGGCGCATTCTAATATAAGTCTTAAATGTCTTGAGTTTTCAACAATGAGTCGTTTTAAACAAAAAATGAGCCGTTTCAATCGCATTCTCCAGGAAGAAGCAGATCGTTTGACCTTGCAAACACAAACGCTGGAAAATTTTCGGGACGCTTTAGCAACCAAAAGACCAAACTTGGAGGAAATATTTAAACAGAAAAAACTTTACAAAGATCCCCAAGTCGGTGTTACCATTACAATATTCAAAACACGCAGAGACGAAAAGTACAGCAAAGAAATAATGCAGACGATTTTTTGGAACAAGTTTCCCTCCGTTGCAAAAGATTTTGGCGATGTTGTGGCAGTGCTTGGAGAAAAAAGCCAATTTACAAAGGAAGAACTTGATTTGTGTCTGTTGTTTGGCATGGAGCCTGTACAGTTAACCACGTCACGCAACGGGTTTGGAAACAATTAAAAGTTTTTTGGTTCAAAAATTTTTTAGCAAAAAATGACCGCTTCTCCAGTTTACTCAATGGAAAAGATTGCAAAGATGATAAATGATCCAAATGGTAAAGAAGGCGCACTTCAAATGTTGAGTATGATGCGTTTTATTGAGCCAAATGTTTTTGTTTCGGAACCGGTACAAAACTTGATGAACGGCTTGGCTTTGGATGTTGTTGTTGGTGCACTTGGCAAAGAAGAACTCAAAGAAATGGATGCAGAAGCAATTCGCAAAAAAATGTTGGATTCTCACGTGGCAATTGTCAAATGCCGTCTAATTACTGAAAATTGCGGAGTTTACCATCATCATGTTGGTCAATGTGACAAGGAATTTGTAAAGGATTTGAAAGCGAGTTTATTATTTTTGAAGTTTCACGTTAAAGAAGAATGTATAAACGCTCTTGATTCAGATGACGAAGCATACGTCGCAGCAGGAGACAAAAAACCAAATGTATTGAAAATATCTGTTTAAACGACAACTTTTTCATTTTTCATGCGTTGCAAGATGCCAATTCCTGCGCGCAATTTTGATTCGTTACCACCTTGCATTGCGTGAACAACCTTTCCATTGTAGCAAAACATGAGCGTCGGGACAACGGTTACACCAAAATATTCAGCAGACTGTTGAAAATCTTCAATGTCAACCTTGAAAAAGGCGACATCGTCAGTTTGCGTTGCAATTTTGGCAACTGTAGGTGTAAATCGGTGACATGGGTTACACCAAGGTGCGCTAAACATAAAAATGGCCAATTCATTAGCAAGCATTTGCTCAAATACGTGCGAATCGGTTTCACCTTTTTCTTTATCAAAGATTATTAATTCACTCATATTTTTATTATTGTTAGAGTTTACACAAATTCAATACCGGCATGATAAGCCGAGTCGATCGAAACGGCGATTGCACCTGTCCAGTAAACAACGAGCGCTATATAATCACCGGCATTCACTTGGACTGTATCTGCAGTGTTGCTTGCGGTTTGAAACTGAAGCAGTGTCAAGATTGGGTAACTCCATGAAACTGCAAGTGGAGTGGCGATAAATGTCGGAATTGTATTTGAAGCACCACTGGCAGTCAAAACAACGGCCTCAAA
>JACDJC010004036.1_pt1 | contig 10253 bp, 7 predicted proteins | sample 7454191 | NCBI WGS metagenome assembly JACDJC01 (sample SAMN14253291, study PRJNA609438) | sludge metagenome | isolation source: sludge after 25d culture with pyrite and EDTA | collected 2018-12-20
CGCAACCGCAACCCGCGTCGCCGTCCGTGCCCACCCCCACCTTTGCGCCGCCGCCGCCCCTGCCCGCGCCCGCGCCTCCACCAGCGTCCACCCCGGAGCGCGTGCCCGAGACGGAACCGGCGGCGACCGACGTGGCGGCGGTCTCCGCCGCGGCCGAGCCGATCATGGAGCCGGTGCAGGAACCCTCGCCGGTGTTCACGATCTTCTGCCTGGGTGCCTTCCGCGTCTACGGCGGCGAGAGGCGGATCGATAACTGGCCCAGCCGCAAGGGCAAGAGCATCTTGCAGTATATGTTGCTGAACCGCGAAACTCCTGTCGGCAAGGACATCCTGATGGAGACGTTCTGGCCCGACGGCGACCCGGCCGACACGCGCCGCAATCTCCACCAGGCGATTTATAGTCTGCGTCAGTCGCTGCGGCAGAACCAGCCCGATCTCCAACCCATCATCTACAAGCAGGATACCTATTTGCTGAACCCCGAGGTGGTCCTGTGGATTGACTTCGAGGAGTTTGGGCGGCACGCGCGCACCGGGCGGGAACACGAGGCGGCCGGGCGACGGGAGCGGGCGATGGAGGCCTACAAGGTGGCCGTGTCGCTCTATCAGGGCGACTTCCTGGAAGAGGATCTGTATGAGGATTGGCCCGCGGCGCGGCGCGAGGAATTGCGCGATCGTTTCATCGACATCGCCAACCGGCTGGGCGAGCACTACCTGCGGCGCGAGGAGCACACGGCGGCTATGGCGCTGTCGCGGGCCATCCTGACGAAAGACAACTGCCACGAGGAGGCGCATCGCCGGCTGATGCTGTGCTATGCCGCCATCGGGCAGCGCCATCTGGCCGTCCGCCAATATCAGACCTGCGTCCGGGCCTTGCGCGAAGAGCTTGACCTCGCGCCGAGCGAGGCGACGACGGAGCTATACCGGACGCTGGCAACGTGACGATCGGCCGCGATTCGCGCCCCGGGAACAACTCAAAATAATTCGTGCTCAAAATTGAGGGGGAATAGAGAGGAAATTGAGAACTCATTGCTAGGATGGCCTTGAAATTTCGAAGTCCTGAGCGCTCAGGCACTACTCGAAGAAGCCAGTGTTCACCATATTCAAGGAGTAACCAGCAATGACCGAGAATACGTATAGCCAGGGTTCCGGCGACGAGATGGAAGGCGTGATGGCGGCGCTTGAGAGCAAGGTGCAGGCCGTGATCAGCGAGGGCAAGCAGAAGCGGCAGGCCGAGGCTCAGCAGGAGATCGCCGAGCCGCAGGGCTGGTGGAATCTGTGGGCGCGGGGGCCGTTCCAATACACGGCCCCCGGCGGCCCGCTGCTGCCGCACAAGGTGATCAAGGTCGGCGAGTCGTTCTACGTCGCCACGGTGTTGTGGCTCAGCGACGTTGTCCTGACGCCCGGCGGCCCCACCGTCTGCGATCTCATCTCGAATCTGGCCTGTGACTTTGAGCTTGAGTACTGCACGAACGACCTGTGCGACTTCCGAAAGGCGACCCGGTTCAGCCGTTCGGTCAAGCATCCGTTGATCCCCGACCGATGCTACTACATCAACGTCCAGCGCTTCACCGCCGCGGCGGGTGATGAAAGCTGCATCTACGAGATGAACATCTGCGGCCGGATCACCGGCTGCGAAGGCCGGGGCGGCCGTCCGCCGCTGGCCGGGTACGCGTCGGCCGTCTATGATTTCGACGCCGATCTGTTCTACCCGCCGGGCGGCCCCACGGGAAGACCGGCCGGTTGGAGGTACGACGTCCCGATCCGTTTTATGATCTATCCCTAGCGGGATGGCGGTTCCATAGTTTGGCGACGGCCGACCCGGCGACGGAAGCCGGGTCGGCCGTCCGAAGCCGGCAGGCATGGAGGATGCCATGACAATTACCCCCAGCGAACTGATGCGCGCCCGGCTGGCGCTGCAAAAGGCGGTCGGCAGAAATCTGTTTGATCGCGCCCGGCGGATTAACCTGATCGACATCGCCCTGTATGAGGAAAACGGGCAGGTGTACGACGTGCCGGCGATCCGCTATCACGTCGACGATTTCATCCCGTCGATGGGACTGGAGTCGATGGGCCGGACGCCGCTGCAACTGGAGCCGATCGATGGCGTGCCGACGATGGTCGTTCGGGGCAGCTACCGACCGCAGCAATGGTGGCCGTGGTGGCCCGGGACAAGCTCGCCGACGAACCCGCGTCTGGGCCGCTCCGATCCCCTGAACGGCGGCGTCAGCATCTCCACCGGGTATTCCGGCTCCGGGACGCTGGGCGGGATCGTGCGCGACCGGGCGAGCGGGCGGCCGATGCTGCTGAGCAACTGGCATGTGATCGTGACCTATTGGGGCGCGCCGCGCGGCCAGCCTATTTTGCAGCCCGGTCGCGACGACGGTGGCTCGGCCGCCGACGCGATCGCCGAACTGGAACGCGACGCCATGGCGGCCAATCTGGACGCGGCGGTCGCCTTCCTGAACGATCGCCGGCGGCCGTCGAACGCCCAGCTGGACATCGGGCCGGTGACGCGCACCGGCAAGGCGACACTGGGCATGATCGTGCAGAAGTCGGGGCGTTCCAGCGGCCGGACCTACGGGCGAGTGACCGGCATCGAGGGCGTGTTGCGGATGCGCTACAACTGGGTCGACCGCCAGATCCGGCGCGTCATCACCATCGAATCGACCGGCGGCGAGGTGAGCCGGCCGGGCGATTCCGGCTCGTGGTGGCTCGCCTCGGGCAACGGGGACGCGGTCGGCCTGCACTTCGCCGGAAGCAACTATCCGGAGCGCGGCCTGGCGCTCGACATGGGCGCGGTTCTGGATGCGCTCGACGTTGACATCTGGCGCTGAACGGCCCCGCGCAGGAGGCCGCGCCGTGCATATCGAAAGGGAACAGGCGAACCAAATGACGCACGATGACCCCGGCATGGGGAACGCGATTATCCGCGCGCAGGAAAAGCTGGTCACCCGCTTTGGGAACCATCCCGACGTAAGTCTGATCGACATCGGCTACGACCCCGGGAGCGACGCCTTTCCGTATAACGTGGTCTTGCGCATCCACGTCCGCTGGCGGTGGATTGTGGCCCCGCCGGAAGAGCGGGTGGCCTTTCCCACCGAGGTGGACGGCATTCCGGTGATCGTGATTCCCGGCGACTACCGGCCGGAGACGAACAGCCCGGCAACAGGCGGACGAATGTGAAATCGGCCGCTGTCGCGCGAATGGGGAGAGGGTTATCCATTCGCGCGCGGCATTCAGGAGATTTTTACGATGAACACGAACCAAGTCGAAGAATCCGTCATGCATGAGAATGAGGACGATCTGACGGCGATCAAGGGCGTCGGCCGGGGCTATGCCAATGCCCTGAACCGCATCGGCATCCGCCGCTACGCCGACTTTCGCGACTATGTGACCAACTCGGATCTCCACCAGGCTTTGGCGCAAGCGGGAGAGAGTATTCCCGTCTGGAAGATCACCCGCGACGACTGGGTGGGCAGCGCCATGCTTCTGGCGGGGGTCGAGGAGGAAGCGACCCCACCGTCTGCGGTGCCACCGTCTGCGGCCGAGAGCGAGCCGGCCCGGGAGTCGCACCGCCACGCGTCGACCGCCGGGTGGACGCAGTACGCCGGCTTCAACGTCTACTTTGAATACGGTCAGGAAGTAGCCGCCGGGCGGAACTGGCACACCGTGGTCTATAAGTCCCTGGAGCCTGACAGCTTCAACGACAAGCGGATCTTCGAGGGAATCGATCCGGCTGTGTGGGCCGAATGGATCATGGATCGGGCGGAATTGCCGCCCGATGCCGGGCCGGTTTTGCCGGCCGCCGCGCCGCCGGCTCCTGTTGAGAGCCGGGTAGATATTACCGACATCCACGTGTCCATGCTGCCGCCGTCGGCCGGGTTTCCGGAGAAACGGTTGAACGCCGCGGTGAAATTCCGGCTGCCCGGCGAGGAAGGCGGGGCGTCGACCGCCGAGGATGAGCCGTTTCGCGTGGAAATCCATACCGTGAATGTGGAGACGGGAGAGCTGAATCTCGTCGCCTCGGGGCAGGGTCAGTTCCAGCCCGATGCAGTGGAATACACCAGCCATCAGGCCTTTGCGCTACCTGAGGTGGGCCGCTACGAGGTCTATGGGCTGGTATTGCTGCTGCCGCCGGCGGGGATGGCTGCCTGCCGACAGGGGCCGACCATCCGAATAGTGCCTTGATTGGGCTTCGGGAAGCGCGCGCCGGGCGATTCGGAAGAATCGCCGCGCGCCCGATTATGAGCAAATCGCCCGCCCACTTGCCATAACGACCCCACCCCTGTATACTGTCCAATGGCGTCGCGGCTATGGAGCCGGTTGCCGGACCAAATTTTGAATTTTAGTAGACTTTTACACACGGCTGGGAGTGCGACTTGGCTGTTTGGAGTCAAGGAGTATATACCCAGTGAGTGACCTCACCACGACGTCGAACGACGTTACGTTCGACTCATTTAACCTGGACACGCGCATCCGCGCCGGCATCACCGACGCCGGATACGATGTGCCCACCCCCATTCAGCGACAGGCGATTCCCTACATCCTCGAAGGGCGCGACGTGCTGGGCCTGGCCCAGACGGGCACGGGCAAGACGGCGGCGTTCATGCTGCCTATCCTGCAGCGTCTGACGCGCGGCCCGCTGCGCCGGCCCCGCGTCCTCATCGTGGCCCCCACGCGCGAGCTGGCGGAGCAGATCCACGAGACGGCCCGGGCGCTGGGCGGCCGCACGAAGGTGCGCAGCGCGGCCGTCTATGGCGGCGTGGGCAAAGGCCCGCAGATCGACGCCTTCCGGCGCGGCGCGGAGATTCTCGTCGCCTGCCCCGGCCGCCTGCTCGACCACCTCGGCGAGGGCAACGTCGATCTGGGCAGCATCGAGGTGCTGGTGCTCGACGAGGCCGACCGGATGCTCGACATGGGCTTCCTGCCCGACATCAAGCGCCTGCTGCGCTATGTGCCCAACCGGCAACAGACGATGCTCTTCTCGGCCACCATGCCGCCCGACATCCGCAAGCTGGCCGACGAAATCCTGCGCGATCCGGCCACGGTGCAGGTGGATATTATCGCTCCGGCCAAGACGGTGTCCCACGCGCTCTACCCGGTGCCGGAGACGCTGAAGGCCAAGCTGCTGCACACCATGCTGGAGCAGACGCGCACGGCGCGGGTGCTGGTCTTCACGCGCACCAAGCACCGCGCCCGGCGGCTGGCCCAGGACCTGGACAAGCGCGGCTATCGCGTGGCCGCCCTGCAGGGCAACATGAGCCAGAACAAGCGCCAGGAGGCCATGAACGGCTTCCGCGGCGGCAAGTATGACATCCTGGTGGCCACCGACATCGCCGCCCGCGGCATCGACGTGAGCGAGATTTCGCACGTGGTCAACTACGACATGCCCGACACGGTGGACGCCTACACCCACCGCATCGGCCGCACCGGCCGGGCCGAGGCCACGGGCGAGGCGGTCACCTTTGCCGTGCAGGACGACGAGCCGATGGTGCGCGACATCGAGCGCGTGCTGGGCAAGCCCATCGAGCGCCGCCGCATGGAAGGGTTCGACTATGGCGCGTTTGCGCCGGAGAGCCAGCGGCCCGCGCCGAAGAAGAGCGTCTATCGCTCGCGCAGCTTCCACGGCAGCGAGCGGGGCGGGTTGCCGGCGCAGAGAAGATAATTACGAATTACGAATTACGAATTACGAATTACGAATGAAGAGAGCCGCGCCGGTTGCGGGAGTGACCGGGGCGGTTTTTTTTGTTTGGCGTCTGGAAACCGGGTTTCTTCCGGGAAACCCGGTTTCTAGGGTTTCTAAGTTTGGTGGGGCGGGTTACAATCGCGATCATCTATTATTATGAAGCTGAGCGCGTATCTCGTCGATTTTCATGTCCCATCCCGTTGAAACCTACCTGACCCACCTGCAACAGATCCACGCCACCGGCGGCGGCACGGCCGAGGAATCCTATTACGGCCCGCTGGAGAATCTCTTCAACGACATCGGCGGCAAACTAAAGCCCAAAGTCCGCGCCGTGCAGCAGCTTGCCAACCGCGGCAGCGGCGAACCCGACTTCGGCTTCTACACCGCCGACCAGTTCCAGCGCGGCGGCGACCCCATCGCCGGGCTGGGGCCGGAGCGCGGCGCGGCCGAGGTCAAGCCCTGGACCGACGACGTTTTCGCCGTGGCCGCCGGCCGGCAGGTGGCTAGGTATCTCCAGGGCTACCGGTTGGTGCTGGTCACCAACTATCGCGAGTTCGTCCTGATAACGCTGGACGAGAGCGGCCGGGCGATGCAACTGGAATCCTGTAGCCTGGCTTCTTCGGCCGCCGCCTTCATGGGCCTGCTGGCCCACCCGCGCGCCGCCGCCGACAGTCATGGCGACCGGCTGACCGACTTCCTGCGCCGCGTGCTGCTCCATCGCGCCCCGCTGAGCGATCCGGCCGATCTGGCTTTCTTTTTGGCGTCCTATGCCCGCGAGGCCCGCGCCCGCATCGAGACGGCCGGCGACCTGAAAGCGCTGGCCGCGCTCAAGGGGGCGCTGGAAGAAGCGTTGGGCATGAAGTTCGAGGACGACAAGGGCGACCACTTCTTCCGGGCCACGCTGGTGCAGACGCTCTTCTACGGCGTTTTCTCGTCCTGGGTGCTTTGGTGCCGCGACCGTCAGGCCGGCGGCCGCCCCGACGGCGATCGCTTCGATTGGCGGCAGGCGGCCTGGACGCTCCACGTGCCGATGATCCGCGGCCTGTTCGACCAGATCGCCACGCCGTCGCGCCTGAAGCCGCTGGGCATCGACGAGGTGCTCGACTGGGCCGGCAACGCGCTCAACCGCGTCGACCGGGCGGCCTTCTTCCACAAGTTCGAGGAAGACCACGCCGTGCAATATTTCTACGAGCCGTTTCTGAAGGCCTACGATCCCGAACTGCGCAAGCAGTTGGGCGTCTGGTACACGCCGCCGGAGATCGTTCGCTATCAGGTGGAGCGCGTCGACCGGGTGCTGCGCGACGAACTGGGGCTGGCCGACGGGCTGGCCGATCCGGGCGTGGTCGTGCTCGACCCCTGCTGCGGCACGGGGGCCTATCTGGTGGAGACGCTGCGGCGGATTCACGCCACGCTGGAGGAGAAGGGCGCGGGGGCGCTGGCGGCGCAGCGGCTGAAGCAGGCCGCCGCCGGGCGCGTGTTCGGCTTCGAACTGCTGCCCGCGCCGTTCGTCGTGGCCCATTTGCAACTCGGCTTGCTGCTGCGGACGCTGGGCGCGCCGCTCGACGACGAGGCCGAGCGGGCCGGGGTCTATCTGACCAACTCGCTCACCGGTTGGGAGCCACCCGACGCCGCCCGGCCCCACCTGCTGTTCCCCGAACTGGAGGCCGAGCGCGACGCGGCCGACCGCGTGAAGCGCGAGAAGAAGATCCTCGTCGTGCTGGGCAACCCGCCCTATAACGCCTTCGCCGGAGTCAGCCCGGAGGAGGAGGGCGGGCTGGTCGACGTCTATAAGGAAGGGCTGAACAAGCCGCCGGCCGAGGGCGGTTGGGGGATCAAGAAGTTCAACCTCGACGATCTCTACGTGCGCTTCTTCCGCATCGCCGAGCGGCGCATTGCGCTGAGCGGCGAGGGGGTGGTCTCCTTCATTTCCAATTACTCGTGGACGCAGGAGCCGTCATTTGTGGTCTTGCGCCAACGACTCCTGGAAGCGTTTGACAAGTTTTGGATCGAAAACATGCACGGCAATCGCAAGATCAGCGAGTATGCGCCCGACGGTCGCACCAGCGAAACGGTCTTCGCTATCCCCGGCTTTTCCGAAGGCATCCAGCAGGGTGTGGTCATATCCCTTTGGGTTCGTCGCAAGGATCACGTTGACGAGCCGGGCAAGCAGGCCGAAGTGCTCTACCGCGACGACCTGAATGCGGCCAAAGCTGTAGAACGGCGCGCCGATCTGCTGGCCGGCCTGGACGAACCCGATTTCGACGCCGCCTACGAGGTTGCCTCCCCGGCGGCGGTCAATCGGTTTTCGTTTCGGCCGGTGGAGGTGGGGGATAATTATCTGTCATGGCCCACCATTGAGGACCTGGCCGACTTTAAACCGAGTTTGGGAATCCTTGAAAATCGAGGGGATTCACTGATTCGCATCGACTTGGAACCACTGGAACAAGATATGTCACTATATCTTGACGCGGATTTATCTTGGACAGAACTGGAAAAGACCGGTCTGGGTATCTTGAAAAATGCCGCAAGATACGATGCTAAGGCAACAAGAATCAAGGTTCTTGGATCGGATAACAAGAAAAAAGGTGCATTCACACGAATTCTGGTGAGGCCTATGGACACCAGATGGTGCTATTATTCTCAAACTCGCCCCCTTTGGAATGAGCCACGTCCCAACTATTATGATCAGATATGGGACGATAACGTTTTTATCGTGACCAGACGTAAGGGAGTTGCGCGCGTTGAGGGAACCCCATTTAACTTCACTCGAATAGTAGGTTTCCAACACGGACTTAATACGGATGCTTATTACACGCCGATCCGGGTGCGTAAAACTCCTTTGAAATCTATCTCTCAAGGCAAGCTAAATCTGTTTGCGGATGAGGATGACGAGCCGTTTGAAACCGCCAACCTCTCCCCCACCGCCCGCGCCTGGCTGAACGAATTGGGCCTGCCCGACCCCGACGGCGACGCGGAGACGGCGGCGCTGGTCTGGCTCCACGCCCTGGCCGTTGGCTACAGCCCGGCCTATCTGAGCGACAACGCCGACGGCATCCGCGGCGACTGGCCGCGCGTGCCGCTGCCCGCCTCGGCCGCGGCGCTGCGGGCCTCGGCCGCCCTGGGTGCGCGCGTGGCCGCCCTGCTGGATACCGAGCGGCCGGTGGGCGGCGTCACCGCCGGGGCCATTCGCCCCGAATTGCGCGACGTGGCCGTCATCCGCCGCGCCGGCGGCGGCCAACTCGATCCGCAGCAGGGCCACCTCGACCTGACCGCCGGGTGGGGCCACGCGGGGAAGGGCGGGGTGACGATGCCGGGACGGGGGAGAATTACGAATTACGAGATACGGGATACGAGTGAAGAAGGCGGCGCCCCTTCTCCCCGTCACCCTTTCTCCCTTTCCCCCCGGCTCAACGTCTGGCTCAACGACGACGCCTATTGGGGGAACGTGCCGGCGGCGGTGTGGGACTATACCATCGGCGGCTACCAGGTGATCAAGAAATGGCTGAGCTATCGCGAACGGCCGCTGCTCGGCCGCGGGCTGACGCTCGACGAGGTGGAGTACGTCACCCACATGGCGCGGCGGCTGGCGGCGCTGGTCTTGCTGCGGCCGGAACTGGATGAGAACTATCGGGCGGTGGTTGGTGATGTGTGGGCGTGGCGGCCGACCGCCGTCGACCGGCGGCCGACCGCCGCGGGAAGTTAACGCAAGGGCGCAAGTATAACCACAGACGACAAACCACGGGCCACGGGCCTTCCCGTAGGTGTCGTCGGTCGTCGCGCGACAGGAGCCGCGTCGCCGGTCGTCCCCTTGCGTCCTTGTGCCTTTGCGCTACATTCCCCCCATGCAAATCGACATCTTCTCCGACACCGTCTGCCCCTGGTGCCGCATCGGCAAGCGGCACCTCGAGCTGGCGCTGGCCGATTGGCCGGGTGAGCCGCCCACTGTTCGCTATCGCAGCTTCTTCCTCGACCCCGACGTCCCGCCCGAGGGACACGACTTCCTGGCCCACATGACGGCCAAGGGCGGCGGCCGGGCGACGCCCGAGGACTTCTTCGCCATGCCCCGGCAGCGCGGCAAGGCGGTGGGTCTGACGTTCAACTTCGAGGCCATCGAGCGAGCGCCCAACACGATGCTGTCCCACCGGCTGGTCTACCTGACGCCGGAGGCCGGGCGCGGGGCCATGCTCGACGCCATTTTCGCCGCCTACTTTGAGTTCGGCCGGGACATCGGCGATGTGGCGACGCTGGTGGCGATTGCCCGCGAGGTGGGGCTGGACGGCCCGGCCGTGGCCGCGCAATTGGCCGGTGACGCAGGCGAGGCTCAGGTATTGGCCGACGTGGCCTTCGCCCGGCAGGCAGGCATCAGCGGTGTGCCGTTCTTCATCTTCAACGAGAAATATGCCTTCAGCGGCGCGCAGCCGCCGGAGGTGATGGGGCGGGTGCTGCGGCAGGTGGCGGGGGACGAGTGACGAGTGACGAGTGACGAACGACGAGTGACGAGTTCAGAGGGAGGAGCGCCCTTCCCCCCTTCTCCCTTTCCCCCTTCCCCCTTTCTCAGCTCCCCAGCC
>JACDJC010004037.1_pt1 | contig 10253 bp, 6 predicted proteins | sample 7454191 | NCBI WGS metagenome assembly JACDJC01 (sample SAMN14253291, study PRJNA609438) | sludge metagenome | isolation source: sludge after 25d culture with pyrite and EDTA | collected 2018-12-20
CGATCCCCTCCCGCGCGCAGGCGAGAAACATCACGATCGCTTCGATGCGGTTGGACATCCAGATCGAGACCCGATCTCCGCCCGTCAAGCCGAACTCGCGCAGGTTGCCGGCAACGCCGTTCACCCAGTTGCGCAATTCCAGCCATGATACCGACCGGCGGCCGTCCTGAAGCGCGATCCGGTCGGGGCGCTCATCGGCGTGTTTGCTCATGAGGCCGTAGAGGGTTTCGTCCTTCCATAGCCCTTGCTGGTAGTAACGCCGTGTATCGGCCGGGTTGTGAAGCGTAAGAAACGGTCGCATGTCGATCTCGCGGGTCCCGCATCGCAACGCGATGCTCGGCATCAGTACGCAACTTGCGTGCCAGCCACCGCCCACCCGCGGAGGCCCCGAAATCATCAGGTTTCAGAGGGGCATCCCGGCGAAAGCGGCCGCCGGGGCGAATTCCGCAGGCGACGGATGTCCTTGCATCCAACACCAAGCCATGTTGAAGTGTCCTCAATATGGACACTCGAAAACTACCAAAAGACGCGCAGATCGCCGGCGTGGCCCTCCTCAATACGGAAGGACAGACCGTTTTCGCCGCCGGCCTCAGCTCCGAGCCGCGGATCAAGGCGCTGATGGCCGATCGCGCATGGATGGGCGAGCTTCGCGAGCGCCGCCTGACGACGCTCAACCTGGACCGCCGCGTCTACGCGATCCTGCTCGCGCAGACGGAATCCGGAGAGCTTCTGGTGATCAGCCGCGCTCCCGGCGACGCCTTGCTGCATTTCATCGGAAGCGTCGATTTCGCGTGGGACATCATTCAGTACCTGCTGACGGACCCCTTCGACGCCATGACGATCGTCGATGACGAGGCGCGCCTCGTCTACATTTCGCCGATTCACGAAGCGTTTTTCGGCCTCAAGCTCGGCGAGGGAAACGGCCGGCCGGTCGAGCAGGTCATCGAGAACACCCGTCTTCACGAGGTCGTCGCGACCGGAAAGGCCGAAGTCGGGGCCATTCAGCGCATGCGGGGATCGGAGCGGGTCGTCTCTCGCGTTCCCATCAAGCGGGACGGACGCGTCCTCGGCGCCATCGGGCGCGTGATGTTCAAGGGTCCGCAACAACTTGAAGCCCTGAGCCAGCGGATCAAGGCGCTCGAAGGCGAGCTCGAGTTCTACAAGCGCGAGACGGCGACATTGCGCGCCCGGGACTACGGGCTCGAACAGATCATCGGACGAAGCCCCGCCATCCAGCGGCTGCGCTCGCAGATCGTGAAGGTGGCTCCGCTCGAAATTCCGGTCCTGATCCGGGGAGAAAGCGGCACGGGCAAGGAGCTGGTCGCTCACGCGCTGCACCAGCTCAGTCCTCGTCGCGACCGCCCGATGGTCAACGTCAATGCGGCTGCGCTTCCGCCCAATCTCGTCGAATCCGAACTGTTCGGCTACGAGCCCGGCGCGTTTACGGGCGCCGACAAAAAGGGGCGGAAAGGCAAGTTTGAACAGGCGGAAGGCGGCACGATCTTTCTCGATGAAATCGGAGATATGCCGCTGGAAGTCCAGGCGAAGCTGTTGCGCGTGCTTCAGGACAAGATCATCGAAAGGATCGGCGGCGACCGCTCACGGCCGGTCGATTTCCGTCTGGTCTCGGCGACCAACAAGGATCTGCAATCCATGGTGGAGAGCGGCAGCTTCCGCCTCGACCTGTTCTATCGCCTCTCTCCGATCGTGATCGAGGTTCCTCCGCTTCGCGAGCGGCTCGACGACATCCCGCTGCTGGTCGACAAGTTTCTCCAGGATATCGCCTACCGGCACGCCCGTCCGATACCTCGCATCAGCAACGAGGCGCTGGCCGAACTCGCCGAGCGTTCGTGGCCCGGCAACATCAGGCAACTGCAGCACGAAATCGAACGCGCTTTCGTGTTCTCGGATGGGGTGACGATCTGCCCTGCGGATCTGTCGGAAACCCCCAGACGACCCGAGGCGCTTCCCGGCGTTGTCGAAAACATCGCTCAGGCGGCCAGATCGCGCGAGCTTAAAAAGGTCATCTCCGACGTTCAGAACGAGCAGATCAAAGAGGCGATCGCAGCGTGCGGAGGCAACAAGAAAAGAGCCGCCGCGAGCCTCGGCATTTCACGCTCGTTCCTGTACAAGAAGCTCGCTGCGATCGACGACGCCGGCCGGAGCTGACGGCGGCGGGGAGACATGTCCCTCCGCCGCCATAGCCACTGCTTCTTGACCGCTACTTCTTGATGAGCGGGCATTCGCTTTCGGAGAGCGGCCGGAACGCATCCTCCGCAGGAATTGTCGCGACCACCTTCATGAGGTCCCACGCGCCCTTCGATTCCGAGGGCTTCTTCGCCTGCAGCAGATACATGTCCCGCATCATCCGGCCATCATCCCGGATCGTGCCGTTCTTGGTCATGAAATCGTTGACGGGGATCTTCTTCATTTGCGCCATAACCGCTTTCGCCTCGTCCGTCCCGCCTGCCTTGATCGCCTTCAGGTAGTGCGTCGCAGCGCTGTAGATGCCCGCCTGGAACATCGTCGGCGGCTTGCCGCCGTGACGCTCCGCGAAGCGCTTGGCGAAGGCGCGCGTCTCGTCGTTCTGATCCCAGTAGTAGGCCTCGGTGAACATCAGGCCCTGCGCCGTCTGCAAGCCGAGCGTATGGATATCGGTGATCAGCACCAGCAGTCCGGCAAGCTTCTGACCGCCCGCAACGAGGCCGAAATCGGCCGCCGTCTTGATCGAGTTGATCACGTCCGCTCCCGCGACGGCGAGCCCGATGACCTGAGCCTTGGACGATTGGGCCTGCAGCATGAAAGACGAGAAGTCAGAGCTGTTGACCGGAGCCCGGACGGCGCCGAGCACCTTTCCGCCGTTCTTCTTCACGATATCGGCGGTGTCCTGCTCCAGCGAATGCCCGAAGGCATAGTCGGCCGTCACGAAGAACCAGGTATCGCCTTTCCCCTGCTTCATGATCGCGTTCGCCGTACCCTTCGCGAGCGCGTAGGTGTCGTACACCCAGTGGATGCCGTTGGGCGAGCAGGCCTTGCCGGTCAAGGCCGTCGACCCCACCGACGTGGCGATCGAAATCCTGTTCTTTTCCTGCGCGATACCCTGGACGGCCAGGGCGACCGCCGACGTTCCCAGACCAAAGATCGCATCGACCTTCTCGACGTCATACCAGCGGCGCGCGATGGCGCTGCCGACATCGACCTTCAACTGCACGTCGGCGGAAACCACCTCGATCGGCTTGCCGTTGACCTTGCCGCCGAAATCCTCGACCGCCATTTTCACGGCCACCACATCGCCGGGCCCCTGAATGTCGGCATAGGGACCCGACATATCGCCAAGGACGCCGATCTTCACGACATCATCCGAAACCTGCGCATGAACGGCCGCGGCCGAACCGAGCAACATCGCGGTAGCTATCACTGCTGTAAGACTTCTTCGCACGGACGCCTCCTCATTTGCGTTGCAGCAGGCTGCGTAGCAACTTGGATGCCAAAGGCCGCTTGAGCGATTTCAGACCGATTCAGGCCCTGTTGCGGCGTTCAAATGATCTCCCCGAGGACACTCTGTCCTCGGAATCAACATGCCAGGGATACCGTTACACCCGGCGCTCGCCCCCAACCGTTCTGCAAGATATATCATCAATAGAGACTGCACCCGTCGGGAGACAGAATTTGCTGTACCTGAAGCGCGCGGGCATCCGAGCGTCCGGCCGTCTCGGGCTTTCGTCAGGCAGACCCGACCCCGCCGACCGGAGGAAGGAAGAACCGGCAAAAGTTTTCTTGCGGCCACGCCGTCGAGGGCCTAATCGCAGGCTCTATCCGGCCGTTCCGCCATCCCGCCCCGAATTGTCCCTCGCGTAAATCGCCTGCTCGAACATAGAGGTTATCCGATGCCTGCCTACCGCTCCCGCACCTCGACCCATGGCCGCAACATGGCCGGCGCCCGTGGCCTGTGGCGCGCGACCGGCATGAAGGATACCGACTTCGGCAAGCCGATCATCGCCATCGCGAACTCGTTCACGCAGTTCGTGCCCGGCCACGTCCATCTGAAGGACCTCGGACAACTCGTGGCGCGCGAGATCGAGCAGGCCGGCGGCGTCGCCAAGGAATTCAACACCATCGCCGTCGACGACGGCATCGCCATGGGTCACGACGGCATGCTCTATTCGCTGCCCTCGCGCGAGCTCATCGCCGACAGCGTCGAATACATGGTCAACGCGCACTGCGCCGACGCGCTGGTGTGCATCTCCAACTGCGACAAGATCACGCCCGGAATGCTGATGGCTTCGCTGCGCCTCAACATCCCGACCGTGTTCGTGTCCGGCGGACCGATGGAAGCCGGCAAGATCGTCCTGCGCGGCCAGCAGCAGACCGCCGATCTGATCGACGCGATGGTCGCCGCCGCCGACGATACGATCACCGACGCCGAGGTTGCAACGATCGAACGGTCGGCCTGCCCCACCTGCGGCTCCTGCTCCGGCATGTTCACGGCAAACTCCATGAACTGCCTGACGGAGGCGCTCGGCCTTTCGCTGCCCGGCAACGGCTCGTTGCTGGCCACCCATGCGGAGCGGCGGCGGCTTTTCGTCGAGGCCGGTCACCTGGTCGTCGACCTCGCCCGGCGCTATTACGAACTCGATGACGCGAGCGTGCTGCCGCGCGCGATCGCGAACTTCAAGGCGTTCGAGAACGCCATGACGCTCGACATCGCCATGGGCGGCTCGACCAACACGGTCCTCCACCTTCTCGCCGCCGCCCACGAGGGCCAGATCCCGTTCACGATGAACGACATCGACCGCCTGTCCCGCCGCGTCCCGTGCCTCTGCAAGGTCTCGCCGGCCAAGAGCGACGTGCATATGGAGGACGTCCATCGCGCCGGCGGAATCATGGCCATTCTGGGAGAGCTCGACCGCATCGGCCTGATCCATACCGACATGCCGACCGTGCATACTGCGACGCTCGGCGAGGCGCTGGCGCGCTGGGACGTCAGGCGCACGAACAGCGAGGCCACGCAGACATTCTATCGGGCCGCGCCCGGCGGCGTCCCGACCCAGACCGCCTTCAGCCAGAACCGGTTTTACGACTCGCTGGACCTCGATCGGGAGAACGGCGTCATCCGCGACAAGGCGCACGCCTTCTCGCAGGACGGCGGCCTCGCCGTGCTGTTCGGCAACCTCGCGGAAGACGGCTGCATCGTGAAGACGGCCGGCGTCGACGACAGCATCCTGAAATTCACCGGCCGCGCGCGCGTGTTCGAAAGCCAGGATGCGGCCGTCAGCGGCATCCTTGGCGGCAAGGTCGTCGCCGGCGACGTGGTCATCGTCCGCTACGAAGGCCCGCGGGGCGGACCCGGCATGCAGGAGATGCTCTATCCGACGAGCTATCTGAAATCCAAGGGTCTCGGAAAAGCCTGCGCGCTGATCACCGACGGGCGCTTTTCCGGCGGATCGTCGGGCCTGTCGATCTGCCACGTTTCTCCGGAAGCCGCGGAAGGCGGCATGATCGCCCTCGTGCGCGACGGCGACACCATCGAAATCGATATCCCCGGACGCCGCATCCACCTTGCCTGCGACGCGGCCGAATTGCAGGCCCGGCGCGAACGGCAGGAAGCCGCAGGCTGGCAGCCGGCGGCCCCGCGCCCGCGCGCGGTCTCGGGCGCGCTGCGCGCCTATGCCGCCATGGCGACCAGCGCCGCAAAGGGCGCGGTCCGGAAGATCTGATCGGCCCGGTCCGGATCGTTCGCGTCGAATCCGCGACCGGCAGGTTTTCAACGAACAGGTTTCGCCGGGGCAGCGACAGACACTGCCCCGGCGTCCCGCAGTTTTTCCTTCGCGGTCCTGCGCGTCAGGAACGCGCGCCCTCCAGCGTGCAGAGCAGGTCCGCGCCGTTCAGCGCCGCGATCATCTCGCGGTGGCCGAACGCGGCGGCCGGCGAAGCGAAGCCGGTCTGCCGCTGCCGGCCCTTGAGCAGCATCTCCGCGCCGAACGCACCCAGCAGCCCGGTCTGCAAATAGGGCGACGTCCCGTAGAAGACGAGGTCGCGCCCGATGAGCCGCCCGCGCGCACGGCACGAGGTGATGAAGCGGTTGACGTCCTCGATCTCGCGCGGCGGCGTCTGGGCCACCTCGCGTCCCCAGGCGTTCGTCAGATCCTCGGCCTCCTGCGGCGAAAGCCCCGGCTTCAGCCGGGCGAATTCGGTCATCTTGCTCATCACCCAGTCGACCAGCGGCACGTTCGGGAATGCGACGCAGACACGGACGTTGCGCACCCGCGGGTCGCGCTCGTACCAGATCGGCTCGCAGCCGCCGCCCCACGGCAGGCCGCGCAGGATTTCATGCGTATGCGGCACGCTGACCTGAATCGAGGCCGCTTCCGGCCACGTCTCCAGCGCGCCGTTGGCGAGGATGTATTGCGGCTTCGTGCACATGCGCAGGAACGACAGCGTCGATGCGACGGTGGGAGCGCCGTTCGGCGCATAGACCACGTCGAAGGAGTCGATGCCGGGGGTTTCCAGCAGCGTCTCGATGACGAGCTGCCCCGCCGTCCACATGTAGGAATTCGCCGGGCACAGCAGCAGCTTCTTGTCCTTGAACGCGTCGGCGTAGCGCTCGCGCAGGAACATCACCCAGTCCTGCTCGCCGGTCGTATCGAGATAGTGGCAGCCTTCGGCAAGCGCCGCCTGCACCACCGGTTCGCCGAGCTGCATGAAGGGGCCGACGACGTTGACCACCACGGTACGGCCCTTGAAGGCGGCCCGCAGCGCATCGACCTGATGCTCGACGGCCCGAACCTCGTAGTTGCCTGCCTTCAGGCCCGGCACCGTCGCCAACTCGGCCTCGAGCCGCTCGCGGGTGCGGCCGGCGGCAATGAACGGAATGCCCGCCCGGCCGAGAAATTCCGCGATGAGCTTGCCCGTGTAGCCGCTCGCGCCATAGACGATGACTTTGGCTTTGTCCGACACTTCCTTCCTCCCTGTTTACTGCTATTTCGCCGTTTGAAGCTGTTGATGATCCGAGGCCCGGACCAGCCATCCGGTGCCCGCTGCCAAGTCCTTCAGCAGGAAACGTTCCTGCGGTTTCTCGGAAGCGGTCTTGGGGATCGAGTCCACCACCTGCAGCACCACCGGCACGCTGTTGGGCTCGAGGCCCGCACGGCAATGACGGAAAATCGCGACCGGATCGAACGCGGAGGCGTCGACCGGCACCACCGCGGCGACCACGTCCTTCTCGCCGGGCGCGCCGGAAGCCGCCGGACAGCCGTAGACGAACACGTCCTGCACCTGCGGATGCTCCGCCAGCAGCTTCTCGATCACGGCCGGATTGATGAACTCGCCGTTGCGGCGGATGGCGCTGCCCTTGCGGTGATGGAAGAACAGCCACCCTTCGGCATCGACGTGGCCGATGTCGCCCATCCGCAGCCAGCCGTCGCTGACCTTCTCCCGCGAGGCCGCCTGATCCTTCAGATAATCGACGGCGAGAGAGCCGCCGGCGAGCGACCTGAAGCAGATCTCGCCCGGCGCGCCCGGCACGCATTCGCGGCCGTCCTCGTCGAATATCTTCAGCTCGAGGTTCGGCGGCGGCCGGCCGACGGAGCCCGCCGGCCCCTGACCGGGCAGGTTGATGCACAGGCCGCCTTCGGCCGCGCCGTAGAATTCCAGAATGCTCACGCCGAAGCGCTTCGCGAAGGTCTCCCACAGCGCCGCCGGCATGCCCGCCGAGATCACCAGACGGAACGGGGTGTCGGCATCGTCCGGGCGCCGCGGCTCGGAATACACGGCGGTGGCCATACCGCCGAGCAGGGTGAACACCGTGCAGCCGTACTTGCGCGCGATGTCGAGCAGCCGCGACTTGGTGAAGCGTTCGCTGATCACCGCGCGGTATCCGAAATAGAGCGCGCTCGCCAGCGTCACCATCTGCGCGTTGGCGTGGGTGAGCGAGAGCCCGGTATAGGGCCGGTCGCCCGGCGCGAGCCCGAACAGCGCGCCGAGACGCGCGGCTTCGCCGAACCGGCGGTACGGCGCGACGATCGCCTTCGGATCGCCCGTCGTGCCGGAGGTGAACAGAAGCTGCTGCGGCTGGTCGGGGCTCGTGACCCGCGGCGCGATCCACGGCCGATCGGGAGCGAGCACCTCGCGAAGCGCGCGCACGCCCGCGGGCAGCACGGTCTTTTCGCCCGTTTCCAGAACCCAGACCCATTCGAGACGCGGAAGGCGATCACGGACGGCGAGCACCGCATCGAGCGCGTAGTCGCCGACGATCAGCCCGCGGCATTCCGCGAAATCGAGCATGAAGACGAGCTTCTCGCCCTGCACGCGCGGATCGATCGGCACGAAGACCGCGCCCGCGATCGACGCGCCCACCATCGCCTCGACGAAGGCGGGATGGTTGCGCATCATGATCGCGAACTTCGCGCCGTCGACCGTGCCCGCCTCGGCCAGCGCCGAGGCGATGCGGTTGCCGCCCTCCCAAAGCTGGGCGTAGGTGCGAACCTCCTCGGTCAGCGCGCCGTCAGCGCCGACGCCGACGAACGTGAGGACGTCGAGATCGGGCCGGGCCTCGGCCCGCAGCGCGACAAGGTCCGCCAGGATCAGGTCGTCCCGCTGTCTTCCGCTTTCCATTCAGGCCTCCTGCGTCAGCACCGACACGACGATGGCGGCGACGTCGGAGCCGAGCATGCCGCCGCCGTTCTCGGCGAGCGCCGCGCGCGCGCCGGCGACCTGGCGTGCGCCGGCCTCGCCGCGAAGCTGGGTCACGAGCTCGTAGATCTGCGCCGCACCGGACGCGCCGATGGGATGGCCCTTGCGCAGCAACCCTCCGGAGGGATTGACGGGGCGCCGGCCGCCGAGGCTCGTCACGCCGTCCTCGATGAGCTTCACGCCGCCGCCGCGCGGCGCGAGCCCGAGATATTCGTAGTAGATCAGCTCGGCCGGCGCCGAGGCGTCGTGCAGCTCGACCACGTCGATGTCGGACGGCCCGAGTCCCGCCGCCTCATAGGCGAGGCGCGCGGCATATTCGGGCACCGTCTCCTCGTCGGCGCCGGCGTAATCCCATCCCGACGCAAGCACCGACGACCGGACCCGGATCGCGCGGTCCGCGCCGAGCCTGCGCACAGCATCCTCGGAAGCGACGACGAGGGCCGCCGCGCCGTCGCCGATCGGCGAGCACATCGGCAGCGTCAGCGGCGGCGCCACCATCGGGGCCGCCAGCACCTCGTCGACGGTCAGTTCCTCGCGGAACTGGGCGTAGGGATTGAGCGCGCCGTGCCGCGAGTTTTTCGCGGACACCATCGCGAAGTGGCGCGCCGTGGAGCCGTAACGCTCCATGTGCCGGCGCGCGGCCTGCGCGTAGAGGTCCATGAACAAGGAACGCTGACGCCCCTTGTCGGCATCGCCGCCGGACGCCTTGACGCCGGCCAGCACCTGATCGAGCCCCTCGACATCCACCGCGCCCTTGAACACCGAGAAGGTCCGCGCCTTGTCCTCGTGATAGAGCTTCTCGAATCCCGCAACCAGCACGAGGTCGCAGGCTCCGAGCCGCACCATCTCGACGGCCTGCTGGAACGCCGTCGCCGACGTGGCGCAGGCGTTCTCCACGTTCACCACCGGGATGCGGCCGATCCCCATGCCGCGCAGCACGACCTGCCCCGGGATCAGCACCTGGCCGGTGATAACCGACGCGGCCGCGTTTCCCATATAGGCCGCCTGCAGGGCGCCCGCCTCCACCCCGGCATCCTTCAGCGCGCCGCCGATGGCCTCGGCGGCGAGCGACTTCAGGCCGCGCTCGGGATATTTCCCGAAGCGCGTCATGGCCGCCCCGATGACGTAGGCGTTGCGGGACATCGGCGCGCTCACAGCCGCGAGGTGTCCGCGAGAAGGCTGCCGCCCTTGATGGCCAGCATCTCGTTGCAGCCGTCCTCGATCAGCGAGGCACGCGCATCGCGCAGCAGCTTCTCGAGCGGATAGGCACGGGTCATGCCGTTGCCGCCGAACATCTGCAGCGCCTCGTTCGCGACCTCGAACGCCGTCTGGGTGCCGGTGATCTTGGACGCGATCGACGCCTGCAGGGCGCGCGTGCCCGACAGATCGTTGAAGCGGAAGACACGCCGCGCCAGAGCGCGCGCCGTCTCGACCTTGCGCAGCATGTGGAACAGCCGGTAGCGCACGTTCTGGTGACGGATGATCGGCACGCCGCCCTGCTTGCGCTCGTGCGCATAGGCCAGCGCGTGCTCGTAAGCCGCCCGCGCCACGCCGACGAAGCA
>JACDJC010004040.1_pt1 | contig 10252 bp, 7 predicted proteins | sample 7454191 | NCBI WGS metagenome assembly JACDJC01 (sample SAMN14253291, study PRJNA609438) | sludge metagenome | isolation source: sludge after 25d culture with pyrite and EDTA | collected 2018-12-20
CTGGCATTTGCGGTCTTATTAATTTTCGGATTGGTGGGGGATGTTCAGGAAATGCGCCAAACGATGAAACAATTTCGGTGGGGAATCTTCCCGCTGGTTTTATTGTTCACCTTATTTAATTACACCATCCGTTTTTTCAAATGGCATTATTACTTGGGACAGATCGGGGTGAAGGATTTTCCCTTGTTGGAAAGTGCGCGGTTGTTCGTGGCGGGCTTTCCGCTAGCGATGACCCCGGGCAAAGTTGGGGAAGTGCTAAAAGGGGTGTGGGTAAACCAAAAGACGGGCGTGCCGGCGGCGCGAGCAGTTTCTGTGATTGTGGCAGAACGTATCACCGATGGACTGGCGGTGTTGCTGCTTTCTACCCTGGGGGTGATCGCCTATCCACAGTATTGGCCGGCCTTTGTGATCATCTTCGCCATCTTATTAACCGTGATTTTGATCTCCCAGATTCGGCCGGCTGCTTATTGGTTGTTAGACCTATCGGCAAAAATGCCGTTTGTGAAACGCTTCAGCAGCATGCTGCGTGAATTTTACGAAGGTAGTTTCACCGTTTTCCGCCCCGGCCCGACCTTATTGGGGGTGGCGATGGGTATGGTTTCCTGGATTGGGGAGGGGATTGGGTTTTATTTATTATTAACTGGGTTGGGGTTGCCGTCTGGAAAAGAGACCTTTGCAAACGCGGTCTTTATCCTGGCATTTTCGACCGTGATCGGTGCCGTCTCGGCTCTGCCAGGTGGCTTGGGTGCCAGCGAAGCATCCCTGGCCGGGATGTTAACCGTGTTGGTTGGGGTGGATGCTGCGACTGCTACGGTGGCGACGTTATTGATCCGTTTGGCGACCTTATGGTTTGGGGTGAGCTTAGGGGTGATCACCTGGTTATTCTCTTGGGATTTGATCTCGTTTTTAGGAAAGAACAAAGATGAACCATTGGAAAGTTGAGTGTCATTGTCATAGTGAGTATTCCAAAGACAGCCTGACGAAGATCGAGGATCTCATTCGCACCGCCAAAAAGCGCGGGTTGGATAAATTAATTCTGACCGACCATAACACCATTCAAGGTGCCTTACGGGCGCAGCAGTTGGCACCGGATTTGATGATCATCGGCGAAGAGATTAAAACTACGGTGGGCGAGTTTTTGGCTTTTTTTGTCAAAGAAGAAGTGCCCCCGGGCTTGTCGCCGATGGCGGTGATTGAGCGTTTGAAGGCGCAAGATGCCTTTATCAGCGTATCACATCCCTTTGATCAAATGCGGCACGGTTGGCCGCTGGAAGCCTTGCATCAAATTCGGCCATACCTGGATGCTATCGAGGTATTCAATTCACGCAGCTTAACGCCTCGCGTGAATGATCAGGCTGCGGCTTATGCCTCCCAATACAACCTGGCTGGTACGGTGGGTTCGGATGCGCATACCTTGCCGGAAGTAGGGCGCTCCTATCTACAGCTGCCGCCGTTTGACGATACGGCCAGTTTGCGGGCAGTCATTCGGCAAGCAGAAAGCGTGTGTGTGATTTCGACGCCTTTTGTGCGCCTTGGTTCGACGTATGCCCGTATTATAAAGCAAATCCGAAGACACGGTTAAGCGGGAGTGCTATGCAAAAGTTGGTAACAGATATTGAACAGGTGGTAGGCATTCGCGTTACGGAGGGTCAGATCAAGGCCTTTCAAACCTATGAGCGATTGTTATTGGAATGGAATGAAAAATTTAATTTGACAGCCATTCGTGAAGTGGAGCAAATCCGCAGGAAGCATTTTTTGGATTCACTGACTTGTTTTTTAGCATTCGGCGATCACAAGCCAAACAGCCTGATCGATATTGGCACTGGGGCGGGTTTTCCCGGCATTGTGTTAAAAATTATGATTCCCAAGATGCGATTAACCCTCGTGGAATCCGTGGGAAAAAAAGCTAGTTTCTGTGAACATGTGGTGCAAGCTTTAAAATTGGATAATGTGCAGGTCATTAAGGAGCGGGCCGAAGTGCTGGGCCAGGATATGGCCCACCGCGAAAAGTATGATTGGGCGGTAGCACGAGCTGTGGCACAACTTCCGATTTTGGCGGAATATCTGTTGCCATTGGTGCGATTAGGCGGCCATGTTTTGGCGCAAAAAGGGGAGACCGGCCCAGCCGAAGCCCACAAAGCCGAACGGGCGATCAAGCTGCTGGGCGGGCATATCCGTCAGCTGCATCCAGTTTGTCTGCCGGGGGTGGTGGAAGAGCGTTATCTGGTGGTCATCGATAAAGTTTCCGCGACCCCGCCCGATTTTCCGCGGCGGGTGGGCATCCCTGCAAAGAGTCCTTTGGACTAAGGGAACCTATTTCAGACACCGGTAATTAACCACTAAGCAACACTAAGAAAAAGAAGCACACGAAAGGGAATCGCGGGTCTTTTAATCCGTTGGCTGCACCAGGCCGTCTTGGATTACCCAGGTGTCCGCTGAGCGGATAAAGTCAGGTTCAAACAGGTCCAGGTCGGTGGTGGTCAGGATGGCTTGTTTACCGTTGCTGAGATAGGCCAGCAAATCAGCTCGGCGGTGCAGATCTAATTCAGCCAGGGTCTCATCCAATAATAAGACCGGATACTCTCCGGTTTTTTGAACCATCCATTCCACCTCGGCTAATTTTAACGATAAAAGCGCGGTTCGGATTTGGCCGCGCGAGCCGTAAACGCCGAGGTCAACCTGATTGGATAAAAAACGCAGTTCGTCACGATGCGGCCCGATGGTGGTGACGCCGCGCACAATTTCTTCCTGGCGTTTTTGCTGTAGTTGTTCCAGAAAACTGGCTTTGATTTTTGCTACTGAGATAGGTTGGGCGGAGGGGGTGGGGGTTGAAAATGTAACCGGTAAGGCTTCGAGTGTGGATTGAAAACTGAAATGCAGGATTTCCTGATCGCGGGTCAGCTGGCGGTGGGTTTGGGTGATAATCGGCTGCATTTCCTGCAGGGCTTGCAACCGGTTGAATAAGATGAAAGCCCCGTGTTCTGCGGTCAGTTCATCCCAATAATTCAATTGGGAGGGGTCGGTGTTGCGTTCGGCTAGTTGTTTTAATAACGCATTGCGCTGACTGACTGCCTGAGCGTAATCACTGAGGGCCTGCGCATACCCCGGGATGGTTTGTGCCAGGGCCAGGTTGAGGTAACGGCGGCGTTCGTCCGGGCCGCCTTCGATGATGCGCGTCATGTGCGGCAGGAAGATCACGGCGTTAAATAATCCCACAGCCTGGTGAGCGCTGCGTTTGACACCATCGATCAGGATTTCTTTTCGCAAGCGGGCATTCCCGTTATCATTCGATTGATCAAGAATGAGACGGACTTCAATCTGATGTTTTTTTTGATTACGTTCAATTTCTGCCAGCATTCGGGTGACGGCCAGCGGCTCGTTTAACGTTAAGAAATTGATGATTTGGCGGTCATTGGAGGCCTGGATGGAAGTAAAGGTTGAGAAAAAATAAATGGCTTCCAATAAGCTGGTTTTGCCCTGGGCATTGGCACCCACTAACAAAAGAATCCGCCGGGGCAAATCCATGTCCAGGCGGCTAAAAACGCGATAATTGGTCAGGGTCAGGTGATTTAAACGCATACACACAAAGGCAGGGTTGGCGGTTAATCAACAACCTCCGCTAGTTCCTCCTCGGTCGGCTGCCAAACGCGGGTTGCCAGATCGGTATACAAGACCCCTTCTAAGTGGTTGATCTCATGTTGAAAAATGCGTGCTAACCAGCCGCTTGCCTTTATTTTGATCGGTTTTCCAAAGCGATTTTGGGCTTTTACGGTGACACTGATATGCCGTTCCACTTCGCCTACCAATCCTGGTAAGGAGAGGCAGCCTTCAATGCCGAATTCTTTCTCTGCTGAGGGTTTAATGATTTCAGGGTTGACGATCGCATATAGTTTCGGACGTGCATTTTCATCTTCCGTATATTCGATCACCACCACCTGTTGGGATACACCAATTTGAGGGGCTGCTAAACCTACCCCGGGGGCAGCGCGCATGGTTTCGACCATAGAATCAATTAATGTTAATAGATCCTGATCAAAGTTAGTGACTTTGATTGCTCTTTTCCGCAAGACAGGATGAGGGTTGGTTACGATTTTTTGTATTGCCATGATTTACCACCAAATCTATAAGCCTGGTCAAACCAGACGAGGTTTAATTTAAATTATTCCCCTATATTGTAACTCGAAATTGGTTTGTCCGTGGCTGCTGGTGGCGGTATTTCCCCATTTTGTACAACCTGATGATAGATCTGAATCCACTCTGCCATCTCATTTCGTAAATTTTCTTGTTCTTTTTCCTTTTGCCGTTTATTAAACTCCTGGTACCGTTCAAAGATTTCACGCTGCACTTCCGATGGATTAAAAACATAGTCGAACGAAAACGTGGTATCTCCAACGCGAATAAACACGGTGCCGTAATTCAAGATCAGGCTGATCAGACCTAAGCGTTCAAACTCAACGGTTTGGATATTTTTAATGGGCGCTGCTCTCTTTTGTTCCTGTCCGAGCGGGCGTTTGTATACGTCAATCAATTGATCCTGCCCGACAATATAACGATCATTGCGCCAATCCCAATATTGATAGCCCCACCAGATCAATAATGCAGCCCCAGCCAGCATAAAAAACTTGCCGAGCGCATCCGCAGGAAATAGGGTGAAGATATTGGCCCAAGTCAAAATTAATAACAGCAGTAATACGAGCAATAACAAAGTTGGGATCCATACTCTTTTTAATAAAATAAACCAATGGGTGCGGTAGGTGATTACCCCGTCTTCTTCATCCCTTAAATGGAAAAATGAAGCTAAAAGTTCAGCAACCTTCCCCGATTTAAGGTCTCGAGGTGCTTCATTGTCTTGTCTTTTCGGTTTGCCTTCTTCAAAGGGATCGATTTTCCGTTCTTTAAAACCTAAGCGGTCTCGGATCAAATCTTCCTTTTCAAATTGTTGGGCTCGCTCGGAGCGCATCTTTGCCCGCTGGCGTTCTTCCTTAATTAACCGAGCGACCAATTCATGTTGTGCCAGATGCCGGAAGGTGATCACACCGGTATAGGTGCGCATTACGACATTCCCAAAGCCAAGGATGCGTCCAATTTGGGAGGAGTTGGTGGCAACGGATAAGATGGCATCCATCGGTGCTTCTTGTCGTGACTCATATAGGAAAATGATCTTTTCCAGGGCGACGACCCGCCGGTTGGTAATAATGGAATAATCATTGGCCCAATCCACCGTATTCCAGATCATCCAACCCAACACAACCAGACTGATCAAACCCATGATATACGGTACGGCAGCGGGTTTTTGCTGAGCGGTTATAAAATAAATCAGTAAGGGAATCAAGGTGAACAGGGCGGTCAGGATGGGCACAATCAGCCTGAGCCATAAAAAGATGATATGTTTTCTGGAAATAAATTGAACAGCCTCGCGGGGCGCACGCCATTGTAAATTCTGTCTTAAGAATAAATTGTAGCTGTCAATCGATAAGCGAATCGGGGGAATGATAACGGGATATTGATCGGCCAGCATTTCCATACGTTCACTGTCTATATGGAGGAGGATGACATTGCTAAAAGCAATCGCATTTACCTGTCTGATTTGGCCGGTCAGCAGACCTTCTTCTCCAAAATAATCACCGCGTTGGTAAATGGATAGTTCTTCTTCATCCTCATCAAATCCGTGCGTCAGTTTTACCCGTCCGCTGAAGATGATATAAAATCCATCGGCGGGACTGCCTTCTTCAAAAATGATCTCTCCCTCGTTAAAGATATGCGTATCCAGGTTGTCAGCAATAAACTGCAACTGGTCTTCTTTCAGGGTGTCAAAGAAGTGCAGGTGCCCTAATACGTCGATAATTTCCTGATTTCGATCTGCCATTAGCTTAAGTATATCTCATTGAACGGGTAAAACAATTTTTTTTCATAGAATCTGGTAAAATTTTGCACGAGGAGTTTACTTGTGCAAAACCGTGGATTAACGATTATTCGTTTTATTTCTATATTTTTTATCATTACAACCGTTGTCTTGTTTTTAATTCAACTCGTTACTTATAGCAGGATTCGTGCCAGCCTGCCGCCCGGTTCCAAGGTGGCGGGGGTGCCGGTCGGTAATTTAGACCGACAGGAGGCAGCCGATCGCTTGGTTAAAGCCTATAGCATTCCCGTTGAAATCCATTATGGTGAAGCGGTCATTCAAATTAAACCATCTTTGATCGGTTTCCAGTTAGATTTGCAAACCATGTTAACCGCCGCCGATCAGCAGCGCATCAACCAATCGTTTTGGGTTGGATTTTGGGAGTTTTTATGGAATCGCGTTCCGGTGCCGGATGAGGTGCCTCTGCGCGCTGATATTTCCGAGGAGCGGTTGCGATTGTTTTTAGAACAAGAAATTGCAGTACGCTACGACCGACCATCTAGCCCGGCCATCCCGGTGCCAGGTTCTACCAGTTTTGCGGCCGGTGAAAGCGGCACCAAACTGGATATTGAGCGGGCGGTTATCTTAATTAAAGATGCGCTCCAAAGCCCCACCGACCGGTTCGTGAACTTGACCTATGGCAGCGTGGAACCGGAACGTCCTTCGATGCAGAATCTACAAATCCTGTTACAGCAGGTGATCGATGTTTCAGAGTTTGAGGGTTTGGCAGAAATTTACTTGTTGGATCTACAAAACCGCCAAGAAATTAGTTTTGCCTATCAAAACGGTGAAACCCTTACGCCTGGGATTGCTTTTACGGCGGCCAGTACGATGAAAATCCCGATTATGGTGTCGGTGTTTAAACGCACGGATGAACCCGCACCCGTGGAAGTCACCAATCAGATCACCCTAATGATCGAGCGGTCGGAGAATGACCCGGCTGATCGACTGATGGAACAAGTATTGGAGGGTAATTTAGGCCCATTGACGGTAACGGATGATATTCGCGAGATGGGATTGGAAAATACTTTTTTGGCGGGATATTTTTATCCGGGTGCGCCTTTGTTACGCCGCTTTGAAACCCCCGCCAATCAGCGCGCAGATATTTCAACCGATCCCGATTTTTATAATCAAACTACGGCGATGGATCTGGGTGTTTTGCTGGATGATATTTATCAATGTGCTACCAAAGATGGCGGTGCTTTGCGGGCGATTTATCCGGATCAGGTTTCCCAGGCAGAATGCCAGTCCATGTTGGATTATTTGGCAAAGAACAGAATCGGGGTTTTGATTCAAGCCGGCCTGCCGGAAGGTACGCAGATTGCTCACAAGCATGGCTGGATTACGGAGGCAGATGGTGTTATCCATACCATCAGTGATGCAGGGGTGGTCTATACGCCGGGTGGCAACTATGTTATGGTCGTTTTTTTGTATCATCCGGTGCAACTGGTGTTTGATACAGCCAATTTATTAACGGCACAGCTCTCTTCAGCGGTATATAATTTTTATAATCTGTCGATCAATTGATTTGTAGAATCATTCACCACAGGGCCCACAGTACCCCTGCGGGGCACAAGAAGAACATGTAGGGGCGAGGCAACGTGTGCCTTTTAGGGCAAAAAGGTTAACACCTGTGTATAGATTGCCTGGTGCCTCGCCCAATATAATAATTTGCTCTTAAGGTTTTTCTTACAGAAGTCCGGCTTTCGTGAATTAATTCCGCGCTCCAAATTTCCCCTTAACGGATGACACTCGTCCAGGATCGCTCCCGAGAAAGGCCAGACTCCACTGTCACCCATTCCCATTATAAAGCGCAGTTTTTAAGTCCGACAGTAGTTCGTTCGGGGTGCGGTGCAAGGCTGTCGCGATTTCAAGCTCCAGGGTTTCAATCAAGCTTCGATTCTGATCGATCTTATCCATAAATTGGGGGTAACGTCCTTTTAGAGCGGTTAGCCGTTCTCCGAGAGAAACCAGCGAACTGCCTTCTGCCAATTTATCGGCGTAATGCACCAATTTTTCTTCCCAAGTGGCGGGCCGTGTGGCAGAGGAGCTTAGATCGCCCATCAGATGCCGACCGGCGATTTTTGCCAGGGCAGGCTGTTGATATTCATTTAATAAGGCTTCCGCCAATTGGGCATGATTTATTTCTTGGGTTTCTATCAATTTGGCAAGGTCGTGCAGATAGCCGCCACGATGTGCTAACAAGGGGTTTACGTCGGGCTCCGAATCTTTTAACCAAACCGCCATTTGATAGGCTGCTGCTGATACAGTTTGCACATGCTCCAGTAATGTGTGGGTAGCACGTTGCTGGAGATACCATGCTAGGCAGGTTTGCAGGCTGGGGAGCGGTTCTTGCTGCAAGAGAGAAGGTAGTTCGAGTAGATCAGAACACTCATAGTGCTGCATGGGCAGGTGTGCTTCCGCCAATTGATTGGTCGGGTTATACCACAGGGTTAACCAGCCGGCATGCCAGGCGGGTAAAATGTCTTTCCGGTAATCATCGCCGATCATCATCAATTGATCTGGGGCGGTGTGTAGGAAGCGTTCAACTGCCCGAAAGAAAGCTGGTTGTGGTTTTCGGGCTTTCAACTCCTGGAAGGTGAAAATTTTGCTGATAAATTGGCCCAAGTCGACGCGGTTTAACGCGCTGCGAATATCTTCGGCTGAAGATTCTTGGGCATTGGATGCCAATACCATCTGGTAATGGGGGTGCAGTGCCGATAGGGCTTGCCGGGCATGGGGCATGGCTGCCACGTTTGACCACTTCTTCATTGGCCCGCGTTCATGAGGGAAGACTTCCATGAGGGTATCCCCCCAATCGAAAACCAGGGTCGGGATTAATTTGGACATCTTTCTTTCCTTGATCAGTATTTGGTATCGTTATTTATTTTACCAGAAGTGGACTTCCGAGCGGCTATGCCGGCACGCACGGGGTTTTTATAAAAAAGCGTGGCGAAAGGTGTGAATTAGAACAAAAATTTTATTTCCATAGGGTTTTTAATTGATCAATGATATAATCTTAAAATGCCCTCACTCGTCAGCTTTGATTTAGAAACAACCGGATTAGATCCGCGAAAAGATGCAATTATTGAAATCGGTGCTGTTCGCTTTAATGGCAATCGCGTTGAGGCTGAATTCCAAAGTCTCATCAACCCTAACCGTTCCATTTCACAGGAAATTACCCAGCTTACCGGAATCAATAACGAAATGGTGCGCAATGCACCACCCATTTCAGCCGTTTTACAAGATTTGGTTGATTTTGTAGGAAATAGTCCGGTGGTAGGACATAATGTTCAATTTGATCTTGGATTTATCGGTCATGCGGGGATATTAAAAGAGGCCATCGCGATTGATACCTACGAGCTGGCGGCGGTGTTAATGCCGCGTGCTTCTCGTTATAATTTGGGTGCCCTCTGTCAACAACTGGGCATACCGGTCTTGAATGCTCACCGTGCGCTAGATGACGCCTTCTTGACGCAGCGTTTGTTTTTGCAGTTATATGAAATGGCATTAACCCTGCCGGTTGAGCTTTTGGCGGAGCTGGTTTATTTAAGTGAGCCATTGGCGTGGGATGGCTATTGGTTATTCCAGCAGGTGTTGTGGGCAAAAACCCGGCAGCAAACCGTTCAGCCCAGACGGGTTGACGCCGACCAACTTTATCGGGGTTTGTATCAAAAAAATAATTTGAATGGTCGTGAACTGAAACCCAATGAAACGGTGGTTCCGTTAGATGAAGAGGAGATTAGCTCGATCTTAGAGCCGGGCGGCGCATTTTCAAAATTCTTTACAAACTATGAATACCGCTCCCAACAAGTGGAAATGCTACGGAATGTAACTATGGCATTTTCGGATGGGTATCACTTAATGGTTGAAGCGGGTACCGGTACCGGGAAATCATTTGCTTACCTGATCCCAGGAGCGTTATGGGCCTACAAAAATAATCAACGGGTTGTTATTTCAACCAATACGATTGCTTTGCAAGAACAGCTGATGAAAAAAGATATTCCTGATCTGTGCCAGGCCTTAGATTTGGAACTGAATGCGGTCGTGTTGAAAGGGCGTTCCAATTATTTGTGTCCCCGCCGCTTTGAAGCCTTGCGCCACCGCGGGCCCGAAACCGTGGAAGAAATGCGCGTATTGGGTAAGGTGTTGGTGTGGTTAATGGAGGGCGGAAAAGGGGACCGTTCTGAAATCAATATGAGCAGCCCGATGGAACGGGATACCTGGTTTAAAATTTCTGCGGAAGATGAAAATTGCAATGCGGAAACCTGCCTGTCGCGCATGGGTGGCGTCTGCCCATTCTATCAGGCACGCCAATCCGCACAGGGTGCCCATCTGGTGGTGGTTAAC
>JACDJC010004041.1_pt1 | contig 10252 bp, 7 predicted proteins | sample 7454191 | NCBI WGS metagenome assembly JACDJC01 (sample SAMN14253291, study PRJNA609438) | sludge metagenome | isolation source: sludge after 25d culture with pyrite and EDTA | collected 2018-12-20
GATCCCGACCCGAAGAAGCGCGGCTTTTAATCCTCCAGGCAAGAGTCAGGCTGGTTGCGGCAGGTAGTGCGATGAGCAGTGCGCTTGGGTCAGTAAAGCCGTGCTTCTGTTCTTAAAAGCCCTGCTTTATCTACCGAAACGCTTTGATCCACCTGTCGTGTTGGCGTAAAGGGGCTACCTTTGGCCGGTTGCCTTAAAAGCAGGGCTTTGTCTGCTTGGCTTTGCGGGCGAGGCTATCGGGCGGTATTCATCACAGTGACTCCTATTTCCGCCTCGCCCCTACAATGGTATGGTGTGGTGGCATCGGGCGCGGCACGCGGCTACCTGCGCGATGGGGTATCATCTTCTCGCCTCGCCCCTACAGGTGAATACATCTGTGTGGGTTGTTAATACTCCTCTACAACTCATCCAGGCTGACCAGCCCATGTTTAAAGGCAGCGATCACAGCCTGGGTGCGGTCATTCACCCCCAGCTTTGAAAAAATGGTGCTGGTATAATTGCGCACCGTCCCTTCGGACAGGAATAATTCGCGGGCAATATCCGCATTCGATAAACCCTGCGCCAACAACTGCATAATTTCGGCCTCGCGTTCGCTCAACTGAATATGGGTTTGTTTCGGTGTAGGCGGCTTTTGCGTACTGATATTATTCAACACCTTGCCGGCCACAGCCGGATCCAAAAACGTTTCACCCTCAACCGTGCCTTTGATCGCCTTGATCAAGTCCGCCGAAGGGGTATCTTTTAACAGATAGCCGGCCGCCCCACTGCGAATCGCATCGAACAACCATTCATCATCATCATACGTGGTCAACACCAACACCCGCACCTGCGGAAATCGCTGGCGGATACGCTGCGTGGCCTGAATGCCATTCAAGCCCGGCATCTTTAAGTCCATTAACACCAGATCGGGCTGGTGTTCTTCCACCAGGCGGATCGCCTCCCACCCATCGTTGGCCGTTGCAACCACCTCAATCGAAGGATCATTATTCAAAATGGTGGTCAAGCCCTGGCAGACAATTTCCTGATCATCACTGACGATAATGCGGATCATGCGACCTCCTCAAGTTCAAGCAAACCTGACAGCCAGCCCCGGGTTCACTTTGCACAACCAACTCAGCCCCCATCATGGCCGCCCGTTCCGCCATACCCTGCAAACCCAGGCTGTCCGCTTTTTTATCCTCACCAAAATCAAACCCAACCCCGTTATCGCTGATGGTTAAGTGCCAAACCCCTTCTATTTTTTCAAAGGAGACCTTTACCCGTTTCGCATCAGCATGGCGGATGATGTTCTCCAATGTTTCCTGTAATATGCGGTAAATGGCCTGCTCCTCATCCAGGGAAAAATCATCCACCTGTTCCGGCAGGGATAAATCAACCGGCACCTCGCTGCGGCTCTCAAAACTATTCACCAGACTGCGCACCGCGTAGATCAACCCCAGATCCTCGAGTGGCTCGGCGCGTAAGGCCTTCATCGCGCGGCGCGTTTCCTCTAAGCCGGTGCGCGCTGTATCTAACGCCACCGTAAGCAATTCATCAACCCGCGCATTGTCGGGCGGCAGGATGGTGTGGATCGCTTCCAGCTGCACACTTAACCCGCTAAGGGTGTGCGCCAGGGTATCGTGCAGTTCCCGCGCCAGACGATTGCGTTCGCGGCTGACGGCCAATTGCTCCTGCACCACCGCCTGGCGGCTTATCTGCAAATTGGCACGCATCAACTCACGGCGTTGCTCGCGCTGGGTGTGCAGCAATTCTGTGATCATTAACGCCACCAAAGAAAGGGTGACAACGCGGATAAAGGTCGCGAACAGCGGCATCAATAAGGCCGGGGAAACCCCCCCATTGATCCAGATCAAGTAAAAACCATCCAGTAACCCCAAACCAGCGAATAGCAAAAACACGGTGCGGAAGTTATACTGCCAGGCCGCCGGCACCAGGGGAATCATTAATAACGGCAGCAGCGACCAAATCCGCAAAATATCCGGTTCGCCGCCCTGCTTGAGTTGAATGGTCAGATCAATGCTGACGATCAAGGTTGGAATGATGATCGCAATCAGGATGGCGATGAACAAATAGGCTTTTTTTAATTTACGCTGCAGCCAGGGAATCGAAAGATAGATGGACAGCAATAAAGCTTGCAGAAAAATATAATAGTACGAATCCAAAAAGAACTGCCCAAAATCACCGATCATCAGCCACTGCCCAAACGGCACCGTTAAAAAAGCTGCTGTTTCAGCAATCACAAAAAAACGAAAGATGCGGATCAACCCCGGCTCGATAGAAGCTTGTGCGTTCATACCTCCATATTAACATAATTTCAGGCAGAAACGAGCAAATCCATGACCCGGCCTAGAATACAATGACAGCCGTCATATCAAAGAATGATGCGCATCATTGCCCTTGATGGCGGGCAGCATCTAGCCGCGCAACCGCAAGCCGTTTATAAATGAAGGTAGATCAAAAGGAGAAACCTTGGAAAAACAACCCTTGCCACCAGCCGTAATTGAAGCCATCAACCTGGTGAAAAAATATCCCAGCCAAAAAGCGGGTGTTTTTGCACTGAACGACCTTTCACTGCATATTCCCGCTGGGCAAATGTATGGACTGCTGGGGCCGGATGGCGCTGGCAAAACCACAACCTTAAGAATTTTGGCAACCGTGCTGTTAGCCAGCAGCGGTCAGGCAAAAATTGGCGGCTTCGATATCAAAAAACAAGCCCGCAAAGCACGCGCCCAGATCGGCTACATGCCCCAAAATTTCAGCCTGTATGCGGATTTATCCGTCATGGAAAACTTACGCTTTTTTGCAGATGCGAATGGGGTCAGCGCGGCCAAGCAAAAAGAACGCATTCCCCAGATGCTGGCCTTCACCCGCTTAGAGAATTTCACCGGCCGACGGGCCGGCAACCTCTCCGGCGGGATGAAAAAAAAGCTGGCTTTGGCGTGCGCCCTGATACACGAACCTCAAATCTTGCTGTTAGACGAGCCCTCCACCGGGGTTGATCCGGTTTCACGCCGCGAATTGTGGCTGATCCTTTCGCAGGTCGTGCAGCAAGGCGTAACCGTCCTGGTCAGCACCCCCTATATGGATGAAGCCGAACGCTGCTCGTATGTGACCGTATTATACGAAGGTCAGGAATTGATCAGCGGCACCCCGCGCGATCTGCAAAACAACCTGCCCTTTGAAATTGTGGAAATCAAGGCAAAACCACGCAAATTAATGCGCCAAATCGTCAGCCAACATCCCTTGGTCTTTGCCTGGCGGCCAATTGGCGACCGGCTGCGATTAAGCAGTGAAGACCCACAAAAACTAATGCGTTCGCTGGAAAAAGAACTCCATCAAAACAGCTCGGAAATCAAATTGATGCGCCAATCAAATCGCACCATGGAAGACGTCTTCATCCATCTGGTAGAAGACAAACGGAGGCAGGCATGAAGGATTACCAATATGCCGTACAAACCCATCAGCTCACCCGCAAATTTGGGGATTTTACCGCTGTCGATCAGGTCGATTTTTACATTCCTAAAGGCGAAATCTTCGGGCTGCTCGGCCCCAACGGAGCCGGAAAAACCACCACCATCCGCATGTTGTGCGGCATTATCAACCCGACCAGCGGCAGCGCACGGGTGCTGGGGTATGACATTAAAAAGGAATCCGAGGCGATTAAAAAACAGATCGGCTATATGTCGCAGCGTTTTTCACTGTATGACGATCTGACCGCCCTCGAAAACCTGGATTTTTACGCCGCGATTTATGGCGTGCCGCAGAGTGACCGCAAGCGGCGCATTCAAGACCTGGTTGATCTCTCCGGCCTGCGCGGTTACGAAACAGAATTAACCAGCAGCCTCTCGGGTGCCTGGCGGCAGCGGCTGGCCCTGGCCTGTGCCATAGCCCATAACCCGCCCATGCTGTTTCTGGATGAAGCCACCGCCGGGGTAGACCCGGTATCGCGCCGCGAGTTTTGGGATCTGATCTACGATATGGCTGGACAGGGTGTCAGCATTTTGGCAACCACCCATTATATGGACGAAGCGGAATATTGTAATACGATTGGCATGATGTACCAATCACAGTTGATCGCCACAGCCAGCCCGGATACCTTAAAGAACGAGCTGCCCGGTTTCTTGGTGCAGATCGCCTGTGATGACCCGCTTAAGGGCGAAGAAGTCGCCGATGCCCTGCCCGGGGTGTTGGACGCCGCCCTGCATGGCGTCTTGCTGCATGTCTCCATTCGGGATAAGGCGGTTTTTCCTTCCTTAAAAAAGGCTTTTGCACAAGCCGATGTTCCCATCATCAGTCATGAATTTATTCAACCCTCGCTCGAGGATGTTTTTATCACAATGGTGGAGGATCGTTTGAAAATCCAAAACAATCCCCCCCAAGGTCAAGGAGATTAATGAATGGATCGATTATGGACGATTATACGCAAGGAGTTTTACCATATCTTTCGGGATTACCGTACCCTGGCAATCATTGTCGTACTACCCACCTTTTTACTGGTACTCTTGGGCTATGGCGTTTCCGGGGAATCGAAAGATATTGCCCTGGCGGTGGCTGATTTTTCCAAGACAGACGAAAGCCGCCGCTATCTGGAATATTTTACTGCCAGTGATCAATTTGAGATTCGCTATGATGTGTTAAGTGAAGCGGAGATTTTAGATCTGCTTGACCGCGAAGTGGTCAGTGCGGGCATCTTCATTCCGCAAGATTTCGGCAGGAACCTGGCAACCGGCCAACCGACCGTCGCCCAGTTTTATGTGAATGGCTCCGACCCGGCCCAAGCCCAAACCACCAATCTCAAATTGGAAACCATTGCCCAGGTTGCCACCCAGCAAATCCTGACCGAGCAGCTCAGCCGTTCGGCCAATGCGGCCGGCTTAAGCAATATCCAGCTGCCGGTCACCACCTACACCAAAACCTTATATAACCCGGATGGCAAAGACAAACTGTATATGATCCCCGGGCTAACGGCAATGGTGCTACAAGTGCAGGCCTTGCTGTTAACCGCCCTGGCCATCGTGCGCGAGCGCGAACAAGGTACCATGGAGCAATTGGTGGTAACGCCGATCCGTTCCTGGGAACTGGTCTTGGGAAAGATCATTCCCTATTTGGTGGTGGGTGTGTTCAACACCATCGCCACGTTGTTGGTTGCAGTTTACTTGTTCGATGTCGTCATCCAAGGCAGCTTTTGGCTGTTGGTTGGCCTGAGTACCATTTTTGTCTTGGGCTCCTTAGGGATGGGGGTTTTGATCTCGAATATTTCCCGCACACAAATGCAAGCCATGTACATCGCGGTTGGCATTGTCATCATCCCCGCCATCATCCTTTCTGGATTAATGTTCACCCGCGAAGGCATGCCGTGGATCACCTATTGGTTTGGTGAAATGCTGCCGATCACGCCTTTCTTGGTGATCATTCGTGGCATTATGGTTAAAGGCACCGGCTTTGACTTTTTGTGGCCGTCAATCCGCGCCTTACTGGCCCTTAGTTTTATTTATTTCGCTGCTTCCGTAGCCACCTTTAAAAAACGCTTATAAATTTCCATCGCTCAGGAGGATTTCTAACATGAACCGAAAATTATTTACCCTTGTTTTAGCCCTTATTGTTTTATCGCTCGCCGCCACGGCCTGTGGTGGTAATTTAAACGGGAAGGATACCCAGATCACCGCCTCTGGTGCCATCTCCGCCGACCGTTTCGATATCTCCCCCGAAGTGGGCGGTTTGGTCACAGAGATCTTCGTCAAGGAAGGGCAGACGGTTAACGCCGGGGATGTCCTCTTCAAGATTGATGATGAGATCCTACAAGCCCAAAAACGCCAGGCGCAGGCCGCCGTCGAAGTGGCAGATGCCAACCTCACCGCCGCTCAAGAACAATTAAGCGCAGCCAGAATCCAGGCCGACCGCGCACAACAGGGCGCACGGCTGCTCGATCTCCAATCGCAGCAAGCCGTCCCCCCGCGCTGGGCACAAACCGTCCCCACCGAATTTGAACAGCCCAACTGGTATTACCTGAAAGAAGAAGCCTTGCAGTCGGCACAATCCGAACTGGAAAACGCCTGGAAAGCGTATGAGATTGAGAAAAGCAATTTAGAAAAAGTTTTGGCTGCTGCGACCTCCAATGACTTTTTGGAAATCGAACAAACCTTATCCGCGGCGCGTGCCCATTTTATCGTCACCCAGCAAACCCTTGAACAGGCCAACCAGGCCCAAGATAATCAGGTCTTACGCGATAAAGCCCAGGAAACGTATGATTCGGCACTGGCCGACCTGGAAACCGCCCAGCGCAATTATGAACGTGCCCTAACCACAGCCAGCGCAGAGGAGATCATCGAAGCGCGGGCCAAAGTGGCCGTGGCCTCCGCGCGGGTGGAAAACAGCCAGGATCTGGTGGATAGCTACCAAACCCGAGAATTTTCACTGGAAATTGATGCCGCCCAGGCCGCCGTCTCCCAGGCCGAAGCGGTCGTCACCCAGGCCGAAGCTGGTAAGAAACAAGCCACGGCCGCCCTATCCTTACTGGAGATTCAATTAAAGAAAAGTGCCGTCAAAGCACCAGCAGCGGGCGTCGTGACCGCCTCCAGCATCCAACCCGGGGAATTGGCCGGCCCGGGCAGCATTGTGATGACCATCGCCAAACTGGATACGGTTGAACTGACCGTTTATATTCCAGAAGATGTCTTCGGGCGCATCCAGCTCGAACAGCAAGTCGATGTAACCGTCGATTCGTACCCCGGCAAGATCTATTCCGGCAGCGTCGTCTATATCGCAGACCAGGCCGAATTTACCCCGCGCAACGTGCAAACCGTAGAAGGCCGCAAAGCCACCGTGTATGCCGTCAAAGTGCAGATTCCCAACCCCAATCACGAACTGAAACCCGGCATGCCAGCCGACGCCGTGTTCAATCAATAATCTCCTCATGCCCGGCCCTTCTCCTGAAATCAGGAGAAGGGCCTTATTTCGGAAAATAGCCCCTCCTCCCAGGCTGCATTAAAAACCCAAATATGATAGAATTTAGCGGTATCCCTTTCCCCAACAATTTACAAAGCTTGGTTTGCCTTCCCCGACAGGCATGCGCCGTAAAGGAATACCCACCAGCCGACGGAGTTCTTTGAAATTGAAGTTAAAGCATTGGTTTTTCAAAAAAAAATCTTTGGGGTTTGTTCTTGTTGTCCCGTTTATTATTCAAATCGTCTTCATCGGCGGTCTGGCTGCCTGGCTATCGATGCTATACGGCCAATCCACCATCAATACCATCACCGATAACCTGCGCTCAGAAGTCTCCAAACGCATCGAGGATCACCTCACTCAGTTTTTATACACCCCGATCCACATCAACAGCACCAACGCCAACCTGATTTCAGACGGTCTCCTCGACCCCTCCAATCCTCAGCAAGTTCAGCAGTTTTTTTTAAAACAAGTAAAACACATTAACTCCATCACCAGCATGTACTTTGGCAACGCGCAGGGTGGCATCGTCGGTGCCGGGCGGGAAGGCGCGGACGGAAACTATTACGTCTATGAAACCCTAAATGCCCTCCCGGGAACGTTTCTAAAATTCAGGGTGGATTCCGAAGGAAACCGCTTTAACCTTCAGACCGCCATTCCCGCTTTTGATGCCCGCACCAGACCCTGGTTTATCAACGCTGCCTCCAACAAAAACAATAGCTGGAGCGGCATTTATTTTCTGGTAACAGGCCAAGACCTGGCGATCGCCTCCAGTCGGCCACTCTATGATTCAAACCACAATCTGATCGGCGTGGTTTCTGTGGATATTTTCCTTTCCCATCTCAGCAATTTCATGCACGACCTGGAGATCAGCCAAAACGGGATTGCGTTTATTATGGAATCGTCCGGGGAATTAATCGCCACCTCCTCTCCGGAATCACCGGTCACAATGCAAGATGCGGATAACATGCCCGCCCGCATCAAGGCCAGGGACAGTCAAACTGAACTGATCGCCCAGACAGCTGCTTTCCTGCGCACCGAATTTTCAACCTATGACCATATCACCACCACCCAGCAATCCGAGTTTTCGATTAATCGCAAACGCCACTTTATTCAGGTCACGCCGCTCACAGAAAAGTATGGTTTGAACTGGGTGATTGTGGTGGTGGTTCCCGAGGCAGATTTTATCGGTCCCGTGGAACGCAACAACCGCCTGACCGCCCTTTCCCTGCTCGCCGCGCTGATCCTGACCATCTTATTCAATATCTTCCTGGTGCGCCGGATCAATAAACCGGTTGCCCGCCTCAGCCAGGTAAGCGTCTTGATCGGCGATGAACGCTGGGAAGGCCTGCAACCCATTCGCAGCTGGATTTTAGAAATCGACCTGCTCGCTCAATCCTTTCTGAAAATGGGCCAAAAACTACGGCTTTCCCTCCAAAATTTAAAAGATGAGGTTGAGGAGCGCAGGATCATTGCCCATAACCTAAAAATGAGTGAAGACCAGCACCGCGCCTTGTTGGAAAATATTCCGATTGGTGTTTTCCGCACCACGCTCGAGGGCGATATCCTCACCGCCAACCGCGCCGCCTATGAAATGTTTGGCTATTCGCTCTCGGAAGCGCACTTATTCACCAATATTAAATCCCAATACATTTACCCGGAACAACGTGCCAAAATGGTCGAACTGATCTTAGAAAACAATGCCATTTCTAACCTGACCATTCAATTTAAGAAACGCAATCACAAACCTTTCTGGGCTTCTATCACCTGTCGCCTGCTCAAAGACGAAAATGATCAAAGCTTGCTCCTCGATGGGACAATCGAAGATATTACCGAACGGAAACTTGCCACCGATAAATTACGCTACATTGCCACCCATGACCGTGTAACCGAACTACCGAACCGCGTTTTGTTTGAGGATCGCCTGAAACACGCCCTCCACCTGGCGGACCGTAATGGCACCAATGTGGTCGTGCTGCTGCTCGATCTCGATAATTTCAAATCGGTCAATGATGCCTTCGGCCACAAACAGGGCGACCGCTTATTAAACCTGATCGGCCAGCGGCTGTTAACCTGCGTGCGCAGCAGTGACACGGTTTCCCGTTTTGGCGGCGATGAGTTCACCATCCTGCTGGAAGGCATCACCCAGCTGGAAGATACCCACCTCGTTCTCGAAAAGATTCTAGCCGCCGTCTCCGAGCCGGTTACGCTCAATAACGCCGAAGTCTACGTCACCTGTAGTATTGGGGTCAGTGCCTATCCGATTGATGGGCATAATGCGGATGAATTAATTCAAAACGCCGATCATTCCCTCTATAAAGTCAAAGACAGTGGAAAAAACGACTTCCAATTTTATTCCGCAGAAATGAAAACGGAAGTCTTAGAGCGGCTCGAACTCAAAAACTTCCTCAGAAAAGCACTCGAAAAAGAGGAATTGGTGCTTCATTACCAGCCGCTGGTTGATTCCAGTACCGATACGGTGTTTGGCGCAGAAGCCCTGCTGCGCTGGAATCATCCCGAATTAGGGCTATTACCCCCCCACAGTTTTATTTCGCTGGCCGAAGAAACCGGTCTGATCGTCCCGATTGGAGCCTGGGTCTTGGAACAAGCCTGCGGCCAAATGCAACGCTGGCTGGATGATGGCCTGCCGCTGACGCGCATGACCGTCAATATTTCACACCGACAATTACGCTCTGCGGATCTGATCGACGCCATCCAGACCGCCTTAGATCGCAGCGGCCTGCCGGCCGATAGGTTGGAATTGGAACTTTCCGAAAATATCTTATTTAAGGAAACCGACATCGACTTTTCCATCTTAAACCAGATCAAAGCGATGGGGGTACGCCTCTCCGTGGATGATTTTGGCACCGGCTTTACCTCCCTCAGCCGCTTAACCGATTTTGAATTCGACACGCTCAAAATTGACCGCTATTTTGCAGTCCACAGCACCTCCGTCAAAGATGCCGGCATTGTGCAGGGCATCATCCTGATCGCCAAAAACCTGGGGCTGGAAATCATTGCCGAAGGGGTGGAAACCAGGGAAGAACTGACCTTCTACCAGACCTATGGCTGTAAGAAGATTCAGGGCTGGTATTTCAGCAAAGCCCTCACCGCTGATCAATTTAATCAATATGTCTTAAATCCCCGCCGTTTTGGGTGATCTGCCGTCGTTCGGCTCAGCACCTGCGGCCACCCAACCTCGGGATTAAGGTTGGGTTTGACAGAGACCCTCCGACATGCCAACCTTGTATAGTGAGGGTATCCATGTCGTAGGTGGGGCAAGCAACCGGCACCCAAAATGCCACTTTGC
>JACDJC010004043.1_pt1 | contig 10247 bp, 9 predicted proteins | sample 7454191 | NCBI WGS metagenome assembly JACDJC01 (sample SAMN14253291, study PRJNA609438) | sludge metagenome | isolation source: sludge after 25d culture with pyrite and EDTA | collected 2018-12-20
ATTCCAAAGCTTTCGCTAAGGCAATCGCGGAAGCCATACCACCAGCAGTGAAGAGATCAGGCGGCTCATTAAATCGTTCGAGATGTTTTTCGGTTAACCAATCGTTAATGGCATTATCCGGCACCGTATAATGGTATACATTCAGACCGATTTGGTCGATGGCTGAACCTTACACAGCAGCAAAGGAAGCGTTATCCCCATAACCAGTGGCTACGCGCATCGCATCCAGCGCACCCAGATCGCCCAATTGTTGGAATAAGGTTACATATCCCGTCCCAGCCCAGGTCAGGAACAGACATTCTGCTCCAGAATCCATCGCTTGTTGGATATAGGGCGTGAAATCGGTTGTGTCTGCCGGAGCATAAATGTCAGCAACTACCTGACCACCAAATTTCTCAACCGAGAACTTTAAGGCCACGCCGGAACCCTGACCGAAAGCATTATCAATGCCGATGTGGGCAAAGTTCTCACCAACATTTTCAACCAGGTATTTTGCAATTACGAGGGTATCATCAAAGTTGGTACGGGCTGTTCGGAAGACATACGGATTAAAGTAAGCACCCGTTGTAAAGGCTGAGGCAGCCGGGTCAACCATCAGAATCATTTTGTTTTCCAAGGCAACCGTTGTTAATGCGGCAGCAACACCAGAGCCAACCGGCCCTTGCAAAAGTTCAACCCCTTCTTTTTCAATTAATTCACGCGCTAATTGAACGCCTTTTTCCGGGTTGCCTTCTGTATCGCGGGCTAACACTTCCACCGGACGTCCAGCGATGATCCAGCGGCCTTCTTCATCCTGCTGGCCGCCAGAAGCATATTCCAAACCCAGTTCAAAACCACGAGTCTGCTGCTGACCGTATAAGGCTAAGGCACCCGATAACCAGCTCAATTGGCCGATCTTTAATACCCCGCCAACCTCTGGTTCTTCAACCACAGGTTCTTCAACGGCTGGGGCTTCGGTTGGTTCTTCTACCACTGGTTCAGCGGTTGGTTCAACCACTGGTTCTTCAACAACTGGTTCCTCTACAACTGGTTCTGGGGTTACTTGAGAAACACAAGCACCCAACAGCATAGAAAGAACAACGATCAGGCTTACTAAACTAAACCACTTCTTCATTATTTTTCTCCTAAAATTTTAATCTTAAACGGATTTTCTTTGAACACAATTATTAGCAACGACAATTCAGGTGTACACTTCCTCCTTTCACGATAGGGCGACCATTATTTCGTTCCTTCACTCATTTCTCTGCCTGATAGATCATCGCCGCCTCGCCAGTGATAACCTCTCTTCGATCCTGGTTATAACAAGCTAAGCGCAAGATCATCAACCGTTTTTCAGGCAGCCAATTTTTAATTTCGACATATACTTCCACCGTATCCCCTTCATATACCGGATACAGATATTCAACCTGCTGCCGTAATAAATCAAATTTACTGCCAGGCAGCTGATTCCGCAAGACCGCATTCAGCATCCCCACCAAAATGCCTTGATGGGTGATCAAATTGACAGAACCTTTTTCTTTGACATGTTCTACATTGATATGGTCAGCGTGAAAATCACCACTGATCCCGGCAAACAAACTGATATCGGAACGGGAAATTGTTTTTTTAAAAGATGCGTTTTGGTCAATGCGAAAGTTCATTTCTTCTGCCATGCTAATTTGCCACCTTGTTTTTCTGCACAAACCCAATTATGACACTGTTAAAAATATCAGGCTTTTCCAAACAGGCCGCATGCCCTGCCCCTGGCAAAATGACATATTCCGCGCCTGGAATTTCAGCAGCAATCCGGTCTGAATAATGCCTGCTCTTTAGGATGTCCTTTTCGCCCACCATGACGAGTGTCGGGGCACTGATTTCTTTTAAACACGCGGTGATATTCAAATCATAAAAACTATTCATCAATCGGATAAACGCATCAAAATCAAGTTGTTCGTATTTCGCAACCAGCCCATCGAAAACCGCTTTGTTTTTCACCAGGTATTCTTCCGAAAAATTAAGTGGTTTTGTGGTTTCCAACAGCAGCCGTGCATTCTTTAATTGCGCAGCAGAAACCCAGGTATCACCAAACGCCTTTAATAAAGGGTCTACTTGTGAAACGCCATCCGCTACGATTAAACTTTGGGTTCGTTCAGGATAATGAATTGCAAACACCATGCTGACTTCCGAGCCATAAGAAATACCAGCAATATGCGCTTTTTGAATGTCGAGAACATCCAAAAGGCCAGCCAGATCATCGGCATGCTGCTGCATACTGTACCCACCCTGTGGATGATCGGACTTCCACATGCCGCGACAATCATATAACAACACCCGAAAATGTTTTGCGAGTTCTGCCGTCTGGTAGGCCCAACTAGCGGTACTCATTAACACGCCATTCGATAATACGATTACCTCGGCCTTTTGCGGCCCATGCAGTTCGTAATATAGCTGAATATTGTTTACCTGTGCGTATGGCATCCGTTAATCCTTAGGGTTCAGGCTTCAAACGCCAAAAACAACTTTTCACCACGTTCCACAAAAGTAGCTTTTAATGGTGTCCCGATTTTGATTTCAGCGGGTTTATTTACGTCCAGCCCTAAAATTTGGGCACTGATCATCGGGCCTTCCGCTAATTTCACGATTCCAGCCACATTGGGATTCTCACGACCGAAACCAGCTTCAGTCATCGCGGTCGGGGGAACATAAATCACAGAATAAGCCGCCAATTCCCCTTCGCCAGAAAATACAACTTCTTCCATATTCTCCGAAAAACAGGTGGCACAGATTTCTCTGGGCGGCAAATGAACAGCCCCACAATCCAAACATTTTGATCCGATTATTTTTTTGTCCTGAATCGTCTGGTAATAACCGTCGCTATTAAAATTCTTATCACGCATTGTTTACCTCCGTTCAAAAATATGAACATTACAAGTCTGACCGGTTCCACCTACATTATGGGTCAAACCAAGACTTGGTGAATTCTCTAATTGACGTTCTCCGGCTTCACCGCGCAATTGTTTCCATATTTCAACAATTTGTCCGGCACCGGAAGCACCCACCGGATGACCTTTGGATTTCAGCCCGCCGCTGGTATTAATCGGCTGCGAGCCCTGCCGTGCAGTTAGCCCTTCTTCCGCAGCCACTCCCCCCTTACCAGCCTCAAAGAAACCCAAATCTTCGGTGGCAATAATTTCAGCAATCGTGAAACAATCATGCACTTCGGCCACATCAATATCGTTAGCGGTCACATTTGCCATCTCATACGCCTGTTGAGCCGCTAATTTGGCCGAGGGAATCGAAGTTAACGAGGGACGGCTATGCAACGCGCCATCACTGGCCGAACCCGATCCAATCACATAGAGTGGCTGATCACTAAACTGGTGGGCCAGTTCTTCGCTCACCATCAGGATAGCGACACCGCCATCCGAAACCGGAGAACAATCAAACAAGCGCATCGGCCAGGCAATCATCGGATTCGCTCGATCATCACTGAGAAAGTCGATTTCGTTCTCCCAGGTAGGGACTGGTTTCCCTTTTTGGATCGCTTTTGCTTTCTTTGCTTCCATCAAATCCGGGATTCGTGCGCCAAATTGCGCCTTTTTGTTCAGTGCGCCATTTTCATGATTCTTGATCCCAACGCGCATAAAAGTTTCCGGCGTTGCGCCATACTGGTGCATATAAGCCGAAGCCATTGAGGCATAAAAACCAGGGAAGGTGAAACCAGCAGAAACTTCGTAGGTCATATCCGCAGCGGTTGCCAGGGCATCGGTCACTTTACTAATGTGGAGATCGGTCATCTTTTCAACGCCACCGACCATCACCATATCATACATCCCAGAAGCAATGCCCAGCATACCTTCACGAAAAGCGAGACTGGCACTGGCGCACGCGCCTTCTAAACGCACGGCGGGAATCGGGGAAAGTCCCACCCAATCCGCCAGCATAGGTGCCTGATGTGCCTGTCCTTCAAACAAATCGCCGCTAAAATTTCCCAGGTAGAAAGCTTCAATATCTTTTGGGTCAAATCCTTTATCAACCGAGGTGCGCATCTCTTTAAACGCATCCACAAACAGGTCGCGGGAAGACATTCCCGGAAATGCCCCGAAATTACTCATCCCCACGCCGACAACCGCCACACCACGATTCAGCTTCCTTGATTTTTTCATACCTACTCCTTTAAATTTTTATTTGGACTGAACCTTATTCAGGAAGCCAATAAAAATCTGCTTAAATTCTTCTGGTTTTTCAATAAATGTACTGTGGGCAGCATCCGCCATCTGATGCTCTTCAAAACTGCCACCCGCTGCTTGATATTTCTGCAACACAGCCCGCGTCTGACCGATCATCGGTTGTGGGGGCATAACCTCCTCGCCCGGATAACCCGGCACAAAACCCAGTTTTCCCAACACAGGAATATCAAACATCGAGTTATCACTCACAATTTGATCATCGGCGCCATATACCCACAACACCGGTGGTTTTGGCTCCGTGTTAATCAAATCCGGAACATCCCGCGCCATATATTTCGCGGAGCTTGCATTCAGAGGGCCATATACCCCAGGCCCGACAAACGGCCAATTGGTAGAGGGCACCGAATCACCCGGGTAGCGGTCTGCGCCGATTTTTTCTTGCAAACTCGCCGTTAACAACGCTTCTTCATCGGCTGACTGGAAAGGTGGTTTGTAATAAAACGTATTATTAATGTTGCGAGGAGAATTGGGGTCATCTTTGCTACGATCACCGGCTTTGATCAGCTTTACAAAATCTGCGTTGACCAGGCCACCGCCACTGCCCGCAAAGTCTGGGTAGGTTGGTTCGCCATCCAAACCTTTCGTGCCGCCAAAACCATAAGGAGAAACCGGGGCAATCAACGTAACCGAAAGAATTTTTTCCGGCGCATCGATCATCAACCGATAAATGGGAGCTGCTCCCAAAGACCAGCCCACCAAATGTGTTTCAGAAATCCCTAATGAATCCATCAAAGCCAACACATCTTCCGACCAATCGCGCAAACCGCGCGTCGCATCCGTGATCTTATCTTCCGTCCAGCCGTATCCACGAATATCCGGCGCAATGCAGAAATATTTTTCGGGCAGGCTCAACATTAAGTCTTGCCAATAAGCCGCCGCTGAAAAATTGCCGTGCAGAAAAATAATGGCCTCTCCCGATTCGTTGCCAGAAAATAAAGCATGAATTCTTAAGCGATCCGTTTCGATCATTTTGGATTCAACACCCGCTTTGGTTTGAATTTCTTCCATCACAACACCTCTTTCATCAAGAATTAATTGAAATGCCAGGCACGATTACCTTTGGCACAATCCCCAATTTCTCTACCTCTTCCCGCAATTGATCTCGGAAATCTGGATGGGTTATCTTGATTAACGCGGCGGCTCGTTCTCTTAAACTCCTGCCGCGCAGTTCTGCGATGCCGTATTCCGTGACAATCGTATCCACACACTGGCTGGGAACCGTTACCTCTGACCCCGCGGATAAGATCGGCACAATCGTGGAAAGCTGACCTTTTTTCGCTGTCGAGCGCAGCGCGATAATGCCGCGTCCGCCTTCAGAAAGCTGCGCACCGCGATGGGTATCCAGCTGGCCGCCAGTACCGCTAAAGTGCCGGTAGCCAATCGATTGTGAACAAACCTGCCCCATCACATCCACCTGTAAGGCCGTATTCACACTGATCATTTTATAATTCTGACCAATCACATACGGGTCATTCGTCACCCGCCCCTGTAACAATTCAACGCCAATATTATTGTTCAAGAAATCATATAACTTATGAGAACCCAGCGCAAAAGCACCGACCATTTTCCCTTTGTAAATCGACTTGCGACGGTTGGTGATTGCCCCGGCTTCATACAGATCAACCATGCCATCGTTGAACATTTCCGTATGAATCCCTAAATCTTTTCGATCCATCAATGAAGATGTGATCGCATTCGGTATGCCGCCAATCCCAAGCTGTAAAGTCGATCCATCCCCAATCAAACTGGCAACGTATTCGCCAATTTTTAATTCAATCTCGCTAGATGGCTCAGCCGGTAATTCAAATAATGGAATGTGGTTTTCAACCACATAATCCACTTCCGAGATATGAACCTGGGTATCCCCGAGTGTCCAGGGCAGATTTTCGTTAATCTCCAACACCACCAGGTCGGCTGCTTTCATTAATTCTTTTTCTACCACCAAACTGAGGGAAAGTGACATAAATCCGCGCTCATCCGGCGGGGTAGCCGTGCCCCAAAATACATCTAGTTTTCCACCGGAAGCATGCAATTTATCTGCTGCAGCGCGGTGCAAATTATTGGGGATATAAGACATGCGGCCTTGGGGATGCACTTTTCGATCAAACACCCCATAAAACCAGTTATCCACATAAAAATGCTCAGCCATGTCCGGATTCATGGCATATTCATAAGCCCGCATCGGTAAACACACCCAGGTATGCACATCAAACAGCCGTTCTTTTTGATTTGCCAGCTCGGATAACAATCCAGTCGGCTCTGAAGCCGCAATGGCGGTACCAATCCGCATATCGGATTGAACCATCGCAACCGCTTCCGGGATGGTAATCAATTTCTCTGCATAGACAGCGCTTCTTCGCATTGAGTCTCCTTAAGGCATTCTAAAAGCGGCAGCCGCCTGGTTATAACCGACACCGGAACCTACAAACACAACCAGATCACCCGACTTGATCTTTCCCAATTTTCGGGCATCGTCAAAGGCCATCGGCAGACAAGCGGAACCGGTGTAACCCCATTTATCCATCACCCAATGTGCTTTTTCCATCGGCAAACCGAGTTTGCCCATCACCAGTTCAATGCTGTTATAGCGAACCTGGGTAAAGATCACCATGTCAATCTCATCCAGCTCAAAATTTGCATTTTTTGCCAGGTCCAATACCCGCGCCGGCCAACCATCATTATTTACCTCAGCTGGGAAGGGTTCTACCAGCTTAACCAAGTTACGGCCAGCTGCTACGCTTTCAGGGGTAGTGGGTTCAAACGTGCCACCTGCATAAATTCCCCAATTTTTATGATAGGAACCATCCGCAAAAAAGGCAGAACCCAAAAAGCCAGGCTTATCATCGGCTGTTAAGATAGCCGCACCCGCGCCATCACTGTAAAAGAAACTCATCACGTCGTTGCTGGTATCGGCCAGCCGGCTCATTAAGTAAGAACCAATCACCAAAATGTATTTTATATGGGGATTGGTCGCCAGCATGCCGGCAGCCTGGATCAAGCCAGTCGGAAAAGATGCACACGCACAGCCAATATCAAACGTACCGGCATTGACCGCACCCAGTTTGTGTTGTACGACCACAGAGGTGGCCGGGGTAATATAATCCGGGCTATCCGTGCCGAGTAAGATCATATCTAAATCTTCGGCCTGGATGCCGGCATCAGCCAGTGCATCTTTTGCAGCAGCCACAGCCATGTCACTGGTAGCCCAGCCTTGCGGCGCTCGGCGGCGCATCTTGATATTGCTCGAAGCTTCAAATTTATCGACCACATCCGCCAGCTTTGGGCTGACCAATGCCATCTCTTCTTTCATCATGGCATTGGTGTGTTTAAATTCAGGCACATACCGCCCGCTGCCAATAATCGTTCCATATCTTGCCATACAGCACTCCTTTATTCCCTATTCTCTTGATCTCATGTTCCTAAAACAATGCCGCCATCCACGCTGATCGTGGTACCATGCACGAAACTGGCTTCATCACTCGCTAACCAGAGATAGGTATTGGCAATATCCACCGGCTGCCCCAAACGACCAATCGGGGTATGTTGCTGCATATTTTCCAGCACTTTTTCCGGCATTTTTTGCACCATTTCGGTTAACACGAACCCCGGCGCTACCGCATTAACGCGGATATTATGCCGGCCCAATTCCCGTGCCCATACTTTTGTCATGCCAATCACACCGGCTTTGGTGGCAACATAATTGGTTTGACCGAAATTACCATACAAACCAACCACGGAAGAGGCATTCACAATTACCCCACCGCCATTTTTAATCATGCTCGGTATGACCGCCTGGGCACAGTTAAACACACCCTTCAGGTTGACATCAATTACCAGATCCCAATCTTCCTGGGACATCTCGCTAGCAACTTCCCCATTTTTATATTTTACGGTTAGTCCATCGCGCGTGACACCGGCGTTATTAATTAATACATCAATCTTGCCGTACTTTTGTACGGTATCATCAACCCATTGTTGAACCGCTGATCGGTCAGCCACATTCACCACTGAAAAACTGGCACCATCGCCCAGCTCTTTCACCAAGGCCTCGCCCGCTGCTTGATTCATATCACAAATCACAACCTTGGCACCCTCTTCTGCAAATCGGATCGCTGTTGCCTTCCCGATGCCTGCTGCTCCACCTGTAATCAAACAAACTTTATCTTTTAAACGCATTCGGTTTACCTCCAAAGATTGCATAAATTGAATAATTTCGTAAAACACGGTAAATTGCTCTCACAATTTAGAGCAAATGAAAGATTTTAACAAGACCGAATTAAGACTGTTATCGTGGGTTAACAAATCGATCTCTTTGTTAACCTAACCATAACAATCGCACGTAACAAACCAGTTACAGAGTGGTTACAAGGGAATTTATTCTGTATCGATTACGCATAATTCTTGAAATAAGTTCTTTGTTGCCTCAGTGGGTTCCACCCCTAATTCACTAGACAACATCTCCTTACACCGCTGATACATATAAAATACCTGCGAGCGGTTATCTTTTTTATCATAAGCCCGCATCATCAAGCGGTAAGCCGCTTCCCAGGTTGGTTCCGCTTGCAATATTTTTTCACATAGGTTGAGGGCGTCATCAAATTGTTCTTCCTGCAGGTATTGTTCCGCCAAACGCTCACATACAAATAAATATTTTTGTCGGATTTGCTCCCGGCGGTGTTCGCTCCACTCATTGTATAAGCAATCTGTCAAAAAATCACCTTTATACAAACGCAACGCTTCTTCTTTCGATTGCCGATCATCTTGTTTGGCAAACGCTTCAAATTCCGTCACATCCATATAGATTTTCGCCTGCGGATTGAGACCATATAAATTATCGCGTCGGATAATAAAGAAGGGCTGTGCCCCTTTGGGGCGGCCCGGCTCTAGCGCACGATTTAAGGCATTTAAAGCCACCTTAAAATCGCGAACCACTACATCCGGTGCCAGATCGGGCCATAAACGGTCTACGATTTGCTCACGCTGTAACCATTCTTCGGGATGGGTTAAAAACAGCTGAAATAATTGACGCGCTTTATCGCGCTGCCATTCCGCAGAACGAATGCGATGATCCCCGCGCCGCACCTCAAACACCCCTAGCAATTTCACGTACAAGGAATAACCGGGATGAAAGTCGACGTCCTCAACGTTCAGTTTTCGTAATATTTGTTCTAAAAAGGCAGGCTCAACCCCATTTTGATAGCCATCCAATAAAATCGGCACCATCACCTGAGAATCTTTCAATCCCAAATAGGTCGGGGTTGTTAACATATTCTCCAACTTTCCGGCTTTAAGCAGCGGTATCAACTGGCTCAGATAGTGCCGCGAATGTTCAACGTCGCCTTCTCCCCAATAGGTCACCGTAACCCACAACAAACTGGCAGCAACCCCATACGCATCCGCAACCTCTTTAAACCCGTCGTACGCTGAAAATAATAACTTAAGGGCTTCGACGGCATTGCCAGCCATCGCATAACTTGCACCTAAATTCACCTTGACTAGGTTATAAAGCCACTTATCACCAGCTTGTTCAGCGGACAGCATGGCTTGGTTAGCATATTCCTGAGCTTCCAGCAGCTTACCTTGAAAACCATATAATCGACTAAGCCCCCACAGCGGTTCCACCTGGACCCGTGTCACTTTGAACATACGCACTTTGTTCATGGCTTTGTTATAAAGACTTTCCGCCTCATCCAACAAAGATGTTTGACGGGTTGTCAGGCCATGCAGTTCCAGGGCATGTGCCAGGCGAATCATGCCCACCGCTTCGACAAAAGAAGAATTTAATTTCACCCCAATTCTTACCCCTTCTTCTGCATAGCGTTTGGCTGCCTGCCAATCACCTTGCATGATGCAAATCAAAGATAACAAAAGCGCGGTTTCGCGATGAAAGCGCTGGGGACGGTTTTCATCATTTTGTTTTTCATCCTGCGCCCGTTGGGTCAATAAGTTTCTGCCATCTGCCAGATGCCCGGTGCGCAAAAGCGCACGGGCTTCCAGGTAAACATCATCTGGGTCGGA
>JACDJC010004045.1_pt1 | contig 10242 bp, 9 predicted proteins | sample 7454191 | NCBI WGS metagenome assembly JACDJC01 (sample SAMN14253291, study PRJNA609438) | sludge metagenome | isolation source: sludge after 25d culture with pyrite and EDTA | collected 2018-12-20
CGGGGCTTGAGGAGGCGGGCCAGCCCTCGCAACAACGTGCTCTTGCCGCAGGCGTTGGCCCCCACGATCACCGTGATCTGCTTCGGCGGGATCGTCAGGGACAGGCCGTCGACCACGACGCGGTCGTCGTAGCCGAGCTGCAGGCCGTCGGCCCGGAGGTCGTGGTCGTCCCGGTCCTCGAGGTGGGGGGCCCGGGCGGCGTCGAGGTGCGCCTCGGTGGTCGCGTCCCGATCACCCGTCATCCGGCCGCTCCGACCTTGTTGGCCCGGGCCAGCAGGTAGAGGAGATACGGGGCCCCGACGATGGCGGTCACCACGCCGACCGGCAGCTCCGTGGGGGCGAAGGCCAACCGGGCGATCACGTCCGAGGTGGTGAGCAGGAGCGCCCCCACGGCCATCGACGGGACGAAGCCGAGGGTCCGTCCGCCGACGAGACGGCGGGCGATCTGGGGCGCCACGAGGGCCACGAACGCGACCGGACCCGCCGAGGACACCGCCACCGCGGCCAGGGCGGCACCGGAGAGGAGGAGCAGGCCGCGGGTCGTCTCCACCTTCGCTCCGAGGCCCTTGGCGGCCGAGTCACCGAGCTCCAGGGCCCGGAGGTGACGGCTGAGGGCCAGGACCACGGGCACGATCACGGCGAGGGCGATGGCGACGGGCTTGACGTGGTCCCAACCCCGACCGTTGAGGCTGCCGGTGAGCCAGACCGTGGCCGCCTGCGCCTCGAGGATCTGGGCCCGGGTGAGCAGGTATTCGGTCACCGCGCCGAGCATGGCGGTGACGCCGATGCCGACGAGCACCAGCCGGTACCCCGTGACCCCCTTCTTGTAGGCGAGGAGGTAGACGAGGAGGGCCGTCCCGATCGCCCCCACGAGGGCGCCGGCGGTGAGCTGGGTCGAGGACCCGTGCCAGATGACGATCGTGAGGACGGCGACGACCGCGGCCCCGGCGTCGATGCCGATGATGTCCGGGCTGGCCAACGGGTTGCGGGCCAGGCGCTGGAAGATGGCGCCCGACAGACCGAAGGCCGCCCCGACCAGCAAGCCGGTCAAGGCGCGAGGCAACCGCAGCGTGCGGATCACGAAGTAGGACTCCGGGGCGCCGGTGGTGAACAGGGCGCCCAGGACCTCGTCCAGGGGCACGTCGATCTCGCCGCTCGTGAGCGACCAGCAGAACACGGCGAAGGTGACCAGGGCGAGGACGAGGGTGGCGAAGAGGGCCCGCCCGTGGACCCGGGTCGACCAGCCCAGGCGCGGCCAGCGCAGGACCAGCATCGCGTCGCGGCGCGGACCGCTGAGGGTGACGGCCACGGCTACAGCTCCGCCAGCTTGCGTCGGCGCACGAGCATGATGAAGAAGGGCGCGCCCACGAGGGCGGTGACGATGCCCACCTGGATCTCGCCGGGGCGGGCGATCACCCGCCCGATGACGTCGGAGCCGAGCAGGAGCACGGGTCCGAGCAGCATCGACCACGGCAGGATCCAGCGGTAGTCGGGACCGCAGATCGCGCGGGCCACGTGGGGGACCGTCAGGCCGACGAAGGCGATCGGCCCGGCCGCGGCGGTGGCCGCGCCGCACAGCACGACGGTGGCCAGGATCGACAGCGCCCGGGCGACCTGCACCCGTTGGCCCAGCGAACGAGCCACGTCGTCGCCCAGGGCGAGGGCGTTGAGGGAGCGGGCCGAGCACAGGGCGATGGCGATGCCCACCGCGATGAAGGGCAGGACGTCGGCCACGACGTCGGCGTCCCGGCCGGCAAGGGACCCCACGACCCAGAAGCGGAACTGGTCGAGGGTCTGGAGGTCGAGCAGGAGGATGGCCGAGGTCACCGACGCGACCATCGCCGAGAAGGCCGCGCCGGCGAGGGCCAGCTTCACGGGGCTGGCCCCACCCCGGCCCATGGACCCGAGCCCGTAGACCACGATGCTCGCGACCGCCGCCCCCGCGAAGCCGAACCAGACGTAGCCGTTGAGGGTGCTGACGTCGAAGACGTAGATGCCGAGGACCACGGCGAGGGCCGCACCGGCGTCGATGCCGAGGATGCCGGGGTCGGCCAGGGGGTTGCGGGTGACCCCCTGCATGACCGCGCCGGCCAGGCCGAGGGCCATGCCGACGGCGACGCCCACGATCGTGCGAGGGATGCGCAGGCTGCGCACGATCAGGTGGTCGCTGTCGGCCGCGTCGTAGGACCACAAGCCCTCCCACACCGTGTCGAGCGGGATGGGCTTGGCCCCCACACCGATCGACAGGAGGACGACCAGCAGGAGCAGGCCCGCGGCGAAGAGCAGCCCCACGCCCTTGGTCCACCCGGAGTGCAGGAGGCCGCGGCGACGCCGGGACGGCGTCGCCCCCGGCGGCCGGGTGGGAGCCGGCGCCGCGCTCGGGGAGGTGAGGACGCTCAGGGTCAGCCGGCCTCGCCGGTGACCACGTCGGCGGTGGTGCCGGGATCGCCGTCGAGGGCGACCTCGAGCTCGGGGACGAGCCCGTCGAGCAGGAAGGGCAGGCTCAGCACGGTCATGAACGAGCTGGCCCCACCGACCTCCGACAGGTACTCGACGAAGACCTCGCGGCCCTCCTGATGGACGGCGAGGCCCTCGTAGACCGGCTGCTCGTCGGCTGCGGCCCGGGCGTTCTCGATGGTGTCGGTCAACCAGACGATCGGGCCGTCGATGTCGAGCAGGTCGGCCCGCTCGAGGCTGAAGTCGGCCGTGAACTCGTCACCGGCGAGGCTGCTGATGGCTTCCGGCTGCACGAACCCGAGGTCGGTCATGAGCCGACCGCGCACGTCCTCGGGCGCGTAGACCGAGATCTCGTTGTCATAGACCGTGGCTACGACGCCCTCCCGGCCTTCCCACTCCGGGTGGTCCGCCCGGACCGCGGCCAGCTCGGCTTCGACCCCGGCCACCAGTTCCTCGGCCGCTGCGTCCTCACCGAGGACGGTGCCGATGGTCCGGGTCTGCTCCTGCCACGGGATGCCGAAGTCGACGTACCCCTCGGGTGGGGCGATCGTCGGGGCGATCTGGGCGAGGTTGTCGTACTCATCGGCGGTGACACCGGAGTAGAGGGCGAGGATGACGTCCGGGTCGAGGGCGCTGATGCGCTCGAAGTTGATGACGCCGGCCCCGCCCACCGGCTCCGGCAGCGGAGCGTCGCCGACGAGGTCCCGGGCCCAGGGCCATATCGAGCCGGGGTGGTCACCGAACCACTCGTTGGTGCCGACGGGGACCACGCCCAAGGCCAGGAGCGGGTCCTGGTCAGTCAGGCCCACCGTGACCACGCGCTCGGGCCGGGCCTCGACGGTCGTCTCCCCGAAGCGATGCGGGATGGTGACCGGGTAGACGGCCGACTCGGCGGTGGACACGGGGGCATCGGCGTCCGCGCCCTCCTCGGCGGGGGCCGACCCACAGGCGACCGACCCGATCGCCAGTACGGCGAGGGTCGCGACGAGGCCGGCGCGGCGCCCGGGGCTCACCGCACCACCTCGGCGCCCGCCACCGCCTCGGTGAGGCGGTCCAGGGAGGCGGCGAAGCCCTGGTAGCTGAGCGGGGCCTCCGCGTTCCAACCGGTGATCTGACCGGCCCGGACCGCTGGCAGGGCCGACCAGGTCGGCTGTTCGTCCTCGAGCTGGTCCGGCTGCAGGCTGAAGCTGCGCTCGTCGTGGAAGATGACGTCGGCCGGGTAGCGGTCCGCCTCCTCCCAGCTCAGCAACTCCCAGTACAGGTCGGGCCCACCGGGTTCGACGACGGAGAGGCCGAGGCGGGCGAACTCGGTGATGTCGGGGAAGTCCGGGGCTTTCGCCACCCACAGCCCGTCGGTGTCGGCGAAGGTGAACATGGCCACCAGGTCCGGGTTGGCGGCCACCGCCTCCTCGAAGGCGGTGACCGACGCCGCGTGGGCGGCGCGTGCCTCGACTACCTCGTCGGAGCCCACATCGGCACCCAGCGCGGCCGCCAGCGCCTCGTAGTTGGCGAAGATCTCCGCCAGCGGCGGACCGTAGTTCTGGACGGCGATGACCGACGTAGCGGTCTCGACCTCGTCCATGACCTCCGGATCGATGTCGAGCGTCCCGTCCTTGCCCCGACCGCTGATGAGCACGTCGGCGTCGAGGGCGACGAGCCGCTCGATGTTGGGCAGCCCCCATTGCTGGCCGAGGGACTCCACGGTGTCGAGGTCGATGTTGCCGACGACCGCCTCGACCTCGCCGTCGCTGCGCTGCGGCCCGTAGACCGCAGCCGGCCGCACGCCCCAGTCCCACAGGGGGGCAAGAGCGGCGACGTAGCCGGCGATGGTGTCCGGGGGAGCCTCCAGGCTGATCGTCTCGCCCCGGGCGTCGGTGAACTCCCAAGGGCCGGCCGCTGTGGTTGCGTCCGTGGCCGCCTCCCCGGGCTCCGGTTCCTTGCCGCAGGCAACGAGCACGACGGTGGCGAGCGCGCCACCGACGAAGGTCCGACGGGTCAGGGGGATCGGTGGCATGTCGAGCTCCGGTTCGGGAACGTGTGTTAAGTAACCTTAATAGAGATTGTCTACTAGGCCTACTACTACAGCAACGGCTCCGGCCACCTGATCCCGTTCAGCGAGCCCGGCCTGATCGTGACCGAGGTCGAGCGTTCGCTCGACCTGGTCGGCCGGGGCTGACCCCCTCAGCTCAGGCGGTCCCCGTCCCCTTCGGCCCCGGTCCGGATGGCCTCGGCGATGGGGGCGGCGGCCCAACGGAGGCTCAGGCTGGACTCCTGGTAGGCGGCCGACGCCGTCACGATGTCCACGGTCACATAGCCGCCCCGGGTGACGGCGGGCAGGGCTCGCCAGAGCGGGTTCTGCTCCTGGCCCCCGAGGGCCCCGAAGTCATAGGAGAGGATCACGTCGGCTTCGCCGAGGAGGTCCGGGATCGCCTCGAGGGAGAATCGGTCCGACGCCCCGTCGGGCGGTGCGAGCACCGTCATCCCGAGCTCGGCGACGATGCGACCGCCGATCTCGGTGCCCGGGATCATCACCAGGGCGTCGCCGTCGAGGAACGCGATGGCCACGTTCAGGTCCTGGTAGGGCACCAGGCCTTCGGCGTGGGTGGCGATCTCGGCCTCGGTCACCTGGATCGCGTCCTCGGCCGCCGACTCCTCGCCCGTCGCCGCGCCGGCCAGGCGTTGCGCGTCCCGCCACGAATCGGTGTTCTCGAGCTTTACCTCGATCGTCGGCGCGATCCGGGCGAGGGCCTCATAGGCCGCCGGCTCGCTCCAGGCGTCCACGATCAGGTCGGGGCGGGCGGCAGTGATGCGCTCGAGGTTGGGCTCGAACGCGCCCGGCATCGTCGCCTGCTGTGCGCCCTCGAGGGCGTCGGCGTCGATCCACGGTGGCGTGTCGGGATAGTCACCGCTGTGGCCGTACAGCACCGGGGTCACCCCCATCGCCACGAGGACGTCGAGCTGGTCGCGGTCGGCGGTGGCCACGACCCGGGCCGGTTTGGCCGGGATGACGAGGTCGCCGAAACCCGAGTCCACGGTCCGGGGGAACCCCGGCGTCGTGACCGCCGGCTCGGCGGCCGGTTCGTCGCCGCAGGCCACCACCAGCCCGGCTGCGGCCAGCATCCCGATGAACTCACGTCGCGTCGTGTTCTGCGCCTCGAGCATCGTCCGATGATAAGCGTGCCAAACAAGAGTCGTCAGGTTTGCCATAGCCAGAGGTACCGTGCGGCCCGTGGCGATCTACGGGACCGTCCTCGAGCGGTCGTTCCTGACCCCCTCCTACGTCCGCGTCGTCCTCGGCGGCGATGGCCTGGACGAGTTCACGTCGACGCCCTTCACCGACCAATACGTGAACGCGCTCTTCGTGCCCGACGGTGCGCCCTACGGGGTGCCGTTCGACCCCGACGCCGTCCGCGAGCTCGCGCCGGAGCTCCGCCCCCGCGGCCGCCGGTACACGATCCGCTCCTGGGACCCCGACGCCCGCCGTCTCGCCATCGACTTCGTCGTCCACGGCGACGTCGGCTTCGCGGGGCGGTGGGCAGCGCACGCCGAGCCCGGTGACCGCCTCCAGATCGTGGGTCCAACCGGGGGATACGCCCCGCACCCGGATGCCGCCTGTCACCTCCTCGTCGGCGACGAGAGCGCGCTGCCGGCGATCGCGGCATCCCTCGAGGTCGTCCCGGCGGGGCGACCGGTCGTGGCCGTGGTGGTCGTGGACGACGTCGAGCACGAGCTCGCCCTCGACAGCCCGGGGGATGTCTCCGTGCTCTGGGTCCATCGTGCCGACGGTCCCGGGGAGACGCTCCTGACCCAGGCCATCCGGCAGCTGGAGCTCCCGTCCGGCGCAGTCGACGTGTTCGTGCACGGTGAGGCGGCCGAGGTGCGGGCGGTGCGCAAGCACCTCCTGGGTGAACGCGGCATCAGCCGGGAGGGGACCTCGATCTCGCCGTACTGGCGGCGCGGCCAGACCGACGAGTCCTGGCGGGAGACCAAGCGGGCCTGGCTCGCCGAGCAGGAAGCGGACCTCTGAGCACCATGACCACCCGTCTCCCGAGATGCCGACTCCTCGCCCTGTTGACGGCCCTGGTCCTCCTCGCCGCCTGCGGCCAGGAGGCTGAGCCCACCCCGGAAGCCTCCGCCGACTCGACGACCCCGTCACCGTCGGCCGGCACCAGCCCGGAGGCCGATGCCCCAGCCGACCCCGGTCGGGTCGTCGCCCTCGGCGAGGAGTTCCTGCTCGCGGACATGCTCGCCCTCGGCATCGTGCCCGTGGCCTCCACGGCGACGACCGCCGACGCCGGCTTCCAGGGGGTCGACCAGTTCGACACTGGGGACATCGAGGCCCTGCCGTCCTACGAGCCGAACATCGAGCGCCTCGTCGCCCTCGATCCCGATGTCATGGTCATGCCTCCGTTCGTCCTCGACTACATCCCCCGGGAGACCCTGGAGGGGATCGCTGAGGTCGTGGTGGTCAGCGACGACCCGAGGGAGCGGGTGGTCCAGCTCGGCGAGCGGTTCGGTGTCGAGGCCGAGGCGGAGGCCCTCATCGCCGATCTCGACGCCGCCCTGGCAAACGGTCAGGAGGCCGCCGACGACGACGACCGGACCGTGTCCATCGTGACCGTCTACCCCGGCCCGAGCGTGGCCGTCTGGGTCGACGGGCCCGTCGAGGTCCCCGCCACGGTGCTCGACCTCGGCTACGAGCTCCGCCCGGCCGTGGAGGACGCCGGCCTCGTCGAGGAGGGTCGGGCCTTCCTGTCGCTCGAGCAAGTCGCGTTGGCCGACGGTGACGTCCTCGTCATGCTCCAGTCCGACACCGTGGAGGGTGAGTCCACCGCGGTGGAGGAGATCGCGTCCGATCCCCTCTGGTCCGAGCTGCCCGCGGTGCAGTCCGGCGCCATCATCGAGCTCGACCGACTCGGCTATCCCGGCATCCCCGGTCGCATCCGCCTCATCGACGACCTGCTGGCGTCACTCCGGTAGGGCCGCGGTGTGGTCGCACACCCCGACCTCGGCTGCCACGCCGGCTCGGCCCGCCCGGCCTTACCAGCCGCTCAGTCCAGCGGGGGCGCTGTCAGGATCTCGAAGGCCTCGATCGTCAGAGGCTCCATGTCCTCGGGCGTGCCGCCGCCGCGGCGGGTCCACACGTCGAGGGTGCCCAGCAGGGCACCGGCGATGGCGTTGGCCATGACCACCGCCACCAGCTCGATGCGCTCGTCGGACTCCTCGGACCCACCGGTGTCCCGCTTGTGCTCCCGCCGGGTGCGGATCACCGCCTCGAGCTCGCGGGCGAAGGCCCCCTGCACCAGGCGGAGGTGGCTCTCGATGGTCTCGGGGGACAGGACCCCCTGCCGCAGCGCGGCGATCTGGTGCAGGATCTCGCGGTCGTCGGGGAACGAGCCCACGGCCACCGCCACCGAGTCCAGCACCGACTCCTCGACCGGCCGCACCGCCAGCGCGGCCCGGAACCACTCCAGCCGGCTCTCGTAGTCCTGGAACAGGACCGCTTCCTTGGTCGGGAAGTACCGGAAGAAGGTGCGCTCGGTGACCCCGGCCGCCTCGGCGATCTGGGCCACGCTGGTGGCCTCGAACCCCTCCCGGCGGAAGAGGTCGAGGGCGCTGGCCTGGAGCCGGGCCTTGGTCTCCTGGCGCTGGGTCTCGCGCTTGCCGGGACCCGTGCGGAGCATCGCCGCACGTTATCCGACAGTCCTGACATCTTCATGTCGAACTTGACGCCGACGGTCACCGGGACCTTCGGCGCTGGTCGGCCGGGGCCACCGGCGCGACCCTGGTGCCCGTGCCTTCGATCGACCACCGTCAGGTCGACGCCGTCATCTTCGACGTGGACGGGGTCATCACCGATACCGCCCGGGTCCACGCCGCGGCGTGGACCTCGGTGTTCGACGACGTCCTGCGCAAGCGGGCCGACGCCGGCCTGGGTGCCTTCTCCCCCTTCACCCCGGAGGACTACCTCACCCACGTGGACGGTCGGCCGCGCTACGAGGGCGTGCAGACCTTCCTCGACTCCCGAGGGATCGACCTGCCGACCGGCGCCCCCGACGACCCACCGGGCAACGACACCGTCTGCGCCATCGGCAACCGCAAGGATCGGACCTTCGTCGACCTGATCCTGCGCGACGGTGTGCGGGCGTTCCCCGACGCCCTCGCCCTGCTCGCGCGCCTCATCGACGCCGGGATCGTCGTGGCCGCGGTGTCGGCCAGTCGGAACGCGGGCGAGGTGCTGCGGGCCGCCCGGGCCGTCGAGCACTTCGCCGTGCTGATCGACGGGATCGATTCCGACCGGCTGGGACTCGCCGGAAAGCCCGACCCGGCGATCTTCCTCGAGGCCGCTCGACACCTCGGGCCCGCGCCGGGCCGCACGGCCGTGATCGAGGACGCGCAGGCCGGCGTCGAGGCGGCCCGGCGGGGTGGCTTCGGACTGGTGGTGGGCGTCGCCCGGGGCCGGACCGGGGAGGCCCTGGCCGAGCACGGGGCCGACGTCGTCGTGTCCGGCCTCGACGAGGTCGAGGTGCGATGACGCCGGGTGACCGGGCCCGCCTGGTCTTCGAGGGCTATGACCCCTCGGCCGAAGGCCACCGTGAGGCGCTGTGCAGCCTGGGCAACGGCTACCTCGCCACCCGCGGGGCCGCCCCGGAGGCGACCGACGACGGCGTGCACTATCCCGGGATGTACGTGGCCGGGGTCTACAACCGTCTGGTCGACGTGGTCGACGGCGAGCACCTCGACCACGAGAGCCTGGTCAACCTCCCCAACTGGGCGCTGCTCGAGTTCCGGACCGACGGCGGGGACTGGTTCTCGATGGACCGCAGCGAGGTGCTGGAGCACACGCTGACCCTGGACATGCGCCAGGCCCAGTTGATCCGTGAGCTGCGCTTCCGCGACGGCTCCGGACAGGTGACCCGCGTGACCCAACGACGCCTGGTCCACCGCAACGACCCCCACCTCGCCGCGCTCGAGACCAGCTTCCGCCCCGATGGCTGGTCCGGGCGCATCGAGGTCCGCTCGGGCATAGACGGCGACGTCGAGAACAACGGGGTGAAGCGCTACCGGGACCTGGGGCGCCGTCACCTGCACGTCGAGCAGAGGTGGGCCCCGGCCGACGACATCGTGGCGCTGGTCGCGGAGACCACGGGCTCCCGCATCCGGATCGCCGAGGCCGTCCGGACCCGGGTGCTGGGGACGCTCGGCCCGGTCGAGCGTACCCTCGAGGAAGGCCATGGGTCCATCGGCCACCACCTCGTCGTCCCCGTGACCGACGGCGACGAGGTCGTGATCGAGAAGGTCGCGGCGGTGTACACCTCCCGGGACCAAGGCATCTACGAGCCCGGCGACCACGCCGTGCGCCACGTCGCGTGCCTGGTGGGCTACGACGACCTGGCCGTCAGCAACACCCGCGGCTGGGCCCACGTGTGGCGACGCGCCGACATCCGGATCGAGGGGTCCGAGGACCTGGCCCGCGGCCTCAGCCTGCAGCTGTTCCACCTCCACCAGGTCATCTCGAAGCACACTACGTCCCTCGATGTGGGGGTGCCCGCCCGCGGCCTCACCGGCGAGGCCTATCGCGGCCACATCTTCTGGGACGAGCTGTTCGTCTTCCCCTTCGTCAACCTGCGGGTGCCCGAGCACGCCCGGGCGCTGCTCGCCGGGGAACCCAGCGACACGGCATACCGGGCCGAGTGGCGTGGAGGCGCCGAAGGTGAAGTCGGCCGGGCACGCGGTCGCCGGCCGCGCTATGAGGCAGCGGGGCCGTTCGAGCGGGACTACTAC
>JACDJC010004046.1_pt1 | contig 10240 bp, 9 predicted proteins | sample 7454191 | NCBI WGS metagenome assembly JACDJC01 (sample SAMN14253291, study PRJNA609438) | sludge metagenome | isolation source: sludge after 25d culture with pyrite and EDTA | collected 2018-12-20
CCCAGAGCTCCGACGTCTATTTCGCGGTGCTCGTGGTCGCCTGCGTGCTGGGCTACAGCCTGATACTCGTCAATTTCATGCTCGCCGCCATCTTCAATACGGTCTTCGTATTGCTGGTGTTCCATTTCCTCACCCCGGACGGCGGCTCCGTCATCGGCGAGCGGCTCATCGACACCGTCCTCGGCTGCGGGATCGCGCTGCTGTGCAGCTACGTCCTGCCCTGGTGGGAACACAATTACATGGGATCGCTGGCGCGCGCCTTGAAGAACGCCAATCAGGAATTCCTGCGCGCCGGGCTGGTGTTCGCCGAGCTGTCCAGGGCGCGGCTGCGGTCGCTGTCGGCGGCGAACGGCGCGGCCGCGGCGGACTCGTCCGGCGGCGTGCAGGCGATGCCCAGCGACGAGGTCGTGAAGGAGGCGGAACTGCGCTGGCGGCTGGCGCGCAAGAACATGCACATCGCGTTCAGTAATTTCGCGGCGGCTTTCTACCGGATGATGGACGAGCCGATCAAGCGCCAGAGGAATGTGCCGGAACTGAACAATCTGCTGATCCAGAACCATGTCCTGGCGCTGCAGATCACGTCGGCCATACCGCTATTGTGCAGTCTCGAGCATGTGCCGCCGGGCATCCAGTCGTCTTTGGACGCCATCCAGGCTCATCTGGACGACCAGGACGCCGAGGCGCCGGCTTCGCTGGAAACGGACGGCGAGCTGGCGGCGCTCGCCTATCCGCTGAAGCAGATGCTGAAGGCCTCGCAATTGGTCCGCCAAGAGATGCGCAGCATCCAGTAGCGTCGACAGATCCTAGTCCCGCTTGCGCCGAAACACCAGGCTATCCGCCGAAGACTCGGCCGCGGCAAACGCATAGCCTTCGCGATCGAAGCCACGCAAGTCCTCGGGCTTGACGATCTTGTTTTCAATGACGTGGCGCGCCATCAAGCCACGGGCGCGCTTGGCATGGAAACTGATGACTTTCCAGGCGCCGTTCTTGTGATCCTGGAACACGCATTGCACGACCCGGGCCCGGAGCGTCTTCCTGTCCACGGACTTGAAGTATTCCTCCGACGCAAGATTCAGCACCACCGGCTCGCGCTCGCCCGGCAGGGCCGCCAGCATCTCGTTCAGCTGCGCGGATATCTTGCCGCCCCAGAATTCATACAGGTTCTTGCCCCGCTTCGTGGCCAGGCCGGTGCCCATCTCGAGACGATAAGGCTGCATGAGATCGAGCGGACGCAACACGCCGTACAGGCCGCTCAGCAAAGCGATGTGCTCCTGCGCCCATTTCAGTTGCGCATCGGAAAGCGTGGACGCGTCCAGCCCCTCGTAGACGTCGCCATTGAAGGCCAGGACCGCCTGCCGGGCATTGGACAAGTCGAAGACCGGCCGCCACTCGGCGTAGCGCCGGACATTCAGTTCGGCCAGGGCGTCGCTGAGCTTCATCAGGCCGGCGATTTCCGGCGCGGACTTCTTCTTCAGGACGGCGATCAACTCGGCCGCGTCGTCGACGAACAGCGGCTGCGTGTGCAGCGCCGTTCTGACGGGCGTATCGTAATCCAGCTTCTTGGCCGGAGAAAGTAGCAACAGCATTTCCATCCTTCTTTGAATGACGCGCGGATGAGCGCGAACCGGCGGAGCCAGCCATCGGGACCCCGGCCCGCGTCAGTACCGCAATGGAATCAGCGGGCCGTCCAGCCCCCGTCGAGCGACAAGGTCGTGCCCGTCATTTGATCGGCCCCCTCGGAGGCCAGGAACACCGCCGCCGCGCCGAGTTGCTTGGGCGTGACGAACTGGAGCGAAGGCTGTTTTTCCGCCAGCAGCTCTTTGGCCGCGTCTTCTATCGAAATGCCGTGCTTCTGCGCGAGCGCTTCGATCTGCTTTTCGACCAGCGGCGTGCGCACCCAGCCCGGACATATGGCGTTGCAGGTAATGCCGGAGCCGGCGTTCTCCAGCGCGGTGACCTTGGTCAGCCCGACCACGCCATGCTTGGCGGCGACATATGCCGACTTGTACGCCGACGCCACCAGCCCATGGGCCGACGCGATATTGATGACGCGGCCCCAGCCTTTTTTCTTCATGTACGGCAGCGCGGCGGCGGTGCCGTGGAACACGGCCGAGAGATTCAGCGCGATGATCGCGTCCCAGCGCTCGACGGGAAAGTTCTCGATGGGGTCGGTATGCTGTATGCCCGCGTTGTTGACCAGGATGTCGACGCCGCCCAGCGCACTGGCCGCCTGGTCGATGAAGGCTCGCGTGGCCTCGCCGCGCATCAGGTCGGCATTGATGTAGCTGACTTTCACGTCGAACTCGAGTTCGAGGTCGATGCGCTGCTTTTCTATTTCGTCTGCATCGCCAAAGCCGTTGATGACCAGGTTGGCGCCATTGGCGGCCAACTCCCGTGCGATGGCAAGCCCTATCCCGCTCGTTGAACCCGTGACAACCGCGTTTTTTCCTGTAAGCATAGCGTCCCATTCCTTTGATCAAAGCCGGTCGATGCCCAGTAGTTTACCGCCCCGGCCCCGTCATTTTGCCTGTGCGGCCGGGAAGAACAAGGGCATTATGATTTTTTCCGGATTCTTGCTAGAATATCGCTCTTTGCCGATCTAGCAGGGGCGCTTTCGACTACGCGGGCCTTGCTTGCCGGGGCTTTTACAGCGCAACCGGCTAGGCAATCTTGCAGCCATGCGGGAACCCAGGACAGGTGGCAGAGTGGTCGAATGCGCCGGACTCGAAATCCGGTATACGTTTAGGCGTATCGTGAGTTCGAATCTCACCCTGTCCGCCAAAGAATTCAGGCACTTACGGCAAGACACGGCCACCCATTTGGGTGGCTTTTATTTTGTCGTGGCGAGGGAATATTTGACCGGCCGAAAATTTGCCCGGGCTCTACCCCGTAAACGGGGGACGGCCATTCATCAGACCCGATTGATCACGCCATTCCAACCGCACTGGGCCAAGACCCGCATGCGGTAATTCTCAAAATTTCGTTTTCGATGTGGCGACAGTTTTTTGGCCGCGCTTCGATTCCGGCGCGGTTTGATTTTCCCCACATAGCCTAACGGATGCAGCCCGCCTCCCCTACCGCCACATCGACGCGGCATGGTAGTCTTTCCTACTCCGGAAACCCGTGTCGGGCTCGATCGCCACGGCAGGAGAATCGCATGAAGCGCAGCCTGGTCCCCCGTCCCGCCGATGGCTCCGACGCCTATTGGGCGATGCCCGCCGACGAGCTCCTGGCGGAACTCGGCTCGACGCCTGACGGCCTGTCCTCTGCGGCAGCGGCGGCGCAATTGCGCATGGCCGGCCGCAACACGATCAGCGGAACAGGCGGCCATCCGGCCATCGCCGCCTTTGCGCGGCAGTTTCGCAGCCCGCTCGTCCTCATACTCGTCTTCGCCGCCGCCGTCTCGGCCTTCGTCGGCGAGGGCAGCGAAGCGCTCATCATCGCCGTCATCGTGCTGGCGAGCTGCGCGCTGTCGTTCACCCAGGAATACGGCGCCTCCCGGGCGATGGAAGCCCTGACGGCGCGCATCGCGCGCAAGGCGTCCGTGCTGCGCGACGGAAAGGAAACGCCGATCGCCGTCGAAGACATCGTGCCGGGCGACGTCATCCTGCTTTCGGCCGGAAACCTGATCCCCGCCGACGGCGTGCTGCTGCAGGCGCGCGACCTCAATGTCAGCGAATCCGCCCTGACCGGCGAGACCTTTCCCGTCGTGAAGGCGCCCGGCGTGTCCGCGTCGGACGCCCGGCTCGGCGCGCGCGGCAATGCCGTCTTCACCGGCACGTCGGTGCGCAGCGGCACGGCCAAGATGCTGGCCGTGCGCACCGGCGGGGGCACCGAGTACGCCTCGATCGCCGCCACCATCGGGCGCGCCGTGCCGGAGACGGAGTTCAACCGGGGCATACGCCGCTTCGGCTACCTGATGACCGAAGTCATGCTGGCCATCGTCATCGTGGTCTTCTTCGCCAACCTCCTGCTGGAGCGGCCGGCAATCGACTCGCTGCTCTTCTCGCTGGCCTTGGCGGTGGGACTGACGCCGGAGCTGCTGCCGGCGATCATCAGCGTCACGCTGGCGCGCGGCGCGCGCGCCATGGCGTCGGGCGGGGTCGTCGTGCGCCGCCTCGACGCCATCGAGAACCTGGGCAGCATGGACCTCCTGTGCACCGACAAGACCGGCACGCTCACCGAAGGCGCCATCCGCCTCGATGCCTGCATGGACCCGGACGGCGCGGCTTCCGAGCAGCTGCGAGTGTGGGCGCTGCTCAACGCCAGCTTGCAGACCGGGATGGCCAACCCTCTCGACGAAGCGATCGTGGCCGGCCGGCGCGACCACGACGACCTGGCGCCTTACGTCAAGGCCGAAGAAATCCCCTACGACTTCATCCGCAAGCGCCTGTCCGTCGTCGTCAGGCGGGAAGGGCAAAGCGACGACCTGCTGATCTGCAAGGGCGCGGTGCAGAACGTCGTCGACGCCTGCTCCATGGTCTTCGATGGAACGAGCACGCGTCCCCTGGACGAAGACCAGGCAAAAGCCATCGACGACAGGATGCGGTGCTGGAGCACGGAAGGCTACCGCGTTCTCGGCGTCGCGGTGCGCCGATTTCCGCGCAAGGCCGCCTATGGCCGCGAGGACGAGGCGGACCTCGCTTTCGCCGGATTCCTGCTGTTCTTCGACCCGCCCAAGCCCGGCATGGCCGAAACCCTGAAGGCATTCGCCGCGCGCGGAATCAAGGTGAAGATGATCTCCGGCGACAACCGTTACGTCGCGCAGCATCTTGCGGAAGCGATCGGCCTGCCGCGGCGCAACGTTCTGACCGGCGGCGAGCTGTCCAAGATGACCAAAGAGGCGCTGTTCGCCCGCGCGGCCGAGATCGACATCTTCGCCGAGATCGACCCCAACCAGAAGGAGCGCATCATCGCCGCGCTGCGCCGGCGCGGCCATGTCGTGGGCTATCTGGGCGACGGCATCAACGACGCCCCCGCGCTGCACGAGGCAGATGTCGGAATCTCGGTCGACGGCGCGGTGGACGTGGCGCGCGAGGCCGCCGACATGATTCTTCTCCAGCGCGACCTCGGCGTGGTGCTGCGCGGCGTGGACGACGGCCGCGCGACCTTCACCAACACGATGAAATACATCGCCATCACCACCAGCGCCAACTTCGGCAACATGGTCTCGATGGCCCTCGCATCGCTTTTCCTGCCCTTCCTGCCGCTGCTCGCGCCCCAGATCCTGCTCAACAATCTTCTGTCGGACGCGCCGTCGATGGCCATCGCGACGGACAACGTGGATGCCGAACAGACACGCGCCCCGCGCCACTGGGACATCGGCTACGTGCGCCGCTTCATGGTTGCCTTCGGCCTCGTCAGCTCCGTGTTCGACTTCGTCACCTTCGCGTTCCTCATCCTGGTCGCGGGAACGACCGCGCACGTCTTTCAGACCGCATGGTTCGTCGAATCGCTGATCACCGAGCTTGCCATCGTGATGATCGTGCGCACCCGCAAGCCGTTCTGGAAAAGCCGTCCTAGCGGCCTGCTGGCCTGGCTGACGCTGGCGGCGGGCGTGCTCGCCATCGCGATTCCCTATCTCCCGGGCGCGGGATGGCTGGGCTTCGTGCCGCTGCCCGTGCCGATCATGGCCGGCTTGATTGCGATCACGGCGGCCTATCTCGCTGCCTCAGAGGCGACGAAGCGCTGGTTCTTCGCCCGTGAAAGGCGGCATGCCGGGCGCCGCCGCCCCGCCTCCCGCAAAGAAGGCTAGGCTGCCGCCGGCTTTCACTGCGCCACGTTCAAGTATTCCTGCGCGATGCTCGCGGCCAGCGCATGTAGCCCCCGCGCGCACTCGGCTTCGTTCTCTGGGGGCATGGCGGCGCTCAGGTGGGTGCTTGCCAGGCTGCCGACCAGGCGCTGATCGCCGGGCAGCAGGATGGGCACGGCCACGCCCATGACCATGGGCGTGATCTGGCCCCGGCTGGTGGCGTATCCCGTCCGCCGTATTGTCGACATCTTCCGCCGGAATTCGTCCCAGTTCTGCCCGAGCCCGGCCTGCTTGATCGCCAGTTCGTTCCTGAGATAGGTCTGGCGTATGCGGTGCGGCGACAGGTATGCCAGCATGGCCAGCGACGCCGCCCCCTGGAAAAGCGAAAAAGGGATGCCCCTGGCCCTCAGTATGACGACCTGCTGGTCTCCATGCTGCAGCACGTCGGGCCCGACCTTGTATATGCACAGCACCTTGTCCTGATACAGATTGTGCAGCAGCAAGGCGTGGTTGTCGCATTTCTGGCCGGCCAGCACGGCGGCGCCGGCCCGGTACAAAGGGTCCGTCAGGGCCAGCATGCGTTCGAGCTCGACGATGCGCGGCCCCAGGCTGTATGCCGCGCCGGTCGCGGCCGCGATCAGACCGGCGCCGCTCAACTCCTTGATGTAGCGGTACGCCGTGGAGCGGGTGTATCCCAGGCGCGACGCGATGTCCTCGGCCGTCAGCAAGGGGGTGTCCATCGTGAACAGCGCCAGGATGTCCAGCGCGCGGGCCAGGCTGGAAGCGGCCTCTTTTGCCTTATTCATCATGCGCGGATTGTATAGCCTGGATCGCAGACCGCAAGGCGCCTCGACGCCGCCATCAAATTCAAATAAAATCTCATATAACAGGATTATTGATAAAACCCATATATCAGGATAATATTCAATCAAACTGGAGAGGCGGCCCATGACCACACGCAAACTCACCGGGCGCATAACCGCCCAGGCAATCCGCCGCATGGAGCTCCCACGGCTTGCGCCGGGCATCCTCCAGCGCTACGCGCGCCTGGGCGACCTCACTGGCGCGCTTTCCGACGCCATGGACAGACTGAAGCTGCACGGCGCCATTCCCGCCGCCGTCCTGGCGCCCAGCCTGCCGCAGGCGCGCATCGTCGGCCAGGCGGTAACGGTGCGGAACGTCGAGCGCGAAGAAGACGCCTGGGCATGCGCCGAAGCCGGCATCGGCAAAATGGCCGAACACGAGGCCTACAACCTGGCCGATCCGGGCGACGTGGTCGTCATAGAAGGCCTGACCGGCGTATCCAACATGGGCGGCCAGTCCGCCACGGTGGCGCGCCGGGCGCAATGCGCCGGCGCCGTCATCGACGGCTCCTTCCGCGACCCCGGCGCGTCGCGGGAGCTCGGCTTCCCGATCTGGGCGAAAGGGGTCACGCCCATTACGGGCAAGTGGCGTTTGCAGACCGTCGAAATCAATGGCCCGGTCCGCATATCGGGCGTGGTGGTCCAGGCGGGCGACCTGGTCGCCGCGGACGAGGCCGGCGTCGTGTTCATTCCCTACGAGCAGGCCGAGCGCGTGCTGGCCGAGGCGGAAAGAATCGACGCCGGCGATGCGCGGCAAAAGGCGGACATCGCGGCCGGCATCGACCTGGCCACGCTCGCCGCAACCAAGTACAAATGATCCGGGCGCAGGCATGAACATAGAAACGAATGTGGAAATCCATGCCGTGGTGCGCGCCGCCGACATCCTCGGGGAGGTCCCGCTGTGGTGCGCCCGCAGCCGGCGGCTGTGGTGGATAGACGTCCGGCGCCCGGCATTGCAATACTACGAGCCGTCCACCGGGCGGCACGCGGCGCTGCGCCTGCATCCCGACCTGGTCACCGGGGCGATCGCCCTGCGCGAATCAGGCGGCTTCGTGCTGGCGGCGCAAACGGGCTTCCATTATTACGATCCGGCCGCCGGCACGCCGGCCACGCTCATCGCCAACCCCGAAGAAAACCGGCCCGGCATGCGCCTGAACGACGGCAAGTGCGACCGGCGCGGCCGCTTCTGGTGCGGCAGCATGCACGACACCTTGCGCGAACCCCTGGGCACGCTCTACCGGCTCGACCCCGACCTCGGCTGCCACCGCATGCTGAGCGGCTTCGTGCTGCCCAATGCCATTTCCTGGAGCCCCGACGACAAGACCATGTATTTCGCCGACACCCACCGCCAGGTGATCTGGGCCTTCGACTACGACATCGACGACGGCGCCATCTCCAATCGGCGCGTCTTCAAGGACTGGACCCACCAGGCCGGGCGCCCGGACGGGGCGACCGTCGATGCCGAAGGCTATGTCTGGAACTGCATGGTCGCCGCCGGCCACCTCGTGCGCCTTGCGCCCGACGGCCGGGTGGACCGCTGCATCCAGCTGCCGGTCACCAATCCCACCTGTCCGGCCTTCGGCGGCGACGACCTGTCCACGCTGTACATCACGTCGCACTCGCAACGATTCACGCCCGAACAGCAGGCCAGGGAACCGCTGGCGGGCGCGCTCCTGGCGCTGGACGTGGGCGTGCGCGGGCTGCCCGAACCCAGGTTCGCATCTTGACGACACCATCCATGCTGACACCCATAACAACCAGGAGACGACCATGCTCAAAAAACTCGCCACGTGCGCCGCGCTGGTCGGCGCGCTCGCCCTGCCCTCCGCCGGCTTCGCCGCCGATGCCGTAAGAATGATCGTGCCGTTTTCCGCGGGCGGTCCGACCGACCTGATCGCGCGCATCATCGCCCCCAGCTTGGGCGAAAAGCTCGGCAAGACGGTAGTCGTCGAAAACAAGGGCGGAGCCGGCGGAACCATAGGCGCGCACCTGGTGGCCGAAGCGCCGCCCGACGGCAATACCATCCTGCTGTCCACCTCCAGCCTGATCCTGTCCACGGGCACGCGCAGCAATCTACCCTACGATCCGCGCACGGCGCTCAAGGCGGTATACCTGCTTGGCGAGGTGCAGACCATGCTGGCGGTGTCGCCCAAACTCGGCGTCAACACCCTGGGCGAACTCATCGGCAAGGCGAAATCCAGCCCCGACGGCCTGAACTACGGATCCACGGGCGTAGGCGGGACCATGCACGTGGGCGCCGAGCTGCTGCGCAAGGCGGCCGACATCCCCTTGACCCATGTCCCCTATCGCGGCGCCGCGCCCGCGCTCGTGGCGCTGATCGCGGGCGACGTCGACCTGGTCAACGCCGACGTGCCCGTCCTGCAGCCTTACATCAAGGAAGGCCGCATCAAGGGCCTGGTCATCTACGACACCACGCGCTCGGCCCTGCTGCCCGACATTCCCACCGCCAAAGAAGCCGGGATGCCCGCCTTGCAGATGACGAACTGGTATGGCGTTCTCGTTCCCGCCAAGACGCCGGACGCGGTCCGGAACACGCTCGAAGCCGCATTGGCCAAGGTCGTGCGCGAACCCGACATCGCCGACAAGCTCGCCAAGGCCGGATTCAGCAACCCCCAGGGCGCGGACGCCTTCCAGGCCCGCCTGGACCGCGACTTCGCCCAATGGCTGCCGTGGCTCAAGGAAGCCAACATCCATACGGACTGACGCGCATGATATTCGAACACCGCAGCTATACCGTGGCGCACGGCAAAATGGACAGCTACCTCGAGCGCTACGAACGGTACGCCTTGCCGCTGCAGAAGAAGCACCTTGGGCGCCTGCTGGGCTTTTTCGTCAGCGACGTCGGCCCTTTGAACCAGGTGCTCCACATCTGGGTCTACGACGACATGGCCGACCGCGAAAGGCGGCGCGCCGCCCTGGAGGCCGACCCGGCCTGGCATGAATTCAAGCGGATGAACGCGGGCACCTTTGTTGCGCAGGAAGTGAAGATCATGCGCGACACGCGCTTCTGTCCTCATCACGTCTAGGGCCGGTCAACGCTGAAAGGCAGGCGGCGCCGGCCGGGCGGCGCATCGGCCGGCGTAAAGGAAGGTAAGCGGCGCGCCGGAATGCGCGCCTTCTGAAACGTTTTGACGCGCTTTCAGCGCCCGGCCTAACCATTCTGAAACTTCTGATGGGCGACAATAGGCCATTCGTATGAGATCAAAAAGGTGCTTCCATGAAACGAATATTCCTGGCCGGGGCCGCCATGCTGGCCGTGCTGGCTTCCGGTGCCGCCACGGCGCGGGGCGGCGTGGACGTGGACATTTCCATAGGCATACCCGGCGTGATCTATACACAGCCCGACTACTACTATTACCCGCCGCCCGTGCGCTATGTGGAACGGCCGCGCGTGGTGGTGATCCCGGAACGCATCTATCAGCCCGTGCCCGTGTACCGTTCCGGCCGCTATTACCGGCACGACTTCCGCGGCCCCAGGCACTACGACAAGCATTTCAAGGGCCCGCACAAGCACCATCACCATCGCGGCCACGGCCGCTGAACCTGGCCGGCAAGCCGTGCGCGACGGGGCCTATCGAGGCCCCGTTTTCATGAGTTCAGCAAA
>JACDJC010004048.1_pt1 | contig 10237 bp, 7 predicted proteins | sample 7454191 | NCBI WGS metagenome assembly JACDJC01 (sample SAMN14253291, study PRJNA609438) | sludge metagenome | isolation source: sludge after 25d culture with pyrite and EDTA | collected 2018-12-20
GTACAGGAGGCACAGGTCACCGCATTCGACAACAGCTTGCTCCGTATTAAAAATATCATCGCCCGCTTTGAGCCTGAGAAAAATAACCGGCTGCTGCTCTTCGCCCACTGGGACACACGCCCCTTTGCCGATCACGACCCCGACCCCGCCAGGCGCAACCAACCCATCGACGGAGCCAACGACGGAGCCAGCGGAGTGGGCGTTCTCATGGAGATAGGCCGGCAACTGGGCAAGCATCCCACCTACCCCGGCATCGACATAATATTTTTTGATGCCGAAGATTATGGCCAGCCCGATCACCTCAATCTCCCTTATAAGCCGGACACCTGGTGCCTCGGTAGCCAGTACTGGGGTAAAAATCCGCACGTGAAAAACTACTACGCCCGTTATGGCATTTTATTAGACATGGTAGGGGCTGCCAATGCGACCTTTTATCAGGAACAAGCCTCCCTGAATTTTGCCCCCCGTCTGGTTGAACAGGTGTGGAACACCGCCGCTGATTTGGGCTACGCCAACTACTTTATTTTTCAGCAGGGAGGCATGATTACCGACGATCACATTTATGTGTATAAACACACTAAGATACCCAGCATCAACATCATACAATATAACCCCGCTTCCAACACTTCTTTTGGTGATTATTGGCACACCCACGACGACACCATGGAGAATATCGACCGGAATACGTTAAAGGCAGTGGGGCAAACGGTGCTGGAGGTGATATATGGAGAAAAATAGCAACAGCCTCCCCCCAACCCTCCCGCCAATGCGGGAGGGTTGGGGGGAGGCTGTTTATGCCGGCTGTGACGAAGCCGGCCGTGGCTGCCTGGCCGGACCGGTGGTGGCGGCTGCCGTAATTCTTCCGCCCGGGTTTTACCACCCGCTCCTGAACGACTCCAAACAGCTTTCCGAAAAAAACCGGGATTTGCTTCGCATCATCATCGAAAAAGAGGCCCTGGCCTGGGCGGTGGCAATGGTTGATCACCTCGAGATTGACCGGATCAACATCCTCAATGCCTCCATCCGCGCCATGCACCTGGCGGTACAGCAGCTAAAGCAACAGCCCCGGGCGTTGCTCATCGACGGAAACCGCTTTCATCCCTACCCGGGCATCCCGCACACCTGCGTGGTAGGTGGCGACGCCATCCATCCGTGCATCTCCGCCGCCAGCATCCTGGCAAAGACCCACCGCGACGAATTTATGATGGAGGCTCATCAACAATATCCGTTTTACGGGTGGGATAAAAACAAAGGATACCCCACAAAAGTCCATCGTGCCGGGATACGATTGCATGGCCCTTCGCCACTGCACAGAAAGTCGTTCCGGCTATGAGCCCCCTCCAACTCCCCGGCAGCTGCCGGGGAGATATAGGAGTGGTCCGTGGTTTTAGCCGCGTTGTAAAAGATATTTTTTCCTGCCGGGAAGCTTTAAAAAGCCAATCCAACTGTAATTTGAAAACCTTTATTCTTTATTTCCACATTTTCCGATCCACTTTCATCATTAATATCAGAAAGTCCCACCATGTAACGGGCATCGAAACTTAACCCCAGGGGAAGTTCATACCCCAGACCAAATCCAAGGCCTAAATCCATGCCTTTTACATCGTCTTTGATATCTTCCTCCTCACCGTCTGAATCACCTTTGGCCGACAACAGAAAATCAAACATGGGCCCGGCCTGAAGGTTAAACCCGCCAAAATAATATTTGGCCATCACCGGCACCGATAAATAACCCAGCTTTAATTTGGTTTCGCCAAATCCGGAATCACTTACTTTTGTGCCTTTCATAGAATAGAGCATTTCAGGCTGTATGCCAAAGTTATCGGTCAACCGAATATTTACAAACGCGCCGGCAGCAGCCCCTACTCTTGAATCAGGAGAAAGGCTTACCCCACCCAAATCCATATTGACATTGGCCACATTTAATCCGGCTTTTAAACCGAATTTTACCTGCGCAAAAGAGGTCGCGGAAATGACAAGCAACATCGCGGCCAAAAGGGTAAATGATCTTTTCATTTTAAATAAAGTTGAATTACTAAATAAAACATTAAAAACAAGTTATACCCATTTATAAAAGAAAAGTTTCACTATTTCTCCATTTGCTTTACAAACAAAAGCCACCCCATAATTACAGGATGGCTTCAAAAAAACTCTTCAATAAGAAAACCCGTTAAGTTCCAAATAAAATGCCAATGGTAATTGTCAACTGCTCAAAGGCAGTGTCGTACTTCAGCTCGCCAAAAAATTGGCTATAATTAGCGCCTGCTCCAAGGTTAAGACCAACCTCCCCATCACTCGAACCCCAGGTACCAGATTCACCCATATCCCAATCAACCTTTACCTGGCTGTAGTTTAAGCCGGCCAGGCCATAAAAATTAAAACCATCCGCCTCATGAAAGTTATAATGCGCGTTGGCATTGAGCTGCCAAAATGTTACATCAAAGCCCTCGGGGCTTCCAGGAAAGAAGAGGATAAAATCGGGAGATAACGACCATGTTTCATTAAAAGCATAGTCCCCTTTTACATCAATCCCGATTCCAAGCTTGTGTCCACCTTCATCAAATCCGGCTTTGGTGCCAATGGCCAAACCGCCTCCAACTTTAAACTGGGCCGACGAAACCATCGACACCATAACAACAAGAACAACAAAAAACAACTTTTTCATAATAAACTCACTTTAGTTTTAAATTAATAAATACATCAATTCATTTCTTCAATTGTACAGGGCTTAATTAAAAGCAAAGATACAAGTGCATATTAAATCGCATTGATTTTGATGCAATTTAAAACATTTATCATCCCGTGGCAACACCTTACAAGACAAACAAGTCCTAAATATGACCAAGACCTCTCTTTTCTCCATAAACACGCATAGGATATGGACAAATAACAAGAACTTTAATTCGATTACCTGTTTTCAAACATAAATCACCATTTTTCTGCCATGATAATCTTATCTTTATCCCCAAAATAATAACATAAGTATCATAATGAAGAGATTAAATGCATTACTGCTGGCCCTGTTGATATCCTTTTCGGGCCTTGTAAAAGCCGACGAAGGCATGTGGTTGCTGCCTTTGATAAAAAAACTGAACATTGAAAAGATGCAGTCGATGGGACTTAAACTATCGGCTGATGATATATACAGCGTCAACCAGTCGAGCCTTAAAGATGCCGTGGTGATATTTGGCGGTGGCTGTACCGGCGAGCTCATCTCCGACCAGGGGCTGCTGCTCACCAACCACCATTGTGGCTACGGTGCCATACAGGAACTGAGCTCGATGGAAAACAACTATCTGGAAGATGGTTTTTGGGCACGTTCCCCGGAAGAGGAGATCCCGGCACCCGGCATATCTGTCACCTTTTTAAAACGCATGGAAGACGTTACGCCCCAAATAATGGCCGGTCTTACCGATGATATGACCGAAACCGAACGAACCACCAAAATAAGAGAGCTGTCCAATGCCATTGCCGATAGCGTAGGGGGCGACACGCACTACAAAACAATGGTGCGCGATTTCTTTGAAGGCAACCAGTTTTTTCTGGTGGTTTACGAAATATTTAACGATGTGCGCTTTGTGGGAGCACCTCCCTCGTCCATCGGCAAATTTGGCTACGACACCGATAACTGGATGTGGCCCCGGCACACCGGCGATTTCTCCATGTTTAGAGTTTATGCCGCACCCGACGGAAAGCCCGCCGGTTACGCACCTGAGAATAAGCCGCTTAAGCCAGCTTACCATCTCCCCATATCACTCAAAGGCTACGAAAAAGGGGACTTCGCTATGACGCTGGGGTTCCCCGGGAGCACCGACCGCTATTTAACATCCTGGGGTATTGAAGAACGTATGAACATATTCAACTATTCCCTGATTGAGCCTCGTGGCATTAAACAGGACATCTGGCAGGAGGCCATGCAAAGCAGCGACAAGATACGTCTGCAGTACGCCTCCAAATTCTCCCGAAGCTCCAATTACTGGAAAAACAGCATAGGCATGAACCGGGGCATCAAAAACCTGCATGTTATTGACCAAAAACAAGCCCTGGAAGAGAAGTTTGCCAAATGGGTTGATAATAAACCTGAACGCAGCGAGAAATATGGAGAGGTGCTGCCCAAATTAAAAGAGGCCTATACCGGCAGAGCGGACAACTATTTGGCTTTGAACTTTATTCGCGAAACCATGATTCGAGGCACCGAAATACTGGCCTTTGCCACCAATGCCATGTCGCTGGAGAAAGCCCTTGAGAAGAACGACCGCCAAGCCATCGAAGCCGCCTCGAATAACCTGAAACAGGAAGCAAAGGCCTTTTACAAAGACTACAACGCCCCCACCGACCGCAAGGTGATGGCCGCACTCCTGAAACTCTACTACAACGACATTGAACCACGATTTTATCCCTCCTTCTACGAGGACATAAAAACCGGACAGGAAAACGCTTTTGAGGATTTTGCCGATATGGTATTTAAAAAATCCATTTTTGTAAGCCAGGAAAGGCTCAATGATTTTTTGGCCAAACCAAAGCTTAAAAAACTGCTTAAAGACCCGGCTTATAAAGCAGCGCTCTCTACCATGGAGATGTATCGCTCACTCTCGGAGAGCATGCGTGAAACCAACCAGAAGATTGATAAATACAATCGCCTGTTTATGTCGGGGCTGATGGAGATGAATCCCGACAAGGTCTATTATTCCGATGCCAATTTCACCATGCGTCTGAGTTATGGTACAGTGAGCGATTATGAGCCGCGCGATGCCGTTGTTTACAAGCACTACACCACCCTTAAAGGCGTGATGGAAAAAGAGGACCCCGGCAACTTCGAGTTTACCGTTCCCGAAAAACTCAAAGAGCTTTATCAAACAAAGGACTATGGCCCCTACGCCGACAACGATGGCACGATGCATGTAAACTTTACCACCAACAACGACATCACCGGAGGCAACAGCGGCAGCCCGGTTATCAATGGCAACGGTGAGCTCTTTGGTCTTGCCTTCGACGGCAACTGGGAAGCCATGAGCGGAGATATTGCTTTTGAAGAGGCACTTCAAAAGTGCATTAATGTGGATATACGTTATGTGCTTTTTATTATTGATAAATTTGCCGGTGCCAGGAATCTTATCGACGAAATGACCCTGGTGCGATAAGCAACCGGTAAAACCTAACCTGATAAACCCTTGATTGTGATGCAGAAACGATTTGTTTTGTTAATTACGGCATTATGCAGTGTGTACGCGCTTGCCAGAGCCGATGAAGGAATGTGGCTTCCCTGGAATCTGGGAAAAACACAAATTGAGAAGATGCAGCAGATGGGCCTGGAATTATCGCCAGGGGAGATTTACAATACCCGTGAAACATCCCTTAAAGATGCCATCGTTTCACTGGACAGTGGCAGCTGCTCCGGAAGTTTTATAAGCCAAAGCGGCTTGCTGCTTACCAACCACCATTGTGCCTTCTCGGAGATACAAACCCACAGCAGCCTGACGAACGATTACCTGAAAAAAGGTTTTTGGGCGAAAAACCTATCCGACGAACTCCCCAACCCGGGCAAGACAGCCTCCGTTTTATTGAGAGTAGATGATGTAACTGCACTATTTCAGGAGGTTCTTGACCAGGAGATGAACAACAGTGATAGAGAACGAAAAACAGACAGCATCACCGCCCTGATTACAGATACCGCCTCCCAAAAAGGCCGTTTCACCGCGCGGGTGAAGGACTTTTATTATCAGAATCAGTTTTTCCTGTTTGTTTCGGAAACCTTTAAGGACGTGAGGCTGGTGGCTGCCCCCCCGGAGAATCTGGGACAATTTGGCGGAGACCTCGACAATTGGACCTGGCCACGCCATTCGGCAGACTTTGCGCTTTTCAGAGTATATGCCGCTGCCGATGGCACTCCCGCCGACTACTCACCAACCAATGTACCCTATAAGCCTAAAAAACATCTGTCGATTGCAACCCAGGGCTCAAAACAAGACGACTTTACTATGATATTGGGATACCCCGGCGAAACACAGCGCTTTATCACTTCGTTTGGCATAGAAGAAGCCACCGAAATACTCAATCCTGTGGTGGCCGATGTGAGGAGCATCAAACAAAAAATATGGAAAGATAAAATGCATGACAGCCCGCTCATTGGCATACAATATGCCGATAAATACGCCACTTCCAGCAATTATCAGAAATACGCCAGCGGACAAATCAGGAGCATCCGCGAAGGAGATCTTCTGCTTCAACGCGAAGAGTTGGAACAGCGGTTTGGAGAGTGGGTGGAAGCTTCGGACTCCTCAACCCGCGAAAGCTACCATCAGGTGGTGGCCTCTGCCGGGCTGCTTTACCTGTTGCGTCAAAATTTGGCCGAGACCAGCATTACAACCCTCGAAACATTGATTAACGGTCCCGATATTAATGCTTTTATTCTGGAGGGCTTTGCCCTTTACAGCGCGTTGAAGCAATCCTCATCTGATGAAAAAATAACGCGCCTCACCAATGAATTAAAAAAGCAGGGCCCGCAATTCTTTCGCGATTTTGATGCCAGTGTAGACCGTCAGGTATTTAAAGCGATGATAGAGTATTATCGCCAAAACCTGGGAGACAGCTCCCGGATGAGCGATGCTCAGATATTTGCTGAAGCAAAAGACCTCTCCACCCTGTCGGAAACCATCTATTCGCAATCTATTTTTACCGACCCCGCACGATTTAATGCTTTCCTTGCCCAGCCTCAATTCGCTGCTATCGAGAACGACCCCGGGTTCCGTTTTATGATGCGTGTGGTGGAATATTACGCCCCAGTCTACACCATTTTTAACCGGTTCGAAAGCCAGCTTGAACTAACCATGGGCAAATATGTAAAAGGCCTGATGGCAATGCAGCCCGACAGGGATTTTTATCCCGACGCCAACAGCACCCTCCGCCTTACCTATGGGAAGATAGGCGCCTACACACCGCGCGATGGAATCCTGTATAAGGCTTTCTCATCGCAAAAAGGACTGATTGAAAAAGTCAATTCAGGCGACAGCAATTATGAGCTGGCCGATTCGCTGATTTCGCTTTACAAGAGGGATAATTTTGGTCCTTATCAGATGTCTGACCATGAGCTCCCGCTCTGTTTTATCAGCGACAACGATATTACAGGTGGCAACAGTGGAAGTGCCGTGCTAAATGCCCGGGGCCAAATAGTGGGCCTCGCCTTCGATGGCAACCGGGAGGGGATGTCGTCCGACATGGCCTACATTCAGGGCCTTCAAAAATGCGTTAGTGTGGATGTAAGACACATACTCTATCTGATTGAGGAGCTGGGTGATGCCTCACATCTTACTGAAGAGATGAGCTTTGTGGATTAGAATATTCTTGCAATGGAAATTAACATTAAGGAGATTCTCTCGGCTTTTATCGTGCTTTTTGCAGTCATCGATATTTTGGGCTCCATCCCAATCATCATCAACATCCGCAACAAGGGGAACACCATCAATGCGTTGCAGGCTGCTCTCATTTCCTTTACGCTCCTTATGGCCTTTTTATTTGTTGGCCAGGCACTTTTGGGCCTCTTTGGGGTCGACATCTCCTCCTTTGCCATAGCAGGCTCTTTTGTCCTTTTTGTAATGTCGATAGAGATGATATTGGGGGTGCAGATATTCAGACACGACTCCCCCGGAGGTGCAACCATCGTACCCATTGCCTTTCCGTTGATTGCAGGTGCCGGCTCTTTTACAACCCTGCTGGCACTCAGGGCCGAGTTTGCCACCATCAACATAATCATTGCCCTCACCCTTAATATAATAGTGGTCTATCTGGTACTCAAACTCACCAACAAGGTTGAGAAACTCATCGGACAAGGCGGAATTTATGTCTTAAAGAAGTTTTTTGGCATCATCCTGCTGGCTATGGCCATCAAGCTGTTTATGAGCAACCTGGCTAATATTTTATCCGACACACTGCCCGCGGTATAGTTTGTTTCTGCTGATTGTTCGCGGCCCGATGGCAGAGGTGTCCATCTGTCATTTTTCTTTGTAGATGAGTGGCAGCCAAAAGCGCACTTGCGTGCCATGCTTACCCTTCGATGACAAATCGGTGATTTCAATATTGGAACGTCCTCCTTTATAAAGCTTGTGCAACAATACCAGCCGTTCCTCAACAATGTGCATTCCAAAGGGCTTATGGCCTCCTCCCTGAGCCTCAGCCTTTGCTGTTTCGTAACCCACCCCATTGTCCTCTACCGTAACCTGAAGTGAATCCTCCAGCTTTTTATAGGCCACGGTCAAACGGGGCGATTCCTGATCCTGAAACCGGGCATGCTCAAATGCATTCTCAATAAGGGGTTGCGTTAACATGGGAGGTACCAGCAGCAGCTCATCATCTTCGGGGCTATGTTCGGAAAGGATGTCACAAGCTATGGTGACCGCGAAACGCCGGCACTGTACCTTAAAGAAATTTCTCAAAAAATCCATCTCCTTTTTCAGAGTTATTAACTCATTGGATGAAGCCTCCAACATTTGGCGCATTAAGAGTGCATGATCTTGCAAATAATCAAAAACTTCGTCCTTTTTATCTTCCAAAAGCAGCCCCTGTAAAGCATTCAATGCGTTAAACACAAAATGAGGATTCATCTGATTGAGAAGCAGGCGATGCTTCAAAACATTCTTTTCCCGCTCCTTGATCAAACGCTGATGACGCACGTAAATAAAACTCAGAGCTGCCAGCAACAAAACCAATAATACCAAAGATAAGATGATTAAACTTCGTTCTCTTATGCGAGCCCTGTACAAATTAAGCTCCTTCTCAATAAGTTGACGCTCAAGCATATCGCCGGCCATGCTCATGGCATAAGAGCGGCTTTGAGCCGCCAGCGAGTCCTTCAGATGATTATACACCTCCATGGTTTCCAGTGCTTCGGGATAACGCCCCACCGACTTAAGAACCAAATAAAGCGAATAAAGATTCTTGTGCCGGATATAAATCAGATTCATATCCTTCGACATCTCTTCCACACGGTTATAATACCGCAGTGACCTTACACCCTCGTCCTTTTTAAAATAAAGGTCCCCCAGCAGGCTGTAAACCGATAATAATGCACGTTTATCCTGAATGGCTTCAAAATAATCCTTCGCTTTTAAAAAATAAAATTCGGCCTTTTTCAAATTACTTTCCGATAAGTAAAGTGAGCCCAGGTTTACATTAACAGAATACTCCTCTTTTTGGTATCCGGTATCTTTAAATAACTTTAAGGCTCTCTTGTAGAGTTGCTCCGAACGATCATAATCTTTCTGAACTTTAAGAAAACTCGCAAAATCATTGCACAACGATGCTTCTTCGAAACTGTAGGTGCCATTCTCCAGTATCATCAGTGAATTTTCAAAATAGGTGCGTGCACTCTCAATATTTCCGGCTCTCTCATGTACCAGGGCGGTGTTATGAAGACTTTCTGCAAACTGAAGCTCCGTTCCGTATTTTTGAGCCAACTCAGCCGCATGGGTACAAGCTTCGAGCGCTTCCTTATAATGTGTCCCGAAATAGTAAGTGAGCCCAAGATTATTGTAAAGATTGATTAGCCGGGGAAAATTCTTGAGAGAATCGAAGAGAGCAATGCTTTTTTGATAGTAAATTCCGGCCGTATCGTACTGGCCCGAGTAATAGGCCGCCTCGCCAATGTCGAAGTAAGAGAGCGCTTCAAGAGTGTCGCCTGCTCCTCTAAACATTTGAAGCATAATGCGGGCCAGAGAATCGGCCTGCTGAGGTTTATCGGGCAACAGTTCGATTATTTGCTCATGATACCCAATTCCTCTCTGATTCATTGAGGTGCTGTCGGTAGCAGAAAACACCAATAGCGGTAACGATATGAGTGAAGCCCAAACAAGCCCATATAGACTAATCCGATGCAGATAGCTGTAAATCATGATATGGGGGATTTTTTCAACCCAACCTTTTAATAAGCTGCAACAAATATAAAAATAAATTCTAAAGAACCAATCCCGAGGGTGAGTGTTTGACAAGCAAGATTACATGCCTTCAGGCAGGAATGGGGGAATGGGGGAATGGTGGAATGGGGGAATGATGGAATGGAGGAAAAGCACCAGCATCGCCGTGTTCCTCCCTTCGGCGACCGAGGGCGGTGCGACATTATAAAAAGCAACAAATTTTTAACCATTCTTACCCCCCTGCATCCGGCAAAATTAATATGACCCGCCATAGAAAAATTCACGAGAGACAATTCATGAATTGTCTCTACGGGAAAACGTGAACAAAAAAA
>JACDJC010004049.1_pt1 | contig 10233 bp, 10 predicted proteins | sample 7454191 | NCBI WGS metagenome assembly JACDJC01 (sample SAMN14253291, study PRJNA609438) | sludge metagenome | isolation source: sludge after 25d culture with pyrite and EDTA | collected 2018-12-20
CAGTCGCTGGCGCAGGCCCTGCAAAGCAGCGGCATGTTCTATGAATCCCATCTGAATCTGCTGGCCACCGGGCGCATGACCGCCGAGCAGCTGATGCGCGAACCCCAGGCCCTGGCGGGCAGGGCCGAACCGGGCGCTACCGCCGCTCCCGCCGGGGAAGCGGCCGCCAAAGGCGCCGGCGCCAACGAGGCGGGCGCGCAGGCCGGGGCGGCCCGGGGCGGCGACCCGGCGCAGGCGGCGGCCGCCCCGCCCGGGTCATCGCTGGCCGGCCTGGATCCGCAAACCCATCTCCTGGTGCGCCAGCAGCTGGAAGTCCTGGCCAACCAGGCGTTCGCCTGGCGCGGCGAGGCATGGCCGGGCACGCCCATGGAATGGGAGGTCGGGCGCCGCGAAGAACCCGCCGAGGCCGGCGCCGAAGCCGGCGCGAACTGGGCCACGCGCATCGCCATACAGCTGCCGCGCCTGGGCCAGGTGGAAGCGCGGCTGACGCTCTCGGGCCAGCAGCTGGTCATGCACGTGGTGGCTCCGGAATCGGCGGGCACGCTGGACGAAGCCGCCGAGGCGCTGCGCGGCCGCTATGCCGCGCAAGGGCTCACGCTCAGCCGGCTGTCGATCGCGGCGGCGGACACCGCCGGCGGACTCGAACCCAAGCCGCTGGAATACCCCTTCACTCCGAGCGAGGGCCGGCCATGACGCCCCGCCACACGCCCGACCATCGCGCGACCGCGGTGGCCGTCGCCTACGACAAGAGCGATTCCGCGCCCCGGGTCGTGGCCAAGGGCTATGGCACCGTGGCCGAGAACATCGTCCGCACCGCCAAAGACCATGGGCTGTACGTGCACGAATCGCGCGAGCTGGTCGGCTTGCTGATGCAGGTGGACCTGGACGCCCACATACCGCCCCAGCTCTATGTGGCGATCGCCGAACTGCTGGCCTGGCTGTATGCGCTGGAAAACAATGAGAAAGGCGCCGAGCTGCTGAAACCGGCGCCCTGAAGCGGAAGCACGGCGGCGGCGCTATACCGGCATGCTGGCGATTTCCTGATACGCCTGGACCAGCTTGTTGCGCATCTGCAAGGTCGCCTGGAAGGCGATGCCGGCCTTTTGCATGTCTATCATGACGTCGTTCAGGGAGATATCGGGCGCGCCCATCTGGAAGGCGCGGGCCTGGGCGGCGGACGCGTTCTGCATGGCCGACACGCGCTCCAGCGAACGGCTGAGTTCGGCCGCGAACCCGCCGCCGGCCTCCGGCCCCGCGGCTTGCGCGCGCGCGGGCACCGAGGCGGCGGCATTGGCCACGGCGCGCATTTGCGCCAGCATGTTCTCGATAGCGGTCAGGTGTTGTATGGCCATGGCGTTCGCGATAGGGACTGCGGGGAGCTTCCTGGCATACTTTACACAGGAAGGCCGGCGCGCAAGCGCCACATAAGCCGCCATATCCGGCCGCAATTCAAGCGATTCCCGCCCCGGCCGGCAAGGCTATAGTCACCCCTTGACCGCTCTTGCCGCGCCCGCGCGCAGTCGAACTAAATGACGCCCAAAAGCCTCGTTTTTCGAGGCTTGGCGCCTTGATGCAACACGCCATAATTCAGCATCCCTTAAATTCACGTTGCCGCATGTCCAAGCTGCCAAACCACTGCGCCGGTCTCTTCTTGCTTAAACCCCCCAGCACCAGAGGTCGTCGATGAGCCAAACGGCCCAGTTGCTGGCCCGCTTTCCCGTACTTGCAAGAATCGGTGGTTTGCCCAAGCCCGCGCTCATGGGGGGCGCGGCCGCGATCATCGCGGTGCTCGTCGTGCTTGCGCTCTGGAGCCGCGGGCCCGACTACAAGGTGCTGTTCTCCAACATCGAGGACCGCGACGGCGGCGCCATCGTCACCGCGCTGGCGCAGATGAACGTGCCCTACAAGCTGTCCGGCACCGGCAACGCCATCCTGGTGCCGGCCGACAAGGTCCACGAAGTGCGCCTGCAGCTGGCCCAGCAAGGCCTGCCGCGCGGCGGCGAAGCCGGGTTCGAGCTGCTGGACCAGACCCGCTTCGGCGCCAGCCAGTTCACGGAGCAGGTCAATTACCAGCGCGCCCTGGAAGGCGAGCTGGTCAGCTCCATACAGGCCCTGCACGCCGTGCAGTCGGCGCGCGTGCACCTGGCCATCCCGCGCGAATCCCTGTTCGTGCGCGACCGCCAGCCGCCCACCGCCTCGGTCCTGCTCACGCTCTACCCGGGCCGCACGCTCAGCGACGCGCAAGTGGCCGCCATCACCTGGCTGGTGTCTTCCAGCGTTCCCCACCTGACGGCCGAGAAAGTTTCCGTCGTGGACCAGAACGGCCGGCTGCTGACCTCCCCCACCGGCGACGCCGGCCTGGACAGCACGCGGCGCAACCTGGTCAATGAAATCGAGCAGCGCACGGTGGGCCGCATCCTGACGCTGCTGAACCCGCTCATGGGCTCGGGCAACGTGCGCGCGCAAGTCAGCGCCGACGTCGATTTCGCGCAGCGCGAACAGACTTCGGAAGTCTACCGCCCCAACCAGAAGCCGGGCGAGGCGGCGGTGCGCAGCGAACAGACCAGCGCCTCCCTGCAGAACGGCGTGCTGCCGCCCCAAGGCGTGCCGGGCGCGCTGACCAACCAGCCGCCGGGCAATCCCACCGCGCCCATCCAGGTTCCGCCGCAGGGCGGCGCCCAGCAGGACGGCGCCGCGCCCAACGCGCAGCCCGCCGCCGGCAACAATGCGCCGGCCACCGTGGGCACCGCGGGCGCCGCGCCCGCGCAGCAGACCGGCACGTCGCGCAACGATGCGACCATCAATTACGAAGTGGACCGCACCATCAGCCACGTGAAAGACCAGCTGGGCTCATTGCGCCGCCTGTCGGTCGCGGTGGTGGTCAATTACCGCAACAACGCCGACGGCGAACCCGAAGCCCTGCCCGAAGGCGAGCTGGAAAAGATCAACGAACTGGTCAAGCAGGCCATGGGCTATTCGTCCGAGCGCGGCGACACGGTGAGCGTGATCAACAGCCCCTTCAGCGACGACACCCCGCCGGCACCGCCTATCTGGGAAAACCCGGTCTACCTGAACTACTCGCTGCAGCTGATCCAGTACCTGCTGATCGCGCTCGCGCTGTTCATCGTGTGGCGCAGCATCATCAAGCCCATGCTCGACAACAACGCCCAGGCCCGCCTGGACCGCGAGGCGGAGAAAGCGGAAGAGGAAAGGAATCGCGAACAGATGGCCGACGCCGAGCGCCTGGCCGCCGAAATGTCGCGCTACGAAGACAACCTGACCACGGCCCGCAACATGGCGCTCAAGGATCCGCGCGCGGTAGCCATGGTATTGCGTTCCTGGATGGATAAAAAAGATGGCAACCGTTGATAGCAACCTGGATCGCTGCGCGATCCTGATGATGTCCCTGGGCGAGGACGGCGCCGCCGAGGTCTTCAAGTACATGACCGCGCGCGAAGTGCAGATGATAGGCAGCGCGATGGCCAATCTGAAGCAGGTGACGCGCGCCGACGTGGACGGCGTGCTGGAGGAATTCCGCCAGGAGGCCGACCAGTTCATGGCGGTCACCCTGGGTTCCGACGAATACATCCGCAGCGTGCTCACCAAGGCGCTGGGCACCGACCGCGCCGCCGGGCTGATCGAGGACATCCTGGAGGCGGGCGAAAGCGGCAACGGCATCGACGCGCTGAACTGGCTGGAGCCGAACAGCGTGGCCGAGCTCATCAACGACGAGCACCCGCAGATCATCGCCACCATCCTGGTCCACCTGGAACGCATGCAGGCGTCCAGCGTGCTGGCGCTGCTGAACGAGCGCCTGCGCAACGACGTGATGCTGCGCATCGCCACCTTCGGCGGCGTGCAGCCGGCGGCGCTGCACGAACTGACCGACGTGCTGAACGGCATGCTGTCGGGCCAGGGCGCCAAGCGCAGCAAGATGGGCGGCGTGCGCACCGCCGCCGAGATCCTGAACTTCATGAACACCTCCGAGGAAGAAGCCGTGGTCGCCAGCCTGCGCGAGCTGGACAGCGACCTGGCCCAGCGCATCGTCGACGAGATGTTCGTCTTCGAGAACCTGGTCGATGTCGAAGACAGCGCCATCCAGCTGATCCTGAAGGAAATCGAGACCACCTCGCTGACCATCGCGCTGAAGGCGGCGCCCGAAGAACTGCGCGACAAGTTCTACCGCAACATGTCGAACCGGGCCGCCGAGATGCTGCGCGACGACCTGGAGGCCCAGGGCCCGGTGCGGATGTCCAAGGTCGAGGAAGAGCAGAAGAACATCGTCATGATCGCGCGCAAGCTGGCCGAGACCGGCCAGATCACGCTGGGCGGACCAGGAAACGACGAGTATGTCTGACCGGTGGCCGAGCCGGCTGCAGGCCGCTCAGGCCTGGAAGCGCTGGGAGATGGACTCCTTCGAGGATCCGAAGGCGCCCGAGCCGGCGGCGCCGGCCGCTCCCCCCGCGCCCGATCCCGAGGTGCTGCGCGCCGAGGTGCAGCGCCTGCGCGACGCCGCGCAGGCGCGCGGCCGCGCCGAGGGCTATGCCGAGGGCCATGAGCAAGGCCTGGCGGCCGGCAAGGAGGAAGGCCGCATCGCGGGGCAGCGCGAAGGCTATGCGAAAGGCCATGCCGAAGGCCTGGAAGACGGCCGCCGGCAGGCGCAGAGCGAGGCGGCCCAGCTGGCCGCCCTGGCCCAGTCCTGCGCCCGGTCGCTGGCGGCGGTGGAAGCGGAAATGGGCCAGGCCCTGATCGCGCTGTCGATACGCATCGCCGAGCAGGTCTTGCGCAGCACCCTGGACGAACACCCCGAGAAACTGCTGGACCTCATCCGCGACATCATCCACGTCGAAAGCGGCAAGGGCGGACTGCTGAAGCTGCGCGTGAATCCGGCGGACTTCGAGCTGGTGCAGGGCTATCTGCGCGGCGAGGGCGAGGCCGAGAACTGGCGGCTGCTGGCCGATCCGGCCGTGGAGCGCGGCGGCTGCATGGCCGAGACCGCGCTGGGCAACATCGACGCCACGCTCAGGACGCGCTGGGAACGCGTGACCTCCTCCCTGGGCCATCGGGCGGCCCCTCTAGGCAAGTCCGCGCCATGAGCGCCACCGACCTCCTGCCCGACGCCCAGGCGCGCTGGCGGGCGCAGCTGCAGGCCTGCATGCGCCGCGTATCGGCCACCGAATCCTGGCACGTCAGCGGGCGGGTGACGCGCGCCACCGGGCTGGTGCTCGAAGCCACCGGTTTGCGCCTGGCCGTGGGCGCCGCCTGCAAGATCGAGATCTCGCCCGGCCAGAACTTGTGGGCCGATGCCGAGGTCGTGGGCTTCCACGGCCAGACCTTGTACCTGATGCCGCAGAGCGACATCTCGGGCCTGCCGCCCGGCGCGCGCGTCATTCCCATCGAGCCGGCCGTGCAGAGCCGCGTGGCCCTGCCCCTGCGGGCCAGCCAGGAAATCGGCCCGCCGCCCGTGCTGTCGCGCCACCTGCCGGTGGGCGACAGGCTGCTGGGCCGGGTCCTGGACGGCGCCGGCCGCCCGCTGGACGAGCTGGGCGAGCTCAGCGACGTCAGTTCGGCCCCCTTGAATGCGGAATTCATCAACCCGCTGACGCGCGCGCCCATCGACACCGTGCTGGACGTCGGCGTGCGGGCGATCAACGGCCTGCTGACGGTGGGCCGCGGCCAGCGCATGGGCCTGTTCGCCGGCTCGGGCGTGGGCAAGAGCGTGCTGCTGGGCATGATGGCGCGCTATACGCAAGCCGACGTGATCGTGGTGGGCCTGATCGGCGAACGGGGCCGGGAAGTCAAGGAATTCATCGAGCACAACCTGGGCCCCGAAGGCCTGCAGCGGGCGGTCGTCGTGGCGGCGCCCGCCGACGTATCGCCTTTGCTGCGCCTGCAGGGGGCGGTCTATGCGACCAAGCTGGCGGAGCACTTCCGCGACCAGGGCAAGCACGTGCTGCTGATCATGGACTCGCTGACGCGCTACGCCATGGCGCAGCGCGAAATCGCGCTGGCCATCGGCGAGCCCCCGGCCACCAAGGGCTACCCGCCTTCGGTCTTCGCCAAGCTGCCGGCCCTGGTGGAGCGTGCCGGCAACGGCGCCCCGGTGGCGGGCCGCCCGGCCGGCTCCATCACCGCCTTCTATACGGTGCTGACCGAGGGCGACGACCAGCAGGACCCGATCGCCGACTCGGCGCGCGCCATCCTGGACGGGCACGTGGTGCTGTCGCGCAGCCTGGCGGAATCCGGCCATTACCCCGCCATAGACATCGAGGCCTCGATTTCGCGGGTGATGGCGGCCATCGTGCCGCGCGAGCATTTCGCGCTGGTGCACCGCTTCAAGAAGATGCTGTCCCGCTACCAGCGCAACCGCGACCTGATCGCGGTGGGCGCCTACACCGCCGGCAACGACCCGGAGATCGACGAGGCGATTGCACGCTACCCCTTCCTGGAGGCGTATCTGCAGCAAGGGATAGAAACGCGCGTCGACCACGCCACGGCGGCCCGCGAACTGAGCGCCCTGTTCAACAGGGCCGGAAACCGGCCGGAATGGCCCGCACAGGACATGAACCATGGCTAAACCGTCGTCCCTGGACACCTTGATCGAGCTGGCGCAGGAAAACGCCGATGAGGCGGGAAAACAGCTGCAACTTCTGTCAACCGAGCGCAAAAACGCCGAAGACCAGCTGAAGATGCTGCTGGAGTACCGGCAGGACTATGCCGCCCGCCTGCAGGCCGCCACCGAGAGCGGCCTCTCGGCGTCGAACTATCATAATTTTAGGCAGTTTATCGCCACTTTGGACGAGGCCATTTCACAGCAAAATAAGGTGGTCGCCCATATAGACGTCAAAATGGAAAGCGGCCGGCAGCGCTGGTACGCCGAAAAGCGCCGCCTGAGCTCTTTTGAAACCCTGCGGACGCGCCATGCGCGCCAGCAGGCCGTGCGCGACAACAGGGCCGAGCAGCTCGCCAGCGACGAGATGTCGGCCATCATGCACCGTCGGGTGCGCCGCAACCACTGATCAGGCCGTGCCATGAACACCACCTCGATTTCCGCCGCCTTGACCGCCACCCCGCCGGCTCCGGACCGCGGCCGCAGCAACGGCGCCGGCTCGGAAAGCGGCAGCTTTTCCAGCGTTCTGGACACACGGCAATCGGCGCAGGCGCAGGCGCAGCAGCCCGCCGCCCGCGACGCCGAACCCGCGCGCAACACCGAACCCGCCCGCAACGGCGCCGGCGATGCCGAACTGGCGCAGAACGCCGCCGAGCAAGGCCTGGCGGGCGCCCAGAACCCCGCCGCCGTGCAGGCCCCGGCGGATCCCGCGGCCGCGGCCGAAGACGCCCTCGCCGGCAAGAGCCTGCCCCAGGTCGCCCTGCGGCTGGCCGCCGAGATCGCCGCCGTGCAGCAAAGCGTTTCGGGCCGATCCGCCGTCGACGGCAAGGCGGCCGCCGCCGCGCGCGACGCCGATGCCGCCGGCCGCGCCGATGCGTTCGATCCGCGCCTGGGCGCGCGCCTCGAAGACGCCGGCCGCGCCGCCGCCACCGAATTCGCCGCAAGGCAAAACCCGGCGGGCGCCGCGCTGCCGGCCTCCCCCCTGTCCGCCGACGGGCTTGCCGCCGGCAAGGCGCAGGCGCCGTCCAGCGGCCTGATCGGGTCGGCCCGCGCCGCCAGCATCGCGGGCGCCAGGCAGGCCCTGCTGACCATGCAGGCGCGCGCCCGCGCCGCCGACGCGGCGCCGGGCGCCGGCGCGCAGGCGGCGGGCATCCAGGCCCCCGGCTTCGACGAAGCCCTGGCCCGGGCCTCGGCCGACTTGTCCGGCGGCATCGGCCTGCGCGCCGATCCGGCACAAGCCGACCCGCAAGCGGTCGCGGCCGCCGGCATGAATTCCCCGACCGGCCTGGCGGCGCCCGCGGCCCAGCCGGCCGGCGCAAGCCCCGCCGTCGCCACGCCGCTGAACAGCCCCCAATGGGGCGCCGACTTCAGCCGCCAGTTCGTCGCCCTGGCGCAAGGCGGGCCGAATACGCCCCATACGGCCGAACTGCGCCTGGATCCGCCGGAACTCGGCCCCTTGCGCATATCGATCAACATCAGCGACAACGTCGCCCATGCCGTGTTCGTGTCGCCCCACGCCTCCGTCCGCCAGACGGTCGAGAATTCCCTTGCGCAGCTTCAACAGGCGCTGGCGCAGGCCGGTATATCATTGGGGGAAGCCAACGTCAGCGACCAGGGCCAGCAAGCCGAACAGGCGTTCAATGAGCGCTTCGGCGGCGGGTCGGCGCGCGGCGGCGCCGCCTTCGCGCTCGACGGCAACGCCGCGGACACCGCCGGCGCGCCGGCTGCCCGGCGGGCTGCCGCGCCCAACGCCCTGGTCGACACCTTCGCTTGAGCGGCGCCGCCCCGGCGGCCTTTACTCTTTCTAACCGTTATTCAGCCCACCGGCCATGGCCAAAAACGAATCCAGTAGCAAAAAAGAATCCGGCAAATTCAGCAAACTGATCAAGTCCGTCCTGGCGACCGTGCTCATCGTGGTTGCCAGCGTCGGCGCCACCCTGTTTTATTACGAACGCTACGCGGGGGGCAACGGCGGCCTGGGCGGCCTGGCCTCCTCCGCGCCCGCCGAAGCGCCCGCGGCGCCGCTGCCGCCGCCCCTGTTCACGCCGCTGGAGCCGTTCACGGTGACCTTGCGCAATGACAACAGTACCCGTATCCTGTACGTCGCCGTCACGCTGCGCGTGGGCGACGAAGATTCGCGCAAGATGCTGTCCAACTACATGCCTGAAGTGCGCGACCGCATCCTGCGCCGGCTGTCCGAGCAGCGTGCCGATTACATCCAGACGCCGGAAGGCCGCGCCGCGCTGGTCGAGGCCCTGACCCAGGACGTCGAGGCGCCCTACACGCCCCACCCTCGCGGCCCATCGGTCACCGGCGTGCTGTTCACCGCCTTCGTGATTCAATAAATGTCATACCAAAGCCTACTTTCGCAAGATGAAGTCGACGCGCTACTTGCCGGCGTAACCGGCGAAAGCAGCAGCGGCCAGAAGAAAACCGAAGACCTGGGCGCGGTCCGGTCCTTCGACCTGACCTCGCCCGACCGCGTGGTGCGCCACCGCATGCACACGCTCGAGCACATCAACGAGCGTTTCGCCCGCCGCCTGCGGGCCGTGCTGCTGAGCTTCATGCGCCGCAACGCCGACATCACGGTCGGCACCATACGGGTCCAGAAGTATTCCGACTTCGAACGCAACCTGCCGGTGCCCAGCAACCTGAACATGGTGGCCATGAAGCCGCTGCGCGGGCTGGGGCTCTTCACCTACGACCCCAACCTGGTGTTCCTGGTCATCGACAGCATGTTCGGCGGGCATGGGCGCTACAGCACCCGCGTGGAAGGCCGCGACTTCACCACCACCGAGCAGCGCATCATCCAGCGCCTGGTCAACCTGACCCTGGACAGCTATGCGAGCGCCTGGGAACAGGTGTATCCGGTCGAAATGGAGTACGTGCGCTCCGAAATGCACACCAAGTTCGCCAGCATCACGCGCGGAAACGAAATCGTCGTCGTGTCGTCGTTCAACATCGAACTGGGCGCGAGCGGCGGCAACCTGAACATCTGCCTGCCCTATTCCATGATCGAGCCCGTGCGCGACCTGCTCACGCGGCCCATGCAGGAAATCGGCGAGGAATCCATAGACCAGCGCTGGATACAGCAGCTGTCCCGCCAGGTGCGCAGCGCCGACGTCGAGCTGGTGGCCGAGTTCGCACAAATCGATTCCACCGTTTCCGAACTGATCAAACTGAAAGTCAACGACATCCTGCCCATCTCCATCCCTTCCACGGTCACGGCCCGCGTCGGCGGCGTGCCCGTCATGGAATGCGGCTACGGCACGTACAACGAGCGGTACGCATTGCGCGTGAAGCGGATGCTGACGACCTCTGAAACAGACATCTCCTGAGCACCGAAAATGATTGACCCCGACAAGGACCTAGACAAAGACGGCGAGATCGGCCAGAACCTGGACGACGATTGGGCCGCCGCGCTGGCCGAGCAGACTGCGCATACGCAGTCGACCCAGGCCGACGGCCTGGCCGACGCGGCCGACGACTGGGCGGCCGCGCTGGCCGAACAGACCGCCGCCACGGCCGCCACCGCGCGCGCGCCGGCGCCCGCACCCGCGCCGCAAGAGCCGCCCGCCGCGGCGGCCACCCCGGCGCCGCAGCTGTTCCGCCCGCTGGTGGAC